>Ga0105053_10001502_pt1 | contig 37403 bp, 31 predicted proteins | sample BON01_FD_78093 | JGI IMG/M metagenome (GOLD analysis project Ga0105053, IMG submission 78093) | Freshwater microbial communities from Lake Bonney liftoff mats and glacier meltwater in Antarctica - BON-01 | ecosystem: Environmental > Aquatic > Freshwater > Ice > Glacier meltwater | place: Lake... | reverse complement strand
TGCCGAGTGAAATTATAGTGAGCCAATTTGCCTAAATTTGGCCAAAATGGCCGTTTTTAGCCTCCTTGAGATCCACTTAAATATTTACTAACAAGCCATTTGGGTCCGTGGGACAGGCTCTAGCTACGACGCGCGTGCATCAACACCGCGTAGTCGTCGATGCCTTTGAAAGACTGCCCTAACGTCTCTTCGATAAAATCTTCGCCGCCGAGAGCAATGATGGCCGTCGATTCTTTGACTTTCTTCCTCATGAACCCGCCGGCTAGTCCACCAAAGGGCACTTTGGATGCGAGCGCGCCCACTGCTTTGTCCGCAACTTTTTCGCCGACGATTTTACCGGCTTGAGCATTGAGGGCTTTCGAGGCCCACTCCGTCGGTTCACCATCGGAGAGATCAGGGAGAAGGTCTTTGCCCTCGGTATCGTGGCGAGGTTCCGGCGCCTGAAGCTCGACGATCATTTCCCGATACTTTTACATCACTTGTGTGATTTCACCGCTGATTATCTGGGCTTTCGCGATGTCGCCTATCAGAAAAGCATCAACGGCCGAAGCCGCGAAGGGCACCGCCAGCATAGCACCGGCGCTTCGAACCAACCACCCGCTAAACTTCCACCAAGTCCTTCTCCACCCGAAGATTGTTAATGATGAATTTCTGCCGATCCGGGGTGTTCTTGCCCATGTAAAACCCCAACAATTCATTCGCGTTACTGACGTTTTTCAGGCTAACCGGTTCCAAACGCATGCCCAGACCGATGAAGTCCTTAAACTCGCCCGGACTCACTTCCCCGAGTCCTTTGAATCGAGTGATTTCCGCGGTCTTCCCCAACTTGTGCTGCGCCGACTGCTTTTCGGCTTCCGAGTAACAGTAGATCGTTTCCTTCTTGTTGCGCACGCGGAACAGCGGCGTCTCGAGCACCGACACATGGCCATTGGTGATCAGCTCGGGGAAAAACTTGATAAAGAAAGACAGGAGCAAGAGACGAATGTGCATGCCGTCAACGTCGGCATCCGTCGCGACGATCACGCGGTTATAGCGCAACCCATCGATACCGTCTTCCAAGTTCAACGCACTTTGCAGAAGGTGAAACTCTTCGTTCTCGTAGATCACCTTCTTCGTAAGTCCAAAAGTGTTGAGCGGTTTTCCCTTCAAGGCGAAGACCGCTTGGGTCTTCACATCGCGACACGATGTCAGTGAACCGGAGGCCGAATCACCCTCCACGATGAAAATAGAACTCTCTTCCGCCCGCTTGTCTTTGGAATCCAAGTGAATCCGGCAATCGCGCAACTTCTTGTTGTGCAAATTCGCTTTCTTCGCGCGTTCCTTCGCCAGACTTCGGATGCCCGATAGCTCTTTTCGCTCGCGTTCACTCGCGTCGATTTTCTTGCGCAGGGTTTCAGCTGCTTCCGGATTACGGTGCAACCAATTATCCAAATTCTGCTGCAAGAAGCTTACTATAAATTGACGAATAGTCGGCCCCTTAGGCCCCATTTCCGTCGAGCCGAGTTTAGTCTTAGTCTGCGACTCGAAAATGGGCTCTTGCACTCGCACTGATACCGCCGCGACGATCGATTGGCGAATATCCGCCGCGTCGTATTGCTTCCCGTAAAAGTTACGAATCGTGCTCACCAGTCCCTCGCGGAATGCGGCGAGATGCGATCCCCCCATTGTCGTGTGCTGCCCATTCACAAACGAGTAGTATTCCTCTCCGTAGTGCCCGCCATGCGTTAAGGCCACCTCGATATCTTCGGCCTCAATGTGCACAATCGGATAGAGTGTTTCGCCCGTTAGCTTTTTCTCCAGCAGGTCAACCAAACCTCGCTCCGATTTGAAATTCTTACTGTTGAAATTGAGGGTAAGCCCTCGATTCAGATAGGCGTAGTTCCACATCATCTCTTCGATGAATTCGCGCCGGAACGCGAAATTCTTACCGAAAAGTTCTTCGTCCGGCGTGAACTCGACATAAGTGCCATTGCGCTCGTCCGATTTCTGCACGCGGTGTTCTTTCGACAATTTCCCCCGCTCAAATTCGACCAACTTACACTTCCCCTCTCTCACCGCCTGCGCCCGATACGAAACCGCCAACGCGTTAACTGCTTTCTGCCCCACACCGTTCAAACCCACCGACTTCTGGAATGTGTTACTATCGTATTTCGCCCCCGTGTTGATGATCGAAACACAATCAATCAGTTTGCCTAGCGGGATGCCGCGCCCGTAGTCCCGCACCCAAACCGTGCGCTCCGAAAGGTGCACTTCCACGCGTTTGCCAAACCCCATCGTATACTCGTCGATGCAGTTATCCACCGTCTCCTTCAGCAACACGTAGATGCCGTCTTCCGCATGGGCACCATTCCCGAGTCGCCCGATATACATCCCCGGCCGCAGGCGAATATGCTCCAGCGCGGAGAGGGTTTTGATCGAGGATTCGGTGTAGTTGTGATCGGCGGCCATTTAATCGGTGAAAATTGGGGTTGGAATAGGTCAGCGTCGCCCTCCGTCGCAGCCTGACAAGCGCAAACCCAAAGCAACCCTGCATTGTTTCCCCTGCCGCCCAAATTCCCCTCAATCCCCTTCTTCTCCTCACCCGTCAGTGGGATAATTCGCGCCTGCGCTCGCTACCAAAAAGTGCTCGGACTTATTTAAATTGCGCGATGGAAAAAACTTGGGTCGAGTTTCGATTAAAATTCAAGGCCACCGGCCCTGCTATCGCCCTCTCCTCCATCATACCAAAGTGTAAGCCGGCACGAAAGGTAGCGCCCGTGGCGCTGGAAATCGCCGACTTCAACGGCATGGTCGCGCACCTTCCGAACTCAGAACGACAAATTAGCCATGGCCCCCGCCACCCCTTTCGCGCGCCACTTTGCTCGATTCCTCGATCCCGACGGCGATCACATCACCTTCCACCGTATTCACGGCAGCACCGAGAATGCGTAACGAATCCCACCCTAATCGGCACTCCCATCTATCCGTCGATACCGCACGGTGACCACCGCCGACCCCGGTCCCGGGTTGAAGTCTCGGGGCCGCGCCGTACCATCCACCGCGTAGCACAACTGCATGACTTTGCCCCGCACTCGGACGAGCGCTCGGATTTTCGCTCCTAAATGGGTCCCCCCTGTGCCGATCATATCCATCTGACACAGCTCCGCTTCCGGGCCCCATTCGATCCGACCTTCATCGAGTCCGTCGGGGGTCTTCACGGTATAGCCCTCCCCTTCGATCACGAATCGTGATTTGGGCAAAGGAATCGTATCCGTGCCCAATTTCCCACTCACCGTTTCCCAAGTTCCATCAAATACTGACATCCCCCCATTGAGTCAGCCTCGTGCCCAAATTCAAAGTCAGTAATTTCCCCACCGCTGCCGAGCTTGAGTCCGCCCGGATATCCCTCAACATACCAAAATGGCCGCTTCCAAATCTCGTCTTCTCATTATTTTTGGTGCCATTTTCGTCGTGGCCATTGTCGTGGTCATCGCCATCGGGGCATCGCTTGGCGGTGCCGTGACCGCTGGGGTCAACAACCTCGCCCCCAAGATCACCGGGACCAAAGTCACCTTGGGCAGCGCCAGCATTTCTCCCCTCACCGGCTCCGGGACCCTAGTGAATCTCATTGTCGGCAATCCCGCAAGCTGGAGTGAAAACAACCTCGCCTCCATCGGTAAAGTTCACGTCGACGTCGCCCCCATGAGTTTGCTCCGAGACACCATCGTCATCGACGACATGGTCATCGAATCGCCCGAGTTCCGCTACGAAACCCGGTTGATTGCCAGCAATGTGAAAGATTTACTCAAGCACATCGAAGAAGTCGTCGGTGCCAGTTCCGCCACCGAAACCGAAAGCAGTGGACCCGGTAAAAAGATCGCCGTGAAGCGCTTCATTCTTCGCGGCGGAAAAGTCACGATCGGCACGGGCACCGCGGCGATCACCGTGCCACTTCCCGACTTGGAACTTAACGACCTCGGCACGCCTGAAAACGGGCTCACTCCAGTTCAACTCGTCGCCGAGGTTTCTCAGGAAATCGTCGGTGATATTCTCGGTGCCGCCACTCGCGCTCTGACCACCGCAGGGAGCACTTCTGGTGCGGCCGCCCTCGAAGGAGCCAAGAACCTCGGCGGTGCCATCAAAGGGCTCTTCGGCGGCAAGAAAGATGAGCCCAATCCCTAGTCGGATCGGCCCGTCTTCTAGACTTCTTCAGCTCCCGGCGCGAACCCGTCATCCGTGTTCACGTCGATTGACTATTGGCCCGTCCGTGTCGAACCAGATCGCACGTTATAGAGTTCGATTACTCGCAACAACTCCGGGAGCGATATCGCGCCACTGCGATCTGAATCCGCCGCGTGATAAAAAGCAGACAGTGCCATCTTACCGTCATCTAGGGTCGTATCGGGGGTGAATCCATCCTGCGCCGATTGCGACGGACTCTAACGTCCGGTGCGAGACGACCCGAGACGCGTATGATACAACTCAATCACGCGTAACAACTCCGACAGATTCAACGTCCCACTCCCATCCACGTCGGCCGTATGTTGCGTGAACGACGCCCGCGCGGTGAAGAACGCATCCGAAAACGCGAAAGCAAATCCCGCATTTTCCTGTATATCCGTTTTCGAAGCCATGAACCACACCCCACCCATGCTAAAGGCGCCGGCCGGACTCACGTTTTCGGCCCCATAGGAAAAATCTGCCGTATTCAGCTCCCGCCAGCCACTTCGCGTCGAGACCCGCGCATGGTCCACTCCCGAGGTAGGCACCACCACCGCCCAATTAACCAGCGCCCCTCCTGCGACATCGGCCGACAAAGCGATCCTCTCCGGAACCTATCGAGTCGCCCTCCTGGCGGCCACTATCGAGGCCATGCTCGAGGATTCCTCCCCGCTACGACGGTCACGCCGCGCACCAGGCCCCAGTGCCCTTTATCTAAATTCGCAGCTTTTAGCTAAAATCCGGAAAACGCATTTGAATGCCACGTCAGATTAATTATGTTGTACTGAACTAAGGTCCGGTTAGCCCAGCCGACCGGACAATTCTCAACCCCCTCAACAAGAGAAACCATGTCCTACGCTACCAACTCGTCCGCCCTTTCATTAACCTCTTGGCGCCGCCTCGGCCTCACCGCTTTCGCACTCTTCGGCCTGAGCACTGTCTCCACCTTTGCCCAAGACGAGGCGATGAAAGAATCCAAAGTCGTCGTCATGCGTGCCCCCGACGATGCGACATTCAGTATTTCCAGCTCCGGCACCCTCTCGCTCACCCTCCCCCGCGCCCCGACCTCGGGCAGCGGCGTAAATCTCAAAATCGTCAACAGCGGAGACTTCGCGATTTGGGGCGCCCCCCTCAGCTTTAATGGCAGTGCTTGGACGACCAAAATCAATCGTGAAGCCGCGCAGGCTCTATTGATCGCCAACGCCGTGAAGGCAGAATTCCCCGGCGCCGCCCAAGGCGGCAAAGCCCTCCAAGTCAGCTTCCTTCGCGAGCAATTCCAATCCCATATCGGTTCTCTCGCCGGACTTGCTGGTTCGGACGCCCTCTTCTACACCCCCCCGGATGCGCCCGCCGCATTGACTATCCCCTCATCCCTCAGCGACCGCCCTAACGCATCCAGTTTCGCGATGGCCGCTCGACGCTACGATGAGCAACTCACGGCCTACTATCACCGCCTCGCTGCCCAACATGACAGCGCCTACTCGCTCTGGCTTGACCTCAATACCGCTGGACGCCTGAGCGATTGGCCCGCCAGTGCGATTTCCACGCAAGAAAACGCTTATAAATCACTCGATAAAAAGAAATCCACCGTTGCTGGGCAAAAAAGCGATCATCGCCAAAACGCCACCGCATTAATCAAAAAATGGAATTCAGCTTCCGGCGCTGCCGAGCCGGTCGATCTCGAGTTCCGCGATTCTTCTTAGGCTCGAGCCTCTCCCTTTCGCCTCCGGTCCCCACGACCGGGGGCTTTTTTATGCCCCCGGGCCCCTAATCTCGCCTCCCATCCACGCTACAACAAGGCCTCGCGCAATTCCCCCATTCCCCGCTCCGGCCCCATGACCAGTAAAAGGTCTCCGTCTAACAAGCACTCTTCCGGCGACGGACCCGTCACCCGCGACTCCCCTCGCTGCAAACCGATGACGCTCACCCCGTACTTACCGCGCAACCCTGCCTCCCGCAACGTGAGTCCACACAAAACCGAACCGCCCGTCATCAACACCCGCGCAAATTGATGAGGTAATGCTTCCTCCGGACTATGACCTTCCGGACTCATTTCCCTCAGTATCTCCTCCGCCGCCGCCAATTGCTTCTGTTCTGCGACCAGCAACAATTTATCCTCCGGCGAAAGCGGTAAGTCCGGCGGCACCAAATAGTGTGGCACCCCGCCTCGCTGCACCGCCACTACGGTGGCTCCCGTCGAGCTGCGCAGCTCCAAGTTACGTATCGTCTTTCCAACCACATTCCCGCCCACGGGAATTTCAACCTCCAGTAACTCCACCGGCCACGGATTCTTACTGGTCATCGATTTGATTGCCTCCTCCACCGCCGTGCGTGCCCCGCTCCTCGCCGCGTCTTCGAGCGAGGAAACCACCGCAAACTCCAACTGACTCTGCAGTTTTACCGCCCGCTTCCAGCCCAACACCAACATGATCGCGATCGCCAAAACAAAGATCGTAAACGAGGTGCCCGTCGGAAAGTAGCGTGAACACGCGATCGAAAAAAGACTCACAAAACCGAGCACAATCAGCGAAAATGCCCCCATTCGCAGCAGCCCTCGCGCCGGCCCCTGCGCAATCAAGCGCAACGCCGGCCGCGTCGCGGCAATCTCGGACAACGCCAAGGTCACCACATCCAAACTGCGCAGAATATCCACGAGAAACGGAATCGCCGCCAACGCTGCCACCACCCACACCATCTGCTGGAACGTCACATCGCTCAGCAAACTCGCGCCCAACGACGCCACGATGAGCAGTGCACTCAGCAACAGAAAATCGATTCCCACTCGCACCAACGGACGCTTGACCACGAAAAGAAACGAACTCGTCCGTAACGTGAGCTGCACCGTCTCAACCCAGTTTAAGTAAACTCGCAGCGCACTGTGCAGCGGGCGCGGAGCCCCTCGGTCAACCACCTTGATCAACCAGTCACACAGCCCAAACGCCACCGGGGTCAGCATGATACTCAAAACCGCGACGCCCGTCGTGACCGCTTTAAGGGCCGGATTCGTGACCTGTAAACTCAACGCCAAAGCCGCGATAACAAAACCGAATTCACCAATCTGCACCTTCGCCATCGAAGCCCGCACCGCGACCGCCGGTGGCACTGCGGCCAAGACAAACCCCAGCCAACACGCGACCAATTTCCCCACCATCATTATACCCGTCACGAGCAGAATCGTACCCGCATACGTCCACAACGCCGCCGGGTCGATCAACGTGCCAATCGTCACAAAAAATAACGCCGAGAAAAAGTCACGCAATGGCGCCGTCACCCCTTCGATTTCATGCGCCACCGTACTGCGCGAAAAAATCGCGCCCGCCAGGAAACTGCCCAAAGCCAGCGAGAAGTGCGCATACTCCGCCAACAGACTCACCGCAAAAATGACCCCCACCACGAAAAGCGTCAGCGTCTCCGCATTGCCGATCTTGTCCAAAATTTTAATCGCCTGCGGGGCGACCAACTTTCCGACCAAAAATACTGCCACCACGAAAATACCCACAAAAAAGGTCGTCTGACCCACCACCGCAAAATCGAGCTGACCCGACACCCCCACTCCCGCCAGCACCACCAACAAGACAATCGCCAGAATATCCTCCAGAATCAACACCCCCGCCGTCAGTTGCGCATACGGTCGATTCATATCCCCCCGCTCCCCGATCAACTTGAAACAAACCATCGATGAACTGATCGCCAAAATACCGCCCAGAAAGAGTCCTTCGACCGCACTCCACCCCAACCACTGCCCCACCGTCGTCCCGATCAACATCATCAACGCCGTCTGTAGGGCCAAAGCCAATACCGCCGCCGCCGCCACCGGCCGCAGCTTCCCCAGATCAAACTCCAGCCCGATATAGAACATCAAAAACAACACCCCGAGTTCACTCAAGTGCCCGAGGTTCTCCGAATCACTGATGGGGGTCGAAGGCAGCAAGTGGGGACCGAGCAATAATCCAGCCGCCAGATAGCCGATAATTGCTGGTTGCTTCATCCAGCGAAAAATCAACGAGGTCGCCGCCGCCACCGCCATCAACCAACCCATATCATGTAACAAATGAGATTCCTCCATGTCTCGCCAGCGTCCGAGGAATCTATTCTCAGCACAAAACGAATCGGATCACTCCTTGGGTTAATTTCTCCATTGGCGCTTTCGGGTCTTGACGCCTGCCCAGTCATTTGCCCCAATGTCGGGGTCCGCATGTTATTCTCCGCCACCAAATCTACGTTCTCTTCCGTCCTCGAAATTATCGTGGCAGTAATCGCCGTAGTGTCCGTAGGCACCGCACCGCGAGGAGAATAAGTGCTCAACACTTTGCCCCCTCCGGTGTTAAACCGGAGGGGGATTTTTTTTACCCCGCCGGTCAAAATACTCGGGGGCTTCATCACCAAGCCCAGCCCGATCATGACCACTCCAACGACCCAATTCGAAGCCGATAATACGCGGCTTTCGCTCGATGCCACCTGCGACCGGATCATTGCATCCCTGACGCAACGTCTCACCGCCGCCGCTCAGCAACTCGAGCAAACCTGTCCTCCCACCAATCACGACTTCCTCCTCCCCGTAATCGATCCCGATCTTGCCGTAACCTCCTCGCACTGGGATGCATCAAATTCTTCGTAAACCTCCGCCCGAGGCTCCCTTCCGCAGCGGGCCCAACCCATTAACTTTGGTGGGCAGCCAATTTCTCCAGCATCCCGTGCACCTGAATCAGCGCCGATGATTCATTCGACTTCTGATTGTCTTGGATCAACAAAGACCCATCCGGACCAAATATCTTAAAATGCGGCAATCGCCGTAAAGAAAACTGCTGCGCCACCGGTGAATTCCAATCAATCCCTGACGCGTCTGCGCGGTCGATGTTCACTTTAATCACGATCAAATCATCCCGCTCCTGCTGCAAAGACGCCAACGGGTCGTCCATCTTCGAACAAGGCTCACAGGGACACGGCGGGCTAAAAGCACTGTAAAATCCAAAAATCACGGTTTTACCCTCCACGAGGTAATCGGAGACATTAATCGATTCACCGTTGGAAATCGTCACGGGCTTATCTGCCGGGGAAGCGGCCGCAAGCGTGACCGCCACGAACGCCAGTAAAGCCGGCGCGCGCCATAAAATCGAAAGGGGCATAAAGGGTTTAAGACGCGAGTCCAATTGGTTTCGTTCAAAATCAGTCCTCCAAAGCCCAATTTAGCGTCTGTTTTAGCAATCCCTTGGCGTTTACCGTCATAATTTCGCCATGCCCCACCACGACCTGTTCTATATCCCACCTCAAAATCCGCTCGACCGATTTCTTTAACTGCCCGCGATCCTTCACCGCCAACTTCACCAACCGACTCGTGGCGGGAAACGCCTTAATCCCAGAAACCCATCTCAGGAAAAACGGCACGCGCCCCCCCGGCGGCAAACCGAGGTTAAAGACGAAGTCACTCAGAATCAGCGTTTTTGAGACCCGATGCCACACCGCATGCTCCTCCACCGCCGGCACTCCGCCAATCCGCTCGACTTCAATTTCCCCCGCCCACACCCCCGGCAACGACTTACGGCGCAACTTCTCCACTGGCGCCATAATCTCCGCCGCCAATGGAAACCGCGGCGGTAACAAATACGTCGCTTCCGGAAACGCCCCCCGCAGCGACGACGCAAAAGTGTCATGCATTCGCGACCCCTCCATCAACCATCGCGGATTCCCGAGCGCCTTGATCGCATCAACGTCCGGCGGCGTCATTGGCGCCGCCGAATGAATCAATAGATCTCGGCCGAGACGTATGACCGTCGTGGTTTTTCCCAACGGTGCCCCTAGCAGCTTAAAGTCAAAGTGCTTTACCCAAATCGACTCTCCCAATGGCGTAAAACTCATCGCCCCTGCTCCGCATCCTTCGCCGCCTGCGCTTCGACCAAGGCGACCGCCATCGCATTGAGCGGCGTAGGAATTCCGTGCTTCTCTCCCAAACGCACGATGACCTCATTGCGGGCATCTATCTCAGTCGGGCGCCTCGCCAGTCGATCACCATACAACGAATTAATTCCATCCGGCGACGACCCTCGCTGCTGTCGCAATACCCGTTCGGGCATGTCATCCGGCAAAATTGCCCCTTCCGCTCGCGCCACCGCCACACATTCCCGCACCAACCCGAGCACAATCCCGCCGATCGCCGCGCCCGCTATCACCCGATTAGGCGCCATGACCAAAGCGCAAACCACCCCCGCACAGTTGATCGCCAACTTATTCCACGCCGCACTCCGGAAATCACCGGTCAAGGTGATCTCGGTTTCAATCCCCTCAAACAATGCTGCCAGCGCCCGCCCGTTCTCGTCATCGCTCAATGCCATCCGAATCACGCCCCGTTGCACCACCCGGTCGGGCGTCGGTCGCTCCGCCGGCGTGTCGATCACGACCGGCACCATCTTTTCGGCCGCGACGACTCCCGTAAATCGTTCCCGATGCTCCACCCCATTTTGAAAGATCGCCACTCTCGCTGTCGTGCCCGCCAACCAAACCGCCGTTTCCTCCGCCGCATAGGTTTTGGTTGCCACAAAGATCCAGTCCATCGCGCCCAAATCCGTCCCGTCCGTCAAAACCGGTCATGGCACAATCACCTCACCCGAGAGAGTCCGCACCCTAATCGAGTCCGCCGCCCTCCTCCCCACGAGCACCACTTCGTGGCGACCTTGCTGCACCAGGTTTCCCGCCAAAGTTCCCCCAATTGCTCCGGGGCCGATAATCGCAATTCTGGCCATTCCGCGAAGCTCACTTAAGCGCCCCGCTCCGTCGATCTCATACCTTTCGCTCGTAAAACATATCCGCCCGCGAGTAACCGTGCCGCGATTGTTGCTCTCTCGCCGGAATGAATCCGTTTTTTCGATACAATCCATTCGCCGCGACCAACGCCGCGACCGTCTCGATCCGCACCCATCGAGCGCCCCGCTCGATCGCGATCGCGATCAGTCGATCCATCAATAACTGCCCGATCCCCCTGCCTCGGCACTCCGGCTCCACCGCCATTTTGATTATCTCAAAATCTCCCTCCGCCAGCGCTTCCAGCCCCCCCGTGCCCACGACCTCATCCCCGCGCTTCGCAAACACAATGGCCCCCCCACGCTCAATCACACTCTCCGGACGCGCGAGCATCTCTTCCTCCGGCGGCTCGATCGCATAGTCCTGCTCAATCCACGCGCGATTCAATCGCCCGAAGTGCGGCGCTAACCCGGCAGAAAAATCAACTAACTCAACCGACGACGACTTCGACATTCGGCCGACCCTAAAACCCCCACCTGCTTCCGCAACCCCTCCTTCTCTCTCGCTTCATCTTTGTCTTAAGTTCCTTTTTCTGGATTCGCCGCCCGCCGTGCCTATCCAATGCGACCCATTTTTCTAAACTCAAATCCCGCTTCACCGATTTCCCGCTCCACTCCCATCTGGCGACTGAAACTCCACTACTTCTCGCTCTTCGCCGTTTTCGGTGCCGTGACGCCCTACCTGGCCATCTACTTGGCCGACATCAAAAACCTCGGCGCAGCGGAGATTGGTTACATCTACGCCGCCGGCCAGGTCGGGGTGCTGGTCATGCCGATCATCATGACCTATCTGGCCGACCGCTATCGCTTGGTCCGCCCGCTTCTCGTCACTCTTTTCTGTTTCAACATCATCGCCATGACCGCCCTCATCGGCGCCGTCGGTTTCTGGGCGAGTCTCTTTTGTATCGCCCTCAATCGACTGTCCACCCAACCCCAAGTCGCTCTCGGTGACGGCCTCTTTTTCACCCACCAAAACGATCCCACTCAGCCTCGCGCATCATTCTCCTCCGTTCGCGTTTGGGGCACGATCGGCTTCATCGCGCCCAGCCTTATAATTTACGCCGGCTACCACCTTGGCGGCGGCGTGCAGTGGATGCCTCACGTCACCGCCGCGTTCGCGATCCTCGGCATCGCCAACGCCCTCGGCCTTCCTCGCCGATCCAATCCCCAACCCTCCGCCCAATCCGCCGTCCCTACGCTCGCTGCCGCCCGCGTCCTGCTTCGTCCCCATCTGCTATTCTTCTGCCTCGGCGTCGGGTTTGTTGTCTTTTCCAACATGGCGTTCTACGGATTCTACCCGCTCTACCTCACCAAACAGGTGGGCGTCGAAGAGAGCTGGATCGGCCTCATCTCCAGTATTGGGGTGGGCTTTGAAATCTTCTACGTGCTCGGCCTCGATCGCCTCCGCCGGCGCTTCGGATTCGGCGGCCTCATCGCCATCGGCGGCGCCGCCAGCTCATTCCGTCTCTGCTGTCTGGCGTTCCTGCCCACGCCCTTTTTCGCCATCGTATTTCAAGCCTTTCACGGACTCACCGTCATCGCCTTCATGATCCTGCCCGTGATGTATTTGAACTCCTTCGCCGAGACCGGATTTCGCAACTCCATCCAAGGTCTCTATGCCATGATCGTCTCCGGCCTTTTCGCCATCGCCGGCAACATCGCCGCCGGGATACTCGCCGAGATCGACCTCATCACGCTCTACCAGACTTCCCTCGTCGTCTGCCTCTTCGGTCTCTGCCTCATCGCCATCAGTTTCTACCTGCGAAATAAAACCCCTCCCGACCAATCTCCTCCCCCGCCCCCCCCCGTCATCACTCCATCAGCGCCCTTACCCCCAATTACTACTGCCGGTTTGTCTCTTAATAAGTGACGAACTCATCCGGCCCGTGCTTGCTCGTGTAATTATTGTTTTTCAATAATTTAATTTGACGTAAAATGCTCCGTTATGGTTATTGTTTATCAATAATCATGAAAACTCGTCATCCCACTCGCCTCCACCGCTTCGCTCACTGGGCAGAGCACGTTTTGTCCCTATTCTTGATCATCGCGATCGTCGGTTTCGTCGGCAGCATCCTCTACGCGGTTTACACTTTGGTGGCTCCCGAGCCTCCTCATTTCACTCATAAAATTCAGATCGAAATTGATCCGATGATCCACCCCTTCAGCGACGCTGAAGGCACTCGTATTCCGGTTGAGCTACGTCACGTCGAAGCCCAACTCACGCTGCCCTACGAGAACCGCGCCCTTCGCGCCTGGGACACCACCCTTCGACTGATCAGTATCGTTATTGGATCTCTGATCGTCTTCCAACTGCGACAATTCCTACGCTCTTTTCGCACCGCCCATCCCTTCATTCGCGCCAATGCCAAACGACTGCGAAGTATCGCCTGGCTCTTCCTCATCGGCTCAATCTGGCAGTTCCTCGCAAAGTTCATTCTCGCCCGTCAAGTCGCATCTGATTTCCCCCACTTGGACTCCAATCTTACCCTCCGCCTCGACCCCAGCCCCGTCTTAATCCTCATGGTTATTCTCGTCATCGCGGAGGCCTTCAACCTCGGCGTAAAATTAAAAGAAGAACAGGACCTAACCGTCTGATTTCCGACCACTCGCACCATGCCCATTCGAGTCAACTTGGACCGCCTTCTCACCCAGCGCGGTCTCACCCAAAAATCGCTCTCCGCCCGCATCGGCATCACTCCCGCGAATCTCAATATATTCACCACCGGCAAAGCCCGCGCTGTCCGCTTCTCTACGCTCGAAGCCATCTGCCGCGAACTTGATTGCCAACCTGGTGAACTCCTCGAGTTCACGACGGACTAATCCAATTTTGCCACCGCGGTCACTTGGGATCGCCGAGCCCGCACCTGTGGGGTATTCCCGTCCTTCCCTTCGTCGATTTCGATCGCCCGTTCGATCTCAATCAAAGCCGCCTCCGGCACTCGTTTGATCAATAACAAACGCGCCATCCCCAACCGCCCCCGCGCATTTTCTGGCGCCACTTCCATCGCCTGACGCAAAGCTAACTCGGCCGCCGGGTAGGGCTCCTTCGCTCCCGCTGCGATCGAGAATCCCACGACGACCTCTGCTCTTATCGGATCTGCCTTAATCCCGTCATTCCGGTAGGGCTTTACGCCCGACATCCAACGTGGGTCGGGCCCTTTACGCCCGACATCCAACGTGGGTCGGGCCCTTTACACCCGACATCCAACGTGGGTCGGGCCCTTTACACCCGACATCCGACGTGGGTCGGGCCCTTTACGCCCGACATCCAACGTGGGTCGGGCCCTTTACGCCCGACATCCAACGTGGGTCGGGCTTTACGCCCGACATCCCTACCTCTCAGCACCATAGCAACCCTCCCATTGCGTCAGCCCCTCGGTGCGTAATCCCGCGCGGCGCATGGGCTTCAACTAAGCCCTGTGGTAGTTTGTTATCGCCCCAAAAAGGCCCGAAAAGACTCCCTTGAGTGGCCTTCGTTTTAACTTCGGTGGAAAAGCCCCAGGGTTGATCTATGGCGTTATTGAATAGGTAACCCCGAGTTATAGCGAGGGAGGCAGCGCCCAGGTTTTGTGCTCTTTGGTGGCTAAAATTCGTTCGAAATTCATTAGGTCAACGCCCATGGGCGCCGCGGGATGAAGCCTCTCGTGTTTTTTAGTGGGCAAAAAACCTGCCCCACAGCTCTGTTTTCTCTGTTCTCTCCTGTGAAACCACCGCTGCCTCCCAGCCCATTAACACCCCCAGTGCGTCAGCCGTCACCGACTTTGCGGCTCTACGTTAAAAACAACCCTGCCGCTCCGACCAAGGCGTAGTCGCGCCTCCCTCCCATCGGGATGGTTAAAAATTCTGCCTCACGGCCCCTGCCGCTTAATCAACCTCCAGGCCCAACCGCCGCAAAAGATCTGCCGGTGGTTTCGGAAATACCGCCAACGGCACGTTCCCCCGATAACCTACATCTTTCAGCCCTTCAGGGGTCGTAAAGAACGCTCCCGCGGTGAGCTCCCGAAATCGCTTAAAAAATTGCTGCGTTTTTTGGAGTTCCTGGTCCGCTTCAGTCGGCGCTTCCGGCATCGGCATTTGCGTGGCCAAGCGGTCACAGAGGGTCGCCTGATCGGCATTCCCCAATTCGGCAAACTTCCTCCCATACTCAGACATCGCCAGCATATCCAGCCGTCCGAGTCCTTCCAAAATGATCACCCGATCAGCCGCTTGCTGCGGATACGGCGAGCTTACCCACTCATCGAGAAGATCGTGAATCTTCAAATCCGCCGCGCTCGGAGACCGGACATCAGCCGGAATGATCAAACCACACAGCACCGCCGCCGTCTGTCGCTGCTGATCGTCAAACGTCAGCGGCCACAAATCACCCGGGGCATAATCCTTCAGCAGGTCGGGATCAGTGCCATAGCCCGGCCCCTCATAAGCCCCCACGATCGTGACTTCAGGTTCAGTTGTCGCCTGCACTTGGGCGGCAAGACGGGGCATCATGGTCGCACTCGCTGCCGCGGTCGCCATCCATTTGATCGCGGTGCGACGATCAAGCCGTTCGGAAAAGGGTTTGGTCATATCAGCTGGGGTTAAATGTTTCCTCGTTTCAGCTCACCGATCAGATGATCCGAAGCCCGCCACGCGAGCGCCATCAAGGTGAGCGTCGGATTCTTATCCGCATTCGACACAAACGGCGCCCCATCTGTCAGGTAAAGATTCGGCACATCCCAAGTTCGATTCCACTGGTCCGTCACCGACTTGGTTCGATCTGCTCCCATCAGGGCTCCACCGACTTCGTGAATAATATCGCCCCCCGGGTGAATGGCATCGCGTCCCTGCGCGGCCGGCAACTTGCCCCAAACCTTTCCTCCGCTAGCTTCGATGATATCCTTGAAGGTCTTCTGCATGTGCGCGGCTTGGTTGAGCTCGTGATCCGACCACTCCCAATGAAAACGCAGCACGGGGATTCCCCACTTATCCTTCACCACGGGATCGAGCTCACAAAAGGAACGTTCATTCGGAATCATCTCTCCACGTCCCGCGAATCCAATGAACGAACCGTGGTAACGACGCACATCCTCTTTGAAGGCCTGCCCCCAGTTCCCGCCCCCATTGAGTTTATCCAATCCTGCGCCCGTGCCCATATCGGGAGGCCGACCCGACCGCAATTCGATGTGGTAACCTCTCGCGAAATTCAGATCGCCGGCCAGTTGCTGTTTATACAACCACCACGGTGCGTAGACATGCGCGCCCCCCGCGCCATCTTCATTCATCGGCGGCAAATTTTCCAACGCCGGAAACTGCCCCTGCAAGCCTGCCCCCACCGTATCCATAAGATACTTACCGACCAACCCGGTTGAGTTAGCGACGCCTTCGGGAAACACTTTCGAGCGCGAGTTGAGCATGATGCGCACGGTCTCCGCCGCACTGGCCGCGAGCACCACCGCCCGCGCCTTTACCCGCACTTCTTTTCCCGTCGTCTTATCGACGAACAATATCCCCTTCGCCTTCCCATCATCGCCGACCATCACCTCGCGCACCATCGCATCAGGCACGATGTCGAGATTACCGGTCGCCAATGCGGGCGGCAGATGAACCGTGGTCGACTGATAAGTCGCCTTGATCGAGCAACCGCGCCCGCAATCCGTCGCCCAAAAACACGCGGCGCGCGACTGCATCGCCTCCTTCAACACGCGTTGCGCTTTCGCATTTCCAGGATGCAATTTAGCCGGCAAATTTTCGGCATCCTGCTGCTTGGTCAGCACCGCCCGATGGGCCGCGATAATCGGAATCCCAATTCCCTTCGCGTGCTTTTGCACGTACCGCTCGCCCACCCGTGGGGCTGGCGGTGGCAATAAAACCCCAGGGGACGAATTCGGCGTATTCTCCAATCCGTCATTATTCCCGTAAACCCCGATCAGCTGCTCAACCTTATCGTAATAAGGTTCGATATCCTTGTAATCTAACGGCCAATCAAAACCCAGCCCGTCGCGGCTCTTCGGTTTAAAGTCATACTGTCCATTGCGAAATGAAAGCCGCCCCCAGTGGTTCGTGCGACCGCCCATCATCCTCGATCGCCACCAATTGAACTGATTCTCCCGCCCCTTGCTTGCCCGCACATAAGGCTCACCCGGCACGGTCCACCCACCATCCACGGTAGAATCATAAAAGCCAAACGGCTTATCCGGTGTGCCGCCACCGCGCAAAGGTGCCGATTTTAGCCCCTGAAACATCGGTGTTTCCGTCACCGGGTCGTAGCTCCGGCCCGCCTCCAACATCAGCACTTTCACCCCCTCCATCGCCAAAGTGTAGGCAGTTTGCCCCCCACCCGCTCCGGAGCCGACCACGATCACATCGTAGTCGGAGTTGATTTGGTCAGAAGAAATAGTCGGCATGATAGAGAGTAGAGGAAAATTAAGATAATACCGGGGTCTAAGGGAATACCGCTCAATCGAGCTTTAGATTACGGAGAAACTCCAAACTCGCGGGAATATTCGACGTCGGGTCCGTTGTCTCGTCCTCGATAAAGTAGTGCTTGATGCCGATCGATCGCGCCGTGCTGATCACGCGCACCCAATCAATCATGCCCTGTCCCACCACCACATTGTCCGTCGCCGGGGCATGGCCCGAGGTCTGCCCCGTCTCGACGCCTTTGCGCAGATCCTTCACGTGCAGTGAAACCCAGCGATCAGAATACTGCCGCAGCAAAGTCACCGGATCACCGCCACCGTGCACGATCCAAAACACATCCATTTCAAAATAAACCTCATGCCCCGCCGTACCTTGAATGAGCTCATCTAAAAACGTGTCGCCCGCCTGCTTGCCCGCCCTAAATTCGTAGCCATGCGGATGGTAACCAAACTTGATGCCGTGCTGAGCAAACTTTGGTCCCCATTCCTTGAAATCCTCGATCGCCTGCTCCAACTCGCCGCGATCGAACTCACCTTCGTGCGGAATCCAAGCAATCATCGCGAACGAGGATCCCAGCGCCTGCACCTCCGCCAAGACGGCATCGAAATCTTTAACAAGTCCGGCGTAAGGCACGTGCGCGCTCACCGGGTCGAGTCCTCGCTTGACCAACTCCGCCTTAAACTTCTCCGGCGTCATATTCGCGGTCCCCGCCGTCTCCACTTCGCTGATACCGTAGCCAACCACCGTGTCCATCGCTTCGAGCGCATCGGCCTTAAACTGATCGCGCAAACTCCACAGTTGTAAGCCCAGCTGATCGGCGAGCGGTGCCTTCCCCGCGTGCGGGTGAGCACCGAGCCCGGTAGCCAACGTGAGCACGACGAGACATGAGTAAATACGAGTCTTCATATGGGGGGGGGAAATTAACGGGGTTCGGGAGAGTCGAAGCAACACACCGGCCCACTCCACTCGACCCGCCGAAACCCGGCAAGCTTCGAGCGATTCAAAATTGAATATTCATAAAAGTTTTTGCCATTCCGCATCGCCCCGTGGCGGTAAAAAACCCAACATTCGCTTCTATTCGATTCGCCCCTACCCTCGGCTCGCCCGTCGCCTCGCTATGAAATTTCTTTCCCTCCGTTTTCTCACCTCTTTTACCGTGATCGCGGTGGGCTGCGTGTCCCTGTTTGCCGATGTCGAACGCACGATCCTCTCGTCCGAGGGCTCCGGTCGCGCCACCGCCTACATCGAGTCGCCCAAGATCATCAGCTTTGAGGGCAAGACTCATGTCGCTTGGCTCGATACTCCAGCGGAGGGATTTCGCATTCGCATCAAAACCCTCGACCAAGCCACTGGAAATTGGTCCGAGTCGACCGATATCGGCGAAGCGATCGACAATCACGGCGGCCCGGCGCTCACCATCGATGAAGCCGGTTATCTCCACGTCGTTTACTTCTCCCATCACCATCCTTTTCGCTACAGCCGCTCGGTCCGGCCCAATGATGCCTCCGAATGGACCGACTACCAAGAATTCGGCATCGACCTCACTTACCCCAGCTTAGTGTGCGCCCCGGACGGCACGCTCATTCTCACCGCTCGCCGTAGTTTCGAAGCAAAGCCTTGGGATCTTGAGATGTGGACCAAAGCCCCCGATCAACCTTGGGCTCGCCAACACGCCATCCTCAGCGCGCGCTACGGGGTCTACAGCCAATTCGGCTCTTCTCTCGCTTGGAGCGCCGACCACAAAACACTTCACCTTGGTTTCCGGATCTACGAGCTCCCCGATTTTGACACCAACCTCCCCGAGTGCACGGTCGGCTATCTCGCCAGTCATGATAACGGCAACACCTGGCAGGGCTCCGACGGTCAACCCATTGCGATTCCCGCCACCGCCGCCACGGTCGATATCATTGCTCACGGTCTCAATACCCAGGGTCGTATTCTCCTCTCCGGCTCGATGGCCGTGGGGCCCGACGATCAACCGCACATTCCCTATAGTGTTCGGACTCAAAAATCTGCCCAAGGTTTCCTCGCGACGCCCATCGGGGATGGCCGTTGGAATCACCACCATCTCAACCAATACCTCCCTCCGGCCTACCGGAATTGGGGACTCTACCTCAACGGCGCCGTTTCCTTCGGCACCGCCGGCCAGCCCACGGTGCTCGGCACCGTGCTTCAAGTGAGTCGCGACGATCACTCTTGGGGGCAAGTCAGCACCGAACTCGTGCGCTTCCGCTCGAAAGACGGCGGCCAAACCTACTTCGCCGATATCCTCGACGAAGCGAATCCCGAATCCCCCCGCTGGATGCCCAGTATCGAGCGCCCGACCGGCTTCAATCAGATGCCGGCGTATCCTTCCTTCATCTACACCGATGGAGTTCGCGGCGGCGCGCTTCACGATCAGCTCAGCAACAAGGTGATCTACATTCCGGGCACCCCGGCGCCCTAAAACAACTTACCTATGAAACCGCACGACCCCTTCAAACTCGGCGCCTTCGCGGGCGCCGCACAACTTCCGGCCCCCGATTACGCCCAGCCTTCCGCGCTGGCGCCCACCCATCTCCTCACTGCAGACCAAATCGCGTTCTACCACGATCACGGCTACCTCGCCATCAACGAGATAATGCCTGCCTCCGAGGTTCCTCACATCCGCGGTATCTACGATCACATTTTTGATCCAACGCACCCCTCTTCATCCGCCGGCCGACAAGACCTCGGCGCCACTGGCGACTCCTTCGCACCGGCCGCGCTCCCCCAAATCCTGCAGCCCGCCAAATTCGCGCCCGAACTCCTGGCCACTCAACTCGTCGCCAACCTCCGCGCGATGATGCAACAGCTCCTCGGCCCGGCCACCGCCATGGTCGGTGACCATGCGATCAACAAGCCTCCGCACAACGCCGCCGCCACCCCTTGGCACCAAGACGAAGCCTACTGGGATCCTACTGTCGACTATTCCAGCGTGAGCGTTTGGATCCCCCTTCAACCCGTGACCATCGCCAATGGGTGCATGCACTTTATTCCCGACTCCCACCACCTCGAAGTAATTCCTCACCAGCATATCGGCAACAATCCTCTCACCCCCGGTCTTGAGGTGGTGCCGGCGTCCTACGACTTCAGCGCCGCCGTGGCCTGCGAACTCCCCACCGGAGGCGCAACTTTCCATTCCGGACGCACCCTCCACTACACCCCACCCAACCACTCCGCCGATTTCCGCCGCGCTTATATCGCAATGGGATCCGCCGCCGAAACCCTCCGCGCCAATCCCCGCCAATTCCCATGGCAAACCCGCCCCGCCGCCGACCGCGAATCAAGCTAGTTCTCTTGCGCCCGGCATCAGATTAACCTCACCTTCATCCGCATGTATACCCTTCCCCGCGGCCTGCGACTACTCCCCCTGCTCGCCTCAGTTCTCAGCGCCCAATCTTCTTATGATCCCGGCACCCTCACCACCAAGAAGCGCTTCGCCGAGCGGGAACAAAAAGCTCTAGCGGAACCGTTCGTTGGCATTCGCACCAGCGAAGGCCTCGCGCCGGATCTCTTCCCGTTAGCATCCACCGGCGTGAGCACTCAACCCATCGTTGCCGCCGCTCAATCATTCCTCGCGTCGCTCGATCCCGCCCAACTCATCAGCACTCAGTTCTCGGTCGACGACCTCGAGTGGCGCCGATGGTTCAACGTCGATAACGGCATTTATCTACGCCAAGGCACTCCTCTCAAATCCATGACCGCCGGGCAAAAGAAAACTGCCCGCTCTCTCATGGCCGCCACCCTCAGCGTCCGCGGCCTCGACCTCGCCGACGCCATTCGCCGCACCGACCAAACCCTCAAGGAACTCAACCACGATGCGTTCTATCTCGATGAAGAGCTTTACTACTTCACCGTCATGGGCACCCCCTCCGCGACCGAACCGTGGGGCTGGCAGATCGATGGTCATCACCTCGTCATTAACACTTTCATTCTCGGCGACCAGATCGTGATGACACCCACCTTCCTCGGCGGCGAACCCACCACCACCCTCACCGGTAAATACGCGGGAAACAAGGTCCTCCAATCCGAACAAAATGACGGCCTGCGCTTCATGCAATCGCTCACCTCCGAGCAGCAAAACACCGCCACGCTCAGCTTGGAAAAACGCCGTAACCTCATCCAAGCCGAAGCCCTCAAGGACAACGCCATCGTCGACTACGCCGGCGTCTCCGCCGCGACCTTCACGCCCGACCAACGCGAGGCCTTCCTCACCCTCATCAATCACTACATCGGCAACCTTCGCGACGGGCACGCCACCGTATGGATGGACGCCATCACGGCCCACCTCGATCACACCACCTTCGCTTGGGTCGGTTCGACGACCGCTGATTCAGTATTTTACTATCGGATACACTCACCCGTTATCCTCATCGAATTCGATCACCAAAGTCCCGTCGGCACGCGGTCACTTCATCCCGCCCGCCAACCCACCCGCGACCACATCCACACCGTAATCCGGACTCCCAATGGCAACGACTACGGCAAGGACCTCCTCCGCCAACACCTCGAGGCTCACCACCGCTAGATTGCCCTACCGCGCCGACTTCGGTTAAACTGTTGACTGACCGGACGCCCTCTGCCGACGTTCCATCAGTCGCCTCCGTGATCCTGCCCTCCAACCCCATTCCGCCTCACCTTGACCTATGGCAGAAAACCCCTCCAGCCACTTTTCCCATCGCGTTACCCTCAAGGACATCGCCGCCAAGGCGAGCCTGAGTGTCGCCGCCGTCTCCCTCGCCTTACGCGATCACCCGCGCCTTCCCGCCACGACCATTAAGCGCGTCAAACGCTTGGCCACCAAGATGGGCTACGCGCCCGATCCCGCGTTGTCCGCTCTCGCGGCCCACCGCAGCCGCGTCCGTCTGTTCCGCGACTTTTCCGTCATCGGCCTCGTCTCCAACTGGTCGACCCATGACGCGTGGACCGCTCGCCCCAGTGCCCAGCAATTCATCGCTGGAGCAACCGATCGCGCCCGCGAATTAGGCTATAGTTTACAACACCTCTGGGCCCGTAAAGACGGCGCCTCCCCTGCCCGCTTTAGCCGCATTCTTCAAGCGCGCGGCATTCGCGGATTGATCCTCGCTCCTTTCGAAGAGCAGGAGTCCCACTTCAAGCTCGATTGGAAATCATTTTCTGTCGTGACCATCGAACGAGCCACCGCCTTCACCCAATTTCACCATCTGGTCCCCAATCACTACGCGGACCTCCTTCTCTGCTGGGAAAAAGTTCGTTCCCTCGGCTACACCAAAGTTGGCCTCGCCGTGCGCCGCGATCTCGCCGTGCGCTGCAACCACCAATGGGAAGCCGCCCACGCCTACGCCGAAGCGCACGCTTCCACCGCCCTCCAGACCGTGCCCACCCTCGAGCTCACTGAGGCAGATCAGTTTGACCAAATTCGGGCCTGGATTCGCACCCATCGCCCGCAAGCCGTTATCGGCCGCTGCGATAAATTCATCGCCGCCGCCAACGCCGAGGGTCTGCGCGTGCCCGAAGACATCGGTTTTGTCAGCCTCAACGTCGTGGACGACGAGCCCGGAACCTCCGGTATCGATCAACATCGCGACATCATGGGCGCGACGGCCATTGACGTATTGAATACCTTGTTACAGCGCAATCAACGCGGACTTCAACCCGCTTCTATCGGCACCCAGATCAACGGCACCTGGCATCAGGGAGCAACGCTCTCCCCAACCGTGCCCAACACCCAACCAGCGCACAAGCCGAAGAAAAAAACGGGCAAGATCAAAGCCAAATCAACCTAGAAACCGGCCTTGATCACCGCGATCACCGCAACCAGTCCATCTACAATCGTCCTTCGCTCCTTGTCATAAGAACGACCGATTTCGTGATTAATTCCACCATCATCGCTCCGTCAACTCTCGGCTCTACTCGGAGTGCCGGGTGACCAAATCCGCCTGCGAAATTAAGGTTCAGAAAGCCCGGTCTAATCCTCACAGCCCAAGAGAATCAGACTTTAACGCAAAGTCGCCGAGGCGCGAAGTCTAAGCATCAGAGGTTTAATTTCACCCCTTTGCGATCTTTGGCGGGCTTCGCCTTTGCGTTAAATAGGTCTATTTTGTTCCAGCGATTGGTATAATTCGCCGGTCGCCACCCTCAAACAGGCTCCACCAAAGTGCGCTTACTCCCCGCCGCGATTGAACGATAAATCGCGTCCACGACCAACATATCCTTGAGCCCTTCGAGGCCGGAGACTTCCGATTCCACGCCTGCCCGCACACACCGCGCGAAGTCGTCCATCTGCAGCGCCTGCTGACTGAATTCGCGCGGCGCTAGCTCCTTGTTGTTTAGCGTTCCCGCGATCGGACCATAGCTGTGGGCCGGCGAAAGCGTCCCCACCCCCTTCTGGTAATCGACGTGCACACTGTTACTCCGAAACGCGTAAGATGTCGTGCAGTTCGCCGTCGTGCCGTTGGGAAATTCGAGCTGAAACATGATCGTCTCGTCCACCTCGGCAAACTTCACCGGATCCGTCTTATACTCTTGCGCCGTGACTGCCACCGGCTCTTGCCCCGCAAAGAAACGCGCACTCTGCGTGCAGTAGACTCCCACGTCATACATCGCACCGCCACCAGCGAGCGGTTTGCGCAACCGCCACTGCGTCGGATCGCCGATCGGAAACGCCATGTCCGCCTGCACGTAGCGCACCGCGCCTAGCTCCGGCGTCCCTCGCGCCAACATTAACGCCCGATAATTCGGATCGAACTGCAACCGATACCCCACCGACAGCAGCACCCCCGCGTCCTCACACGCTTTGATCGCCCGCCGACTCTCTGCCCCCGTCACCGTCATCGGCTTCTCGCAAATCACCTGTTTCCCCGCCGCCGCCGCGCGCTCGATAAACTCCAAGTGCATCGAGTTCGGCAACACGATATAGACGATATCGATATCCGGATTGTTCGCGATCGAATCAAAATTCTCGTAATTATAGACCCCGCTTTCCGCGAATCCATGCTCAGCCGCCCAACGCTTTGCTTTCACCGGATCCCCCGACACCACGCCGGTAAGTCTACACTCCGTGGTCTCGTTAAACGCCTTCGCTAATTGCCTCGTGGAGTAGTTCCCCAGTCCCACCAATGCGACGCCGAGCGGTTTCGATTTTGTCGCCGCCGCCCAGACTCGAGGGGCCAGTGCGCCGGCGGCCAAAGCCACCCCGGTGGTGCGTGAAGAAAGCGAAAGGAAATTACGTCGAAGCATGAGAGATGGGTATGGTCGGGGTTGAAGCAATCTGACGAGTCCCATCACCAACCAAACACGGATCAACAGAGTGCAATAAAGAACGCCTCCCCTCCCCTCCCCCTCGGCAAAAAAGATACCTCAACGGGGTCAGCCCTCGGCGATTTTGCGTCTCTGCGTTAAAACAGTCCCTCCTCCAATGTGGGTCGGGCTTTACGCCCGACATCCCTGCCTCTCCGCATAAATAGAGAACTCCCGTGCGTCAGACCCTCCCTGCGTAATCCCGCGCTGCGCGATGAAGCCTCTCGTGTACTTTGATGGGTAAAACCCTGCTCGACGACCCTGTTCCCTCCCGCAAACCCCCCTCCCCCCCCCCGCCTCCAATGTGGGTCGGGCTTTACGCCCGACATCCCTGCCTCTCCGCATAAATAGAGAACTCTCGTGCGTCAGACCACCCGTGCGTCGTCGTTGAACGAAGCCTTTCGGGTCCATTTGTTCTTCTATCATCCCTGCCGGGCCCCCATTTCATCACCCCAGCGAGGCACCCCGTTCCGGCGCACCATCTCTGCGCTCCCGCGCTCCGTGTGGTTGAAAATCCCTGCCCACCGCGGGCCCCACCCCCGGTTAACTGGTTCACCGCTACCAGCGTCGCAATCTCGTGTCGTAAATCCACTATGTCATAGGTCTTGTTTATCTATTCACCTCGTCGGTGAAATGATAAGCTACGTCCGTTTTTCAATCCCTCTTGCCCCTGTCTGTATGTCCGTCCCCCCTCTGAACTCACTGAAGCAATCCATCGCCTATTGGTGCTTTAACGTCTGTGGCGACCAGTGGAGTCTGGATCGGATCTGCGAGGTCGCCAACGAACTCGGCTGCGGGAGTGTCGAACTCCTCAACACCGTTGACGAACTCAAGATCGTCGAAAAACACGGCCTCACTTGCGCCCTCCTCGGTCTGGATATGGCCCCGGATCCGCCCTTCGTCTACGGGTTTAACAACTCCGACCACTCCCCCCGCCTCATCCGGCAAACCAAAGCCGGCATCGACGCCGCCTCCGACTACGGCTGCCCCAACATGATCGTGTTCACCGGGTTCGCCGCGAAAGACCCGACCCAGCCCGACGGCCCCCAAATTTCCCTCGCCGCCGGCGCCGCCCAGTGTGTCCGCGGTCTCTCCGAGATCGTAGCCTACGCCGCCGAGAAAAACGTCACCCTCGTGCTCGAGCCCCTCAGCACTCGCGACGACAGCCACCCCATGAAAGGCCACCCCGGCTATCAGGGAAACCATGTCGATTACTGTGTCGATATCATCAAAGCGGTCGACTCCCCCCACCTCAAACTCCTCTTCGATCTCTACCATACGCAGGTGATGGATGGAGACCTCATTCGCCGCATCCGCACTCACGGCCATCTCTTTGGTCATGTCCACACCGCCGGAGCCCCCGGCCGCGGCGAACTCGACGACACCCAAGAGATCAACTTCCGCCCCGTCATGCAGGCGCTCGTCGATATCGGCTACCCGGGCTTCGTCGGCCACGAGTATATCCCGACCCGCGACCCCTACCAATCTTTGCAAGAAGCCGTCGCTCTCTGCGGTTCCGTATGAGATCGACGCTCGCCCGCCATCCCCGCCGCGTCACCCGCCGCCGCTCCCCCACCAAGACGTCCCCGTCGCCCTCGACCCCGCACCGGCTCGGCCTTTTCGAGCACCTGCCCGACGTCTGTTATTTCGTGAAAGACCGGGCCGGCCTCTTCATCGCCGCGAACGATGCCTTGGTCCGCATGATCGGTCGCACCAATCAAAACGAAATCATCGGCCTCACCGATTTCGAACTCATCTCCCCCTTCCTTGCCGACACCTACCTCGCCGACGACGAATCCGTCATGTCGACCGGGCTGCCAATTATCAACAAAGTCGAACTCGTCACCCGCAACGACCTCTCCGCCCGCTGGTATACGACCACCAAACTCCCGCTCTACGATGCTTCCGGCACCATCGTCGGACTCGAAGGCATGACCCGCGAATTTAAAGCCGCCAGCGGCGCCGTCGGCCCTTACCCCGAGCTCGCCAAAGTGATTGATTTCGTGGAGCAAAACTTCGCCAGCCGCATCACCGTCGCCGACCTCGCCGCTCAAGCCGGCGCCACCGTCCGCACCCTCGAACGCATCTTCCAACGCCGCTTCAGCATGAGCCCCTTCGCTTACATCAAACGCGTCCGTCTCAACCGCGCCTGCCGCCTGCTCAGCCGCACCAATAGACCCATCGCCCGAATCGCCGCCGAAAGCGGTTTCTGCGATCAAAGCTATATGACCAAAGAGTTCGCCCGCCTCCTCCGCATCACCCCCCAAGCCTACCGCGACTCCCACGCCGCCTCGTCTCGTCCTCCCCCAGCGTCTCTGCGTTAAAACAACCCTGCCTCCCCCATGTGGGTCGGGCTTTACGCCCGACATCCCTGCCGCTCAGCCCCCAAAAAACAACAAGGAGTCAGCCCTCCTTCACTTCCCACGCCCTCCTGTAAAAACCACCCCGACCTCTCAGCCAAAAAAACAACTCCTCTGCGTCAGCCCTCAGCGCCTTTACCTCTCTGCGTTAAAACAACCCTGCCTCCCCCATGTCGGTCGGGCTTTACGCCCGACATCCCTGCCGCTCAGCCCTGTTCCCTCTGTTGCCTCCCGTAAAACCACCCACCCCCCCGGCTTCGTTCTCTTCTGTAAAACCCAATCCTGCCTCTCGACCCAAAAACCATCCAGTGCGTAGTCGTTAGACGAAGCCATTCGTGTCCATTCGTGGTTAAAAAACCCTGCCTCCCAGCCCCCACTCCAGCCCCTCCAACCCCCATGTCATCCCACCCCGCTCCCCTTCACTTTGTCACCCGCGGCCAAGGCCCGCCCCTCATGCTCATCATGGGCCTTGGCGCCGACGGCTCCGTTTGGGAAGAACACGTCAAAGCCTACGAACAACACTTCACCTGCTACCTGCTCGACAACCGCGGCATCGGCCTGTCCGCGAAACCCACCGGTCCCTACACCACCGCCATGATGGCCGATGATGTCGCCGCCACCATGGACGCCGCCGGTGTCTCCTCCGCTCGCATCGCTGGACTTTCGATGGGCGGCGCCATCGCCCAAGAGCTCGCCCTCCGCCATCCCGCCAAGGTCAACAAACTCGTCCTCGTCAGCACCTGGGCCAAATGCGACGACTACATGCAGCGCGTCTTCACCCACTTCAAAGACATGCGCGCCGTCTCCACTCTCGGCCAGTTCATGCAACTCCTCCTCCTCTGGATCTGGACCCCGTCTTGGATGCAAGCTCACTCCGAAGACATGGACCAAGCCTGCCGCGATGCCGACGCCAGCGAAAACCCCCAACCCCGCCAAGGCTTCGAGGGCCAGTGCGACGCCTGCATCAGCCACGACACCGTGAAACGGCTCGACAAAATCGAGGTGCCAACTCTCATCACCATCGGCACCCTCGACATCTTCACCCCCCTCTCCTGCTCCGAATTCCTCCACGCGCACATCCCCGGTTCGCGTCTCGTCCGCTTCACCAAAAGCGGCCACGTGCATCACTGGGAAGAACTCGCCGACTTCAACGCCACCACCACCAACTTCTTACTCGAGGACTAATTATGCCTATTCAAATCGGATGCCAAACCTACACCTGGCAAATGAGCGGCGGCGTCTATGACGGCCGGCTCGATCACATCATCAAAATCACCGCCGAAGCCGGTTACGCCGGCGTCGAATCCGAGACCCGCTTCCTCGGTCGCCTCGCCGATCCCGTCCTCCTCGGCGAGCACCTTGCCGCCGCCAAAGTCGCCATGCCCGCGCTCACCCTTGTGGAAGACTGGCTCCTCCCCGCCGAGACCGACGAAGAACGCGCCCGCGCCGATGCGTGCCTCGACCTCCTTACCCACTTTCCGGATACGATGCTCAATATCTGCCAGATGCCCGGCACCGATCGCGAGCACCTCGGGGAGCGCCAAAAAAACTGCCTGCTCAACGCCAACGCCATCGCCCGGCGCGCCGCCGATCGTGGCATCCGCTCCGGCTACCACCCCAACTCTCCCGGCGGCTCCGTCTTCCGTACCGCGGAAGACTACGAAATCCTCCTCAACGGCCTCGATCAAAGCGTCATCGGCTACATCCCCGACTCCGGCCACATCGCCAAGGGCGGCATGGACGCCTCCAAAATCATCGCGCAATACTTCTCCCAAGTCGTACACGTCCACTTCAAGGACATGAACTCCGCCGGCGAATGGGAACCCATGGGCGGCGGCGCTATCGACCACGTCGGCATCACCAAATTCCTCGCGGCCCACAACTACCATGGCTGGATCGTCGTCGAAGACGAATGCCACGCCGCCATCGGCGATCCCGATAGCGTCACCAAGGGCGACGGCGCCTACTGCAACGCCGTGTTGCTCCCTCTCGTCAATCCTGCCTCTTCGTCATGAAACCCTTCCTCACTTCCTGTCTAATCGCCGTCGCGAGTATCGCCACCGCCGCCGATTTTCCCACCTCTTCCCAGTGGCAAGTTTATCGCGGCACCGAGGGCCCCGGCCTCGGCAAACGCGTCGTGCTCATTAGCGGCGACGAAGAATACCGCTCCGAAGAAGCCCTCCCGCAACTGGGCAAGATCCTCGCCCAACGCCACGGTTTCGAAAGCGTCGTGCTCTTCGCCCAAGACCCCGCCGTCCCCGGTATTCGCAACCCCGATTACCTCAAACACATCCCCGGCCTCGAATCACTCGAAGACGCGGATCTCATGATCATCGCCACGCGTTTCCGCGATCTACCCGACGATCAGATGCAGGCCATCGACGCCTACCTCAAGTCCGGCCGTCCCGTCATGGGCCTGCGCACTGCGACTCACGCCTTCAACGTCCCCGCCGACTCCAAGTGGGCGCACTACAGCTTCAATTATGAGGGCGACCAAACCGCCTGGCACGGCGGCTTCGGTGAGTTCATTCTCGGCACGTCTTGGGTTGCTCACCACGGCTGGCACAAAAAGGAAAGTGCCCGCGGCATCATCACCGAGGCCCACGGCATCAACTCCGGCATCGAGTCCGGCAGTATCTGGAGCGCCGGCGACGTCTACACCGTCAAAACCCTCGGCCCCGACGCCACTCCCATCGTTTGGGGTCAAGTCCTCGCAGGCATGAATCCCGACGACGAACCTATCGGCCCCGGCCCCTACGACTACACCCCCGGCTTCGCCAAAAACAACGCGTCGTTCCACAAGAACGACCCGATGCAACCGATGGCCTGGACCAAATCCTACCAAATTCCCGGCGGCAAAAAAGGTAAGGTCTTCGCCAGCACCTTGGGCGCGTCCCTCGATCTCCAAAACGCCTCCACCCGTCGTCTCATTGTGCAAGGGGCCTACTGGGCCACCGGCCTCGACATCCCTTCCGCGGGCGTGAACGCCGGCCTCATCGGTACCTACCAGCCGACCATGTTCATCAACCGCAAGGAAGCCGACTACTGGCCCAATCGTAACCAACCCGTCGTCGATCCCATCGCCTCCGTTCCCGCCACCCCCGTTGACGGCGAGCACATCGCCCTCATCGGCAACGGCCTCGGCGAGCGCATGCTCTACTTCCCCGAGTTCGAAACCGAACTCCAATACCGCTTCCCCCACGCCAACCTCATTGTGCGCAACTTGAGCTACCCCGGCGATACGCCCGGCTTCCGCCCTCGCCCCAGCCGCTTCGATCAATGGGCCTTCCCCGGCGCCGACCAATTTCACCCGGATCTCCAAACCCACTACGGTCAGGGGCATTACCCCACCCCTGATGCGTGGCTCACGGAGGTCCGGGTCGATACTCTCCTCGCCCTCTTTGGCTTCAACGAATCCTTCGACGGCCCCGCCGGCCTCGCCCTCTACGAAGCCGAGCTCGATGCCTTCGTGCAACACACGCTCGGCCAGTCCTACAACGGCGTCACCGCGCCGCGTCTGGTCCTCGTTTCGCCCATCGCATTTGAAGACCTTTCGGCCGATCACGATTTGCCCGACGGCGTCACCGAAAACCAGCACCTCGCCGCCTACACCGCCGCCATGAAACGCGTCGCCGCCCTGCACCACATCGAGTTCATCGACGTTTTCTCCTCCAGCAAAAAACACTACGCGTCCGCGTCCGCCTACCAAACCATCAACGGTATTTCACTCACCGCTGAGGGCTACCGCTGGTTCGGCCCCGAGCTCGCCGATGGTCTCTACGGCGCGGGCAACCCCGTCTCCGATCGCGCCGCCGTTTACGCCACCGTCGACGAAAAAAATTGGTATTGGCGCAACGACTACGGCATGATCAACGGCGTCCACGTGCACGGCCGTCGCTACAAACCTTTCGGTAACGAAAACTACCCGGAGGAAATCGAGAAGATGCGCCAGATGACCGTCCTCCGCGACCAAGCCATCCACCGCGTCGCCCAAGGCGAGGTCGAGAAGATCAAAGTCGACGACTCCTCCACCCGCGATCTCACTCCGGTTGAAACCAACTTCGATCGCCCCATCAAGTTCCTCGCCGTCGATCAAGCCCTCGAAAGTTTCAAGCTCCCTCCCGGCTACGAGATCGGCCTCTTCGCCTCCGAGATGGAATTTCCCGAACTGCGCAATCCCGTGCAAATGTCATGGGATAACAAGGGCCGCCTTTGGGTCGCCGTCGCCCCCACTTACCCGCATTACAAACCCGGCGACCCCAAGCCCAATGACAAGATCCTCATCTTCGAAGACACCGATGGCAACGGCACGGCCGATCGCCAAATAGTGTTCGCCGATGGTCTCCATATTCCCATCGGGTTTGAACTCGCTCCCGAGGGCGTCTACCTCGCGCAACAGCCCAACCTCGTGCGCCTCGTCGATACCGATGGCGACGACCGTGCGGACCGCACCGACATTCTCCTCCATGGTTTCGACACTCACGATACCCACCACTCGATCTCCGCCTTCACGTCCGATCCCTCCGGCGCGATCTACATGAACGAGGGTCGCTTCCTCCACTCCCAAGTCGAAACGCCCTACGGTCCGCAACGCTGCACCGACGGCGGAGTCTGGCGCTTCGATCCGAAGAGCTGGCGCCTCGAACGCTTCATGCAAACCGACGTGAGTAACCCTTGGGGCGTCGCCGTCGACGAGTGGGGCCAGATTTTCCTCTCCGACGCCTCCGGTGGCGCCAACTGGTGGTCGACCGCTATCTCCGCCAAAGTCCCCCACGGCCAAGAGGTCGACAAAGTCGCCCAATTCACCACCCAGCGCGTCCGCCCCACCTCGGGCACCGAATTCGTTTCCTCCCGTCACTTCCCTGCCATCGTGCAGGGCGATTTCCTCATCAACAACACGATCGGATTTCTCGGCACCAAACAGCACACCATGCGCGACGACGGTGCCGGATTCACCGGTGAACATCGTTACGATCTCATCTCCTCCAATGATCCCAATTTCCGTCCCTGTGACATGGAGTTCGGCCCCGACGGTGCCCTGTATATGATCGACTGGCACAACCCGCTTATCGGCCACATGCAACACTCCGCCCGCGATCCCAATCGTGACCACGACCATGGCCGCATTTACCGGATCACCTACCCCGCGCACGACCTGGTCGAGCCGGCCAAGATCGACGGCGCGTCCGTGGCTCAACTGCTCGAACTGCTGAAGACTCCCGAGTTGCGCACCCGCTACCGCGTTCGTCGTGAACTCCGCGGCCATCCCGCCAGCGAAGTGCTCCCCGCCGCCAAGGCTTGGGCCGCTCAACTCGACCGGTCTGATCACGACTACGATCGCAATCTCCTCGAAGCCCTGTGGGCGACTTGGGCCCAAAACAAAGTCGACGTCGATCTCCTCACCCAGTCGCTCAACTCACCGCGTCGCGAGCTCCGCGCCGCCGCCGCCAACGTCCTACGCTACACCCATCATCAGGTCCCCAACGCGCAGTCGCTGTTCCTCCAAGCCGCCCGCGATCCCGATGAACGCGTTCGCCTCACCGCCCTCGTTGCCTCCTCGTGGTTAGACGACGCCCAAGGGGCCAAGATCGCCCTCGCCGTCCTCGCTTCGCCCTACGAGCACTGGACTGGCTTCGCCGCCGAGGCCGTGATGATGACCCTCACTGACGACATCACCGCCCTCCTCGACTCCGGATCGCTCTCCCCCGCCGATGCCGCCACCGCCCGACGCGTGCTCGATCCCGACGCCAACCTCGGCGCGGTCTCCCAAGCCGTTTCGAAAACCGCTGACATCCCCATCACCAATATGTCCGCCTCCATCCGCACCGCTTTCGAACGCGGCCGCGAACTCTATGGCCGCGAAAGCTATTGCGGAACCTGCCACGGTGAAGACGGCAAAGGCGCCATCGCCGGGGTCTATCCCCCCCTCCTCGATTCCGAATGGATCGAAAGTGAAGAGCTCCTGATCAAAATCATCCTCAAAGGCCTTTGGGGGCAGATCGACGTCGCCGGCAAAACCTACGACCCCGCCAAAGGCATTCCGCCGATGACCCCATTTGAGGGCATGATGTCCGATCAAGAGATCGCCAACGTCGCCACCTACGTCCGCGTCGCCTTCCGCGGCAACAAGATCATCGCCGAACTCACCACGGAAGAACAAGTCGCCGCCATCCGCGCCGCGGTCGCCGACAAAAAAGGATTCTACACCCCCGAAGAACTCCTCCAAGACCACCCTCGTCCCAAAAAATACGCCGCCCCCTAGTGAGTCCCGCCAAAGTCCGCCCCCATCCTCCATGTGGGTCGGGCTTTACGCCTTCCATGTGGGTCGGGCTTTACGCCCGACATCCCTGCCCCTCAGCCCAGCTCCCCCTATTCCCTCCCGTAAAACCACCTGCCCCCCGGCGTTAAAACAACCCCGCCCCCATCCTCCATGTGGGTCGGGCTTTACGCCCGACATCCCTGCCCCTCAGCCCAGCTCCCCCTATTCCCTCCCGTAAAACCACCTGCCCCCCGGCGTTAAAACATCCCTGCCCCCCATCCTCCATGTGGGTCGGGCTTTACGCCCGACATCCCTGCCCCTCAGCCCAGCTCCCCCTATTCCCTCCTGTAAAAACCACCTGCCCCCGGCGTCGTTCCCTTCCGTAAAAATCACCCACACACTGCGTCAGCCCGCAGCAGCTTCGCGTTAAAACAACCCCGCCCCCCATCCTCCATGTGGGTCGGGCTTTACGCCCGACATCCCTGCCCCTCAGCCCAGCGCCCCCTATTCCCTCCGGTAAAACCACCTGCCCCCCCGGCGTCAAAACACCCCCGCCCCCATCCTCCATGTGGGTCGGGCTTTACGCCCGACAACCCCGCCCCTCAGCCCTGCTCCCTCTGTTCCCTCCTGTAAAAACCACCTGCCCCCGGCGTCGTTCCCTTCCCCGCCCCCCTCCTGCCCCCCCGGCATAAGCACAACTCCACTGCGTCAGCCCACCCCGTGCGTCGTCGTTAGACAAAGCCATTAGGGTCCATACGTGGTTAAAAACATCCTGCCTCCCAGTCCTCATCGCTCTGCCCCGACCCCGCTCCGCCCGCCTTCCACTCATGCCCCGCCTAGCCACCCGCCTCACCTGCCTCCTCGGCATCGCCCTCACCGCGCTCACCGCCCGCGCCGCCCCCCCACCTAACGTCGTCATCGTCATCACCGACGACCAGGGCTACGGCGACATTTCCGCCCACGGAAACCCCATCCTCAAAACCCCCGAGATGGACCGCCTTCACGGCGAATCGATCCGCCTCACCAACTACCACGTCAGCCCCACCTGCGCCCCCACCCGCGGTGCCCTCATGAGTGGTCACTACACCAACCGCGCGGGCCCGTGGCACACCATCATGGGTCGCTCCTTCCTGCGCGTCGGTGAGACCACCCTCGGCGAGGTCTTCTCCGCCAACGGTTACGCCACCGGCATGTTCGGCAAGTGGCATCTCGGCGACAACTATCCCTACCGCCCGCAAGATCGCGGCTTCACCGAAGTCGTCGCCCACGGCGGCGGCGGCGTGGGTCAAACCCCCGACTACTGGGACAACGCCTACTTCGACGACACGCTGCAACACAACGGCGTGGCCACCCGCTACGAGGGCTTCTGCACCGACGTCTACTTTGCCGAAGCCAAGCGCTTCATGGCCGAGCAACAAGCCGCCGGAAAACCCTTCCTCACTTACATCTCCACCAACGCGCCCCACTCCCCCTTTCACGCCCCCGACAAATACTGGAAGCCCTACCTGCAGGACGGCCTCTCTCAAAACGAAGCCCTCTTCTTCGGCATGATTGCCAATATCGACGAAAACCTCGGCTCCCTGCGCACGTGGCTCGCCGATCGCGGTCTCGCGGAAAATACCCTCTTCATCTTCACCACCGATAACGGCACCGCTTCCGGCGAGAAAGTTTTCAACGCCGGCATGAACGGCAAAAAAGGCAGCGCTTATGACGGCGGCCACCGTGTCCCCTTCTTTCTGCATTGGCCCGCCGGCAAACTCACCAAACCTCGCGACGTCAACGCCCTCACCGCCCACATCGATATCCTCCCCACCCTCATTGATCTCTGCGCAATCGAGGGGCCCACCCACTACAAATTCGACGGCACTTCCCTCGTTCCTCTCATCCGTCCTTCGGGCCAAAAACCCTGGCCGAATCGCGTTATCATCACCGATTCCCAACGCGTCGTCGATCCCATCAAGTGGAAGTCCTCTTCGACCATGAACCAACGCTGGCGCCTCATTAACGGCCAGGAGCTCTACGACATGAATAACGATTCCGGGCAGACCAAGGATGTGTCCGCCGGGAATCCCCAGGTCGTCGCCAATCTCCGCGCCGCCTACGATGCCTGGTGGGCCGACATCTCCCCGTCCTTCGTCATCGATGAACGACCGGTCATCGGCCACGACGCCGCCAACCCCACCCAACTCACCGGCCACGATTGGCTCACCGACGGCACGATCTCCCCCTGGAATCAGGCGCACATCCGTCGCGGCCATGCCGCCGTCGGCTACTGGGCCGTCCGCGTCGCCCAAACCGGTCGCTACCAAATCTCCCTCCGGCGCTGGCCCCAAGAACTCTCCCGCCCCATCACCGCCGCCCTCGCTCCCGGCCAGCCCGTCCCCGGCGGCAAAGCCTTCCGTGAAACTCCCGGCCAAGCCCTCGCGATCAACGAGGCGACCCTCCGCGTCGGTCCCCACGATTGGACGCAAGCCGTGGGCGCCATGGATGAATCCGCCACCTTCACCGTCACCCTCGAAGCCGGTGAAACGCAGCTCGAAGGTCGCTTCCACTTCGCCGACGACACCCCCGCCGTCGGCTCCTACTACGCCGTCGTCGAACGCCTCTAAAAAACGTGGCGCCGTCTTCAGCCGGCGTCCCCGGCCTCTCCCGATCTGCCCCCGCTACGAAATCCGCCCACCGGGAGTTCGCGATCACCCCGGAAACCGAGTGATCGTTCTTCCTGGTTAAAACCCACCCCATTCATTCGCCCCTTCCAGACCCCAGCTCCAGGCCTCCCCCCCTAACCTCATGCCGCGTTTATCCCTAACTCTCCTGCTCTGCTCCATCGGCCTCAGTCTTTTCGCCGAATCTGCGCCACCGAACATTATTCTCCTCATGGGCGACGATCACGGGTGGGAAGAAACGGGATACAACGGCCACCCGTATGTAAAAACCCCGGTGCTCGATGAGATGGCCGCCTCCGGCCTGCGTTTGGACAACTTCTACGCGAGCCACCCCACTTGCTCGCCCACGCGAGCGAGTTTCCTCACCGGGCGGCATCCCAATCGTATGGGCACATTCTCGCCCGGCTGGTCCTTTCGCCCCGAAGAAATCACCAGTGCCCATCTCCTGAAGCAAGCCGGCTACCGCAGCGCTCATTTCGGTAAGTGGCACATCGGTGCAGTCAAAGCGGCCTCCCCGCTGAATCCCGGTGCCATGGGCTTCGATGAATGGCTTTCCCACGACAACTTCTTCGAACTCAATCCCTCGTTCTCTCGCAACGGAGCCCCGCCCGAGGTCTTTCCCGGCGAGAGCTCCGAAATCCTCATCCGTGAGACCATCGAGTTCATCGATCGCGCTCAAGACTCCGGCCAACCTTTCTTCACCGTCGTCTGGTTTGGCTCCCCTCACGAGCCCTACAGCGGACTCCCCGCCGACCTCGCCCTCTACGATGATCTCCCCGGAAAATACCCCGACAAACTCGTCAAGCTCACCTCCAACGAGACCGGCTCCCCCACCCGACGCCCGCAAGGCGACGTCCTCCGCGAACGCTTCGCTGAGATCACCGCCATGGACCGCTCCATCGGCACGCTGCGAGACTACCTCGCCGCGAACGGCCTGCAGGAAAACACCCTCCTCTTCTACTGCGGCGACAATGGGACTTCCGCTGATGGCTCGATCTTCACCCCCCGTCGCGGCGTCAAAGGCGCGGTTTACGATGGCGGTATCCTCGTGCCCGGCATCATCGAATGGCCTGCCCGTATTCCTCAGCCCCGCCACACCGCCGTGCGCGCCAGCACCGGCGATTTGCTCCCTACCCTTGCCGCGCTGACTGGTCAGCCTCTGCCCGACCGCCCCATCGACGGTATCGACCTCACCGGTCTCATCGATGGAACCATGACCGCACGCTCCAATCCCCTTTATTTCTGGAGCTACGCCAATCGCAACAAAGACGACGCCCTCCGAGCCCCCTACATTGACCCCGAGCTCCAAATTGGCACCACGCCGCTGGTAAAGCTCATGGACGGCATCGCGACCCGCAATTTTAAGAACCTCATATTCGAACGCACCATCGCAGCCGACTACCGCGGGCCCCGCGCCATCATCGACGGA
>Ga0105053_10001501_pt1 | contig 37405 bp, 29 predicted proteins | sample BON01_FD_78093 | JGI IMG/M metagenome (GOLD analysis project Ga0105053, IMG submission 78093) | Freshwater microbial communities from Lake Bonney liftoff mats and glacier meltwater in Antarctica - BON-01 | ecosystem: Environmental > Aquatic > Freshwater > Ice > Glacier meltwater | place: Lake... | reverse complement strand
GCATAAAATGCTTCTTGCTCTTCAAGCCCATCTCGATGGGCATTTTTTATAGTCAAATCATGAGGAGCAGGTGTCCATACCCAATAATCGGCATCATATTTTTCACATATTTTGCTTAGTTCCACTTCCATGATTTGCGGATCTACCTTAAAGTGGGGACTGGAACTCGCTTCCTGAAAAGGTATGTTTTCAAAACTATTGGCCCCAAAAAGTACTTGTTCCCTAAAATGTTGGTCAAATTGCTCCACCGTCCAGGAGTCCCAGGAATTTGCAGTATTCCGGTAACCGAACTGATGTCCACGAAGCGCATATTCCGGGGATTCTGAGAAATCAATATTTGAATCAATTGTAATAGTTCTATTGCTCATTTTGGCCATTCTTAAGAGTTTCCCAATGCCATAAAGAATCCCTCGGGCATCTGCCCCAACGACCCATAGGATGCTCTTGTCTGCTTTAGACTCATGAAAGATACGATAGCCTTCCTTTTGTAGTTCTTGTGGATCTTCACCTTCCCGCGCAGGAACCTCTTCCCCAAACAGTTCATTTTCATTGGCTAGTGCTAGCGCTATGGTGGTTTTGGCATCCCAGTTATTGGTTAAACCAAGATGAAGAGCTGTTCGTTTTTCAATTTCTTCCACAAGAATCTTCCCTGCGGTCTCCTGAATGGGAGATTTAATCTGGGGAGATATCAGAATCTTTGCCTCTGAGAAGTTCAAGTCTTTTTGGACTTGTTCTGTACAAGACATTAAAGCACTTATTACAAATATTAACAGACAAATAATCGGGTTTATTTTCATCTTATACAGTTTATCTAATTGAATTCAACAAATCAAAATACGCGGAATTTCGTTTGGGGCAGAAAGTTTGAAAAACTACTTAAACCCCACAATTAAATACTGTGATTTGAACAAATCCTACTATGGCATAATGGTAGGAAAAAATAGTTTTTCATCCTCAAAAACTCTTGATGCTCCCAATTAAACCAATTTAGCTATAAAAAAAACAAACTATCATTGAAATAGCCTCTCCTAATGTATCAGATTTTGCTTTGATGTAAGACTGCTTGGGGTACATGAAACCGGGCCTATTTCCAAATTACTGTTATTGTCTACTTTATATAAGTTTAATGATCATGATGTAAGCGCTATTTATAAATTCTTTCATTTTATCAAAATTCGAGATCTTTATAGTGTCTCATGTCAATTTGTTCTCTATCAACTACTTAAATTTTGGTATCAATTGTAAGGTTGTCTTTTGCTAAATAATTTAAAATATTTCTGAGCCATCCATTACTTCAAAGAAAACCAAAACCTCTTCGATTTTGGGTTTATTAAGACAAATGGTATAAAATGGGTGCAAATTTAACATCAGCATCAGGGAAAAAATCGCCATTTGGGTCAACCTTCGAGAAATTAAAAAAGCACCAAATTGATTTGTCAATTTTCCCGCATGGATAAGCTCTAGTTGATCTGCAATGTCGCGTACTTAATCCACAATACTATTGAGTTAAGGTATTTTAGGTAACTATTTTTGTATCCCTAATATGATTTTATGTTTTTCTTCTAATTTTCACTTTTTTATTACGATATGGATTGATTCGTGGAAATTCACCTTGATGCCCTCCTCCTTCTCAATCTGCATAAATTTGCCATTCGGGCAAGACCTAACATCTTGAATGGCCAAGCTAGATGCGCAATATTCCTTATAGATTCTTTCTATTATCCTACAAACCACTCCAACTTGAGCTTTTTTAAAGCTTCTCCACACCCCCATCTCACTTGATAAAGTCTCCGCTTGTTCTTGGTACGAATGACACTTTCTTTAAAATGACCAACCAGCACTTCAATTTACGATATTCAGGACCGTCTTGGTTCTCTTTAATTGCAGCGTATCTTTCGTTCTTGAGGTTAGCTTGAATAGGTACCTCAAATTTACCACCAATAAAGTTGCCATACCTTTCTTAGAGTACTGCCTTTGTTACATTTGCCTTAATTATTTATTTAATTCCAAATTCAAACTGCCAAAACAAGGGCTGTTTTACTGCTGTGTAAATGTAACTCGGGAAGTTCTCTTCTAGTATATTGACACAATTCAATAAATTAGGGAAACAGTTCAAAGTGATTGTGGTTTTTTTATCAAAACCCACAATCACTTGTAGCATTTTGAATACCAGCTTGTTAATTATTTTACTATTCCTTTATAATATCCATCGGACTAATTCTAGGCTTGGTTTTAAAGGCAATACGGTAATTTTTTAGGTTATTGACATTTATTTCTAAAGGACAAATCATTTAATGGGTGTATAATATGAATACGATATCGTTGAGAAATTGTCTATAAAATTGTCAATTAAAACAATAGCGTATTATAAGCATTTCAAACAAATAAAGCCACGTCATAAAATGCTCCTTTCTGACATTGGCTGTATATTAGTGAACATAAAAATTACTTTCGGGAAGAAATTCCATATCAATTAGCATAAATTATGAAGCAAATATTTTCAAACTTACTGTTTAAAGTTTTTCTTGCCATAGTATTGGGTCTTATTTTCGGGCAATATTTGCCAGAAGCATTAAATCGGATATTTACCACATTTAATGCGTTTTTCGGACAGTTTTTAAATTTCGCCATACCGTTAATCATAGTGGGTTTAATAATGCCTGCCATTGCTGATTTAGGGAAAGGTGCAGGTAAATTATTATTGCTAACTGCTGCCATCGCTTATGGATCGACCTTATTTTCAGGGTTTATGACCTATTTTACAACTTCCAGCATATTTCCACAGCTTCTGGCATCACATGTTAACAAGGTCGCTCAAATTGCCGATGCTGGCCGTGAATTAACGCCTTATTTTAGTATTACTATTCCGCCATTACTAGATGTAATGTCTTCATTGGTTCTGGCTTTTGTTATCGGCATAGGGCTTTCTTACCAAGAGAAATCAAGTTTAAAATTGGTGGTTAAAGACTTTCAGAAAATCATCATGCAATTGATTGAGAATGTTATTGTACCGCTTTTGCCCCTTTTTATTTTAGGCATATTTGCAAACATGTCTTTTAGTGGGCAAGTCTTTTCAATCCTTTCGGTATTTATAAGTATCATCGGCGTCATTTTCGCCCTACACATTTTACTATTATTGCTTCAATACACTATTGCAGGGCTACTTACGAAGAAAAATCCTTTAAAATTATTGGCAACGATGATGCCTGCTTATTTTACGGCATTAGGAACACAATCTTCCGCGGCTACCATTCCGGTAACCTTAGAACAAACACTCAAGAATGGTGTTTCCGATAAAATTGCAGGTTTTGTTATTCCCTTATGTGCTACCATTCACCTATCTGGGAGCATCATGAAAATTACTGCTTGCGCCCTGGCATTAATGGTTTTATTTGGGATGCCTTTTGGTTTTGCACTCTTTTCGGGATTTATTTTTGTTTTAGGAATCGCTATGATTGCAGCACCAGGAGTTCCTGGGGGCGCAATTATGGCAGCTGTAGGAATCCTTCAATCCATGCTAGGCTTTAGCGAAGAGATGATAGGCTTAATGATTGCTTTATACATCGCTATGGATAGTTTTGGTACTGCTTGTAATGTTACTGGCGACGGCGCTATTGCCATCGTTTTGAATAAAGTAACGAAACAAAAATTGGCTGCTTAAAACTGAATTAGGAAGAATCTAATTAGTGGCAAAATCACTTCCCGAAAAAAGGGACTGCCTCTACGATTCCTATTGCATAATTTCATCAAACTCTTTATAGCTTAACATTACTTTCTATGCTGATGTTGACTGTGAAATTTTATGAATCCAAAAAACCCCGGAGGGGTGAGATTTTTGTAGCCAGGGGTGTGAGCCCCTGGTGAAAACAATGAGTACAACACGATTTTGGCGGTATTGTTGCTTTTTTCTGCAACAATACTGACAAAATCACGATGCCAGTTAGCTAACTAACGATACATATTTGAGTCTTAGAATTCTATCTAAGTCTTTAAGCTTAAGTTGCTATAAAATCAATTTCCAAAGACCTCATCCTCTGAAATAAGGAGATTTCCACCGGAGTTAGCTGCCCTACGTTACTTTGGCTAAGGTCTTCGATTCCATCTAACTCTTTAAATCATAGTAAACTAGGAACCATTGTTCCTAGTTCAGCAGTCCTGAAAGGGCTTAATATCGCAGCCACGGTTGTAGCCCGTGGTTAAGTGAATGCACATTAAATGATTTTGGGGGTATTGTTGCCTTTTTTCTGCAGCAATAAAAAAAGCGGCTTCGATCTAGAACCGAAACCGCCGTTATTTTCACGCAGTATGCGCTGTAGTTTTTTATTTTAATTTAAATCAAACCTATCAGCGTCCATTACTTTTGTCCAAGCCTTTACAAAGTCGTTTACAAATTTTTCTTTGTTGTCGTCTTGTGCGTAAACTTCAGCATACGAACGCAAAACAGAATTAGAACCAAACACTAGATCCATCCGTGTAGCTGTCCATTTTACTTCTCCTGTTTTACGATCGCAAATATCATAAAGCCCTTTTTCTTTGGGTTTCCAAACGTTACCCATATCAGTTAGGTTAATAAAGAAATCGTTGGTCAAAGTTCCTACCTTATCGGAGAAATTACCATGCTTAGTATTGCCATAATTTGTGCCTAACATTCTCATACCGCCAACAAGCACTGTCATCTCTGATGCAGTTAATCCCATTAGTTGTGTTCGATCGAGCATTAATTCTTCTGAACTGACTACATAGTCTTTTTTGCTGTAGTTGCGGTACCCATCAGCCAACGGTTCCAGAGGAGCAAAAGATTCTGCATCCGTCATCTCATCAGTAGCATCTCCACGACCGGGTGAAAGTGGAACAGCAATATCAAAACCTGCCGTTTTAGCAGCTTTTTCAATACCAAGATTACCAGCTAGTACAATTGTATCCGCTATACTAATACCAAATTCAGAAGCAATGGGCTCAAGAACAGATAAAACATGTGCCAAACGTTTTGGTTCATTACCTTCCCAATCTTTTTGAGGAGCTAAACGTATACGTGCACCATTGGCTCCACCACGCATATCTGAACCACGGAAAGTACGCGCACTATCCCAAGCAGTAGCTACCATTTCTGAAATTGACAAACTTGAGGCAGCAATTTTATTTTTTACAGCTTTTACATCATAACCGGTAGCTCCAGCAGGAACGGGATCTTGCCAAATCAGATCTTCATTGGGCACATCCGGACCAAAGTACCTTACTTTTGGCCCCATATCCCTATGTGTCAATTTAAACCAGGCACGAGCAAAGGTTTCTGAAAAATATTCTGGATTGTTCATGAACTTCAATGAGATCTCCTTGTAGATAGGGTCTACCTTCATAGCCATATCAGCATCAGTCATCATTGGGTTAAGACGAATACTTGGATCTTCTACATCTACTGGCTTGTCTTCCTCTTTAATACTCACTGGTTCCCACTGCCATGCACCAGCAGGACTTTTACGAGGCTCCCATTCATGGTTGAATAACATCTCGAAAAACCCATTGTCCCATTTTGTAGGGTGTGTAGTCCATGCCCCTTCAAGTCCACTTGTTACTGCATAGCGGCCTTTTCCGGATTTGGTAGGGTTATGCCAACCCATGCCTTGTTCTTCTAAACCTGCAGCTTCAGGGACAGGCCCTAAAATACTTGCATCACCATTACCATGCGTTTTACCTACAGTATGTCCCCCTGCAGTTAAGGCAGCAGTTTCCTCATCGTTCATTGCCATACGTTCAAACGTTTCACGTATATGTGCGGCTGTTTTTAAAGGGTCCTGTTTTCCATTAACACCTTCCGGATTCACATAGATTAGCCCCATTTGTACTGCGGCTAATGGATTTTCCATTGTTTTAGGTTCGTCTACATTTTCATAACGTTCTTCACTTGGTGCCAGCCATTCTTTTTCAGCTCCCCAATAGGTATCTTTTTCTGGATGCCAAATATCTTCTCGTCCAAAAGAGAAACCAAAGGTTTTTAATCCCATATCAGCATAAGCAATGGTACCAGCCAAAATAAGCAAATCCGCCCAGCTAACTTTATTTCCATATTTTTTCTTAATAGGCCATAGCAATCGTCTTGCTTTGTCTAAACTTACATTGTCCGGCCAGGAATTTAAAGGCGCAAAACGCTGATTTCCTGAACCTCCACCACCGCGACCATCAGAAATACGGTAGGATCCAGCTGAGTGCCAAGACATACGTATAAATAATCCTCCATAGTGACCCCAATCTGCCGGCCACCATTCTTGACTATCAGTCATTAATGCATGCATGTCTTTTTTTAAAGCCTCAATATCTAGTTTTTTAAGTTCTTCATGATAATCAAAATCTTGACCTAAAGGATTTGTTTTAACATCATGCTGATGCAAAATATCAAGATTAAGTGCGTTAGGCCACCAATTCATAACGGATGATTTGGTTGTTGTATTTCCTCCATGCATTACTGGGCATTTACCTAATGATGAATCATGGCTGGAAGATGAATCATCGTTGCCTTCAGCAATAGTAACACCTTCGGCTTGTTTTTGATGATTCGGGCGTTTACTTTCATCGTCTGATGAGTTTGAATGTTTGTTATTTTCCATATTTCAAAAGGTTTATTATTTTAAAAATTCTTACTAATCAAATTTAAGCTAATGCTCATTGCCAATCCACAAAATAGCAATTTCTAAAAGAATTTCAGCAAGAGTGACTAGAAAAAAACAATCCCATGGTAAAATCTAAAAAATTATATTTCGATATTTCACACTTTTAATTATAGTCAATGAAAAGGACAGCCACTCCTTGATTGCAAAACGGAATTGAAAGGATACTTGATGGGAGTGGCTGTTGGTAGTCGTTAAAGCTCCACCACCTCAAATTCAATATCGACCGTTCCATCACTTGGATGAGGAATAATATTCGGAACAAGCTTTTCTGAGTTAAAGAGACCTGATTGAATGATTTTCTTTTGAGAGGATACAAGCTTACTTCTGCTGAACAATTCACCCTTTATAGTATCTACCATTTTTAGGATTTCCTCAGTTGACACCTTATTATTTCCTGTAACCAATACTTTATCGATCACTGAAATCTCTCCCTCGAAAATTTCAAATGTTATGTCAACGCGACTTCCTTTAATTTCTTTTTTCATTTCTAAAGTGAAGTATAGGTAACCTTGGTTCATAAATAAAGAGCCTAGATCACGTCCTTCTGGTTGATAGGAAAGGCTTTCATAAATACCTTCTTCATTAAACTGATCTCCTATTTTTAGCCCTAAATATTCGGACAGGTATTCATCGGAGTAAAGAGTATTCCCTTCCCACGAAATACTTCCAATTACATGAGGTGATATTGAAGCAGCAAGAATATCCGGGGCATTGGGATTCTTTTGGACAAAGGAGAATGCTGCCAAAAGTAGGACAAAGCATGGCGCAAACAGAATATACCGTAGAGCGATACGCTTACTGTATTTGATTTTATTTAGCATAATGATTCGTTTTTTAATAGTGTTCATTGAGAATTGATGCGTTAATAAACTCCTCCTTTTGTTTGAAGCAAGTTTTAATATAAGCTTTGAATAGCTTTCCATATTTCCTTCAAATGCTGAGGCTCTTGCATCGGCATAAAATTCGTGGACATTGTTGAGCTCCTTTTTCATAATCCTTAGAATTGGGTTAAACCAACATATAAGAATGGACACTTCCATTAAGAGGTTATCAAGGGTGTGTCGCTGAACTACGTGTGTTTTTTCGTGTTCAATTACCTGCGAAAATTCCTCCTCTGAAATATTTAAATGGTTCGTGTTAATGAAGATATAATTCATGAAAGAAAAGAATGCGGGACCACTATTTAAGCGGATGACTTTAATCCCATCCTCTTCGATGAATTCATTGTTTCGGGTAAGTTTTACAACCGTTAAAATTTCGCTGAAGAGTTTCCAAAAGCGGTATAAAAATCCAATTAAATAAACCAGACCTAAAACAGTCATCAACAAGTTGAAATCAAACGGAGTAGAATTTGGCATGGTGCTATCAGGAACAAATGACAATTCTATATGCTGAAGTTTCTGAAAAACGGACAGAGATGTGTCGATTGCAGGTCCATTCCATATAGGGATACTTAATATTGGAATGATAAAACTTAGAATGGTAGCTGATAACAGAAATACCCTATTGGCCTGAAAAAAAGAAAGATTACGAAAAACAGTCAAATAGAGAAGCCCAAACAGTATCTGACATACAGAAACTTCAACCAAATAAATAAGCCAGTTATTCATTTCCCTTGTTTTTATATTGTTCAATAAGCGAAGCAATTTCTGTAATCTCCTTGTCTGTTAGTTCGTTTTCCTTAGCCATAAATGAAACCACGTTATCAAAAGAACCTTCAAAAAAATGAGAAACCATATTTTTCAATAGACCTTTTTTGTATTTAACTTTTGAAATGCATGGTGCGTATTCATGGGTTTTCCCAAAAGCCTTATGATTCACGTATCCTTTGGTTTCCAAAATCCTAATTATTGAAGACACCGTTGTATACGGAGGCTTTGGGTCTGGAAACTTATCAAGCACATCATTGACGAAACCGCTTTCGATATCCCAAAGAATCTCCAATACTGCCAATTCCCTTTGCGTTAATTCTTTCATAGCATAAATATGTAACGCACACATGAGTTATACAACTTATGTGTGCATTTCGTAACGTTAATGTACGTTAAAATACTATTCAGGAGTAATGATAGCCATTGGTTTGTCGCCTAAGAACGGTTTGGTTGGTTAAGCACATGCTTTAAAGCCAGTATTAAACGAATCCAGTTGAGGTGGGAAGCCGGCAGTTATTGCCGTTTTTTTCTTAAAAAACTGAGTTCGACATTATATAATTAAAAAAAATCGTTCTACCGAGGCTTAGATAGGGTTTTGAGGGGAGGATATCGTGGTACTTACCAGAAAAACGAGACTGCCACACCCTTTCCCACCTTATGGCCTCCTAAAAAGTGTTCGCAGTGACGGTTTAGTCTGTTTTAAGATGATTTTAACTCGAACTCAGATTAAAAGGCTTACCTATAGTGGGCTATAGGTATTTTAAGTTATGATAAAAACCATCATCGAAAAAACCTGTCAAAGTGTGGCGGGCTTTGGATTGAAGTTCAAGTCAAAAACCATTTCCAGTAAAGGCCAAAGTACAACTGCCAACCCAATAACAAGCTCAAAACCACAAACTTTTTGATTAAACCAGCACTCTAAACACAAAAGGTAAAAACCATTCCCTTAGTCACCAAAATTCGCAGCACCCCTTCGTTCAATAGGGTTTTCAGATCAGGCTGTTCCAGCCGTCAGAATAATTAGTTATTGGCGGTAGTTTTCTGTTGTCGCGTTTATTTATTAGGATGATAAAAATCTCTAACCCATGCCTTCAATTGATTGTCGGTCATATTATCAGCTTTTTCAACAGATATTACTTTACTGCATAATTGAAGGTGCTTTTCTTTCAATTCCTTATGCAATTTTTCGCCTGATTGTGCAGGACCAAAAATCACTACGGCATTAGCATCTTCAATAGAAGGGACTAGAGCTTTAAAGAACGCTGTGAATTGATGCTTCTCTCTTTCTAAATACTTACTATCCTGCACCACATCTTGCGGACCTCCTTTGAATTTTGTACCACTTCCACCTTGCGGATTAAAATCTTCAATGTCAGACATAACATTTTCAATGTGTTCATTTCCATTTTCAATAGAAACAATTTTTGCTTCTCTTTTGTCAATCCAAATTCCAACTTGTTTCATAGATTTTCTGTTTTTTTATTTAATTACCGCCAACGATTTGGCTAAACTAAGTTTTAATGCGGTTTAGGTTTTGTTGTGTTTTCGTACTTTTATTATTACTTGTATTGTTAAGGTAATAGAAATCTCTACTATTTATTTTTCTCTCTGTTTTCCAATCTGTATTCATCCTGTTCTTTACTTTCACGTAGCATATCTTCCACATTATCAATCCCAGGGGACTCTTTTATTGCTTTCCAGTTAAACTTTTCATCAAATGGGTCGAGTGCTTTTTGAGGATTAAAAATTGCACTGTCAATTTTTACCGCATTGTAAGGTTTAAAATTTGGAGTATCTGTAAAAAAATCACTTAAATCAGTAGCTCCTGCATCGTATTGATTTAAGTAGGGCAAGCCTAAAATATTCCAAAACGATTTAAACAAACTACCAAAACTGTTATGCACATGGCTAACATAGTCTCTTTTTACCCATGGTGAAATTAGCATAAGAATACTGCGATGCGCATCGATATGGTCTACACCGTTTTGTGCATCATCTTCAGTAATAACAATCAACATATTTTTCCAATAGGGTGTTCGTGAAAGATATTCTACAATGCGCCCCACGGCTAAATCATTATCGGCCATATAGCTTTCTCGAAAAGGGTATCCTGCCTCCGGGCGATCTTCAGCTCCGTGGTCATTTGGGATGATAACGGTCGTAAATGCAGGCATCTCGTTTTGCCCATTCAGCCACTTATTATCAAATTCTTTAATGAACTGATCTATTCTGAATTGATCCGGTATGGCCATGTTATAGGTTGGATACATTTTAGAAGTCCGATTAAAAAGTGGTTCCGGCATTGGGAAATTGACGAATTGATGAATTCCAGAATATTTATATTCAGCTTTGTAAAGTGCTGGCTCGAACATAATACCAAAGCCAAAATTATAGAAGTCTATATTGTGACGCTCCAAATGATCCCACATAGAACCTGCTTCGTTATAATCTTCTGGGTAAATAGCACCTGCCGCTCCATTCATGGCAAAAACACCCGGAGCTTTCGAATCTTCTTTAAAGCTTCGATTGCCCCCATAACTGGCAGCTGTAGATGTTTCACACCATTCATTAGGGTAAGTGTTCACTAGCCATCGGTGGCCATCTGCAGAAACATCTGCATCCACATAAAAGTTATCTGAAATGCCAAACTGCTTAGCTAGCGCCAAATGGTTAGGCATAACAGTTGTATTTGAAATGGAGTCGGTATTTTTTTTGTTAGAAAAACTTGAATTTCTACCATACCGAGCTATTGTCGGATCTCCATCGCCCTTTTCAATTTGGCCGAAAACTTCATCATAGGTTCTGTTTTCTTTTGCTATAAATACAATGTGCTTTATAGGACTTTCTTTCTCTCCCGGGTATAGCGGTATTGGATTATTTTCCCGGCTTTTGAAAACAGCATCATCAGCTTTTGTGAATTGAAAGTTATTTGAAATAACCTGTTTTGTCATCTCATTTAACTGTTTGTTATTTGGAATATCTACTATTTGCACAGTTCCTTTCATTAAGGAACCAATATAACTACTTTCTTCAGACCTCTCTTCAAAAGCGGCTCCTCCATTAGGACCACTTCCATAGCCTTTAGCGTTGGCAATGATTAATTTTTTCCCATCCTTGCTTACCTCAAGTTTTGAAGGAAACCACCCAGTTGGAATATGTCCAATGACTTTAAAATCTGAAATATTTATAACCCCAATTGCATTTATTCCCGATTCGGCAACATATAGCCGTTTTTGGTCTGGACTTAAGGCCAATCCAAAGGGAATTACTCCTCGAAACTGCTTGATGCGATTATCTGGCTTAAGGTAAATGGTATTGACCACTGAATCCTGTTCGATGGAAATGACCGAGATATTATCATTGGTTCCGTTACTAACAAATACATAGTCATCGGTAGCGACAATAGAGTTAGGGCTCGAACCTCCTACAGCAGGAATATCTTCTACCAATGCGCCTACCAAATGCCCAGTTTTAATTTTCGCAACAACTTTCGGGTTAAGAGAATCCTCGAGATTAATAGCGAATACAGAAAAAGCCTCCAAGGCATTGAGATCCCCTAAACCAGGGATTGATATCGTATCATTTTCAATACCAGACTCCATCTCTTTCGAGCCATAGGCAAAAGCAGGATAATCAATAGGCATTATCTTGGCATCTTTTTCTTTGTTGGCTTTGATATAAGAATATTCAAACATTCCTACATTGGCAACATAAACCTTTTTTTCGTCGGGAGACAAACATATTCCAAACGGATACCGACCAACAGGAACTGAGTGTTTAAGGGTTCTAGTTTTTGTGTCCAAAATAACCATCCTGAAACCTATCTGATCTACTGCATAAAGCGTTTCTCCATCTTTTGATAATTTCAAATCACCTATATACCCATGAGAGTAGTCAATAGTATCGGAACTATACGAACAATCTATGGAGCCTTTATTTTCGCCAGAATTCACATCAAACAAAAATATTTTATTTTCTTGTCCACCCGCAACATAAACGGTTTGATTGTCAGGAGATATGGCCAGCCCCATAAAAACCGAAGCCAACACACCTTTGTCTGTAGATGGCCCGGGGGGTATTTGTTGTACTTCAGGGTGCTGAGATAAAATATTGCGAACAATGGTAATTGATAAGGGATTGGTTCCTGAATTAGCAGTCACTGCGATGTTTCCATCTGGGCTTAAGGTCAATCCATAAGGATGTGGAGCAGTTACAATACTTTTTCCAGCAGGAGTAATATATCTTCCATTAGGAATGATAGTTTTTCCCTTTTTATCAATTTTTGTTATTTTATTACCAGCAGGAGCAGATATCATCCATAATTCTATGTCTTTCGAGTTATCTTGGAAATTGCAAGCGGTAAAAAGTAATAGTATTAGTAATTGAATAATCGTTTTCATAATTTTCTGATAATATTATTCGTTTATAGGTAGGAAATACTCCATTTGGCTATATGCTTTGCAATTTTTGTGTCGCACCTACGGTGAAAAACATTAAGGATACAGCGTGTTGAACAAATCTTGCTAAGGCAGGAAGCCAGCAGTTATTGCCGTTTCGCCCTACATTAGACCTATCGTAAATTTTAAACATTTTAAGCTATGAAAAAACCCAAACCATCATTGAAAATACCTGTCAAAGTGTGGCGGGCTTTGGATTGAAGTTCAAGTCAAAAACCATTTCCAGTAAAGGCTAAAGTACAACTACCAACCCAATAACAAGCTCAAAACCACAAACTTTTTGATTAAACCAGCACTCTAAACACAAAAGGTAAAAACCATTCCCTTAGTCACCCTAATTCTTAGCACCAATCCGTTCAAAACTGTATTCAGACTTGGCTGTTCCAACCGTTATAATGCTTGGTTATCCCAGGTTCGGGTTTTATTGACAATTTTACAATGTTACAGGATTTCTTTCTATCTCATTTGGCATTCTTGTTAAGGACTACCATGACGATTCACTACTGCCCAAAGCGTTCTGGAGCAACGGGTTGATTATCGACAATTGCTTCGATTTTACCCATCACTTCAGGGGTTAATTGCTTGACCACATCAAGCGCTTTCAAATTATCTTCTAGCTGACTCAAACGTGAAGCTCCTAAAATGACAGTCGAAACGTTGGGATTCTTTAAACACCAAGCAATTGATAAATGTGTCAAGCTTATACCTACTTCTTTCGATAACTGGGTCAGCTTTCGGACTTTTTCAAGTTTCTTTTTTCCTTCCTCGTCGAACCAAAAGTCTTTTAGCCATTGATAGTTTGGTAGATTCAGGCGACTGTCTGAGGGTATCCCTTCGTTGTACTTGCCTGTTAGGATACCACTGGCCAACGGTGACCAGATGGTGGTTCCTAATCCATAGTTTTCATACAAGGGTAAAAATTCTGCTTCCACCTTATCCCTGTGCAAAAGATTGTATTGAGGTTGTTCCATTACAGGAGGAGTAAGTCCATTGGCTTGGGCGACTGCATGGGCTTCAGTGATCTGCTGAGCTGACCACTCACTAGTGCCCCAATAGATGACTTTACCCTGTAGAATGAGGTTGTGCATAGCGCGCACGGTTTCTTCAATGGGTGTGTCTATATCAGGACGATGGCAATAGTAGAGATCCAGGTATTCCACTTGAAGTCGCTTAAGTGCCAAATCACAAGCATCACGCACATGCTTAGCACTCAGCCCAAGCTGCATTTTTTGCTTACCACCCCAGAACACCTTCGATGAAACCGCAAATGTGTCACGAGCTAGGCCCAGACTTTTGATGACCTCACCCATGATTTTTTCTGATTCACCGGCCTCATATCCTTCGGCATTGTCAAAGAAATTCACTTCAGCATCATAGGCGGTTTTCAAGAGTGTTTTGGCATCTTGCATCTTCACTTGCTTACCAAAGGTCACCCAGGACCCAAGCGACAATGCTGAAACTTTCAATCCGGATTTTCCCAAGCGTCTATATTCCATCATTTAGCTATTTTTAAATTAGTTCTCCGTTAATATACAAATAGAATTTATAGTCTATAAATATATTTTATTGTATTACCTTATCAAAGATTACAAAATCTTCAGTTATTAATCGATTGTCAATCCGATTGTGTTTTTTAGTTATACACAATCATGGACATGGTTTACACTTTTTCAGTTGTTTTTCGCTTAGCACTCTCAGCATTTCGCAGTAGAGTAGCACCTGATAGCTTACCCCCTGTTAATATTTTTAAAAGTAGCAATAAATAAGTAAACTATCAGCGCCCCCTTTTTCAAACCATATCCTTTTAGATACAGTACCGGCTATGCGGCTTTCCCTCTTACAACTTACCAATAGCGTTCTTTATTTGCTTTTCATATGAATCTACCCAGCACATGTACAACTCATTTGCTTTTTTTACCTCGAATGCCTTCTCTTCCTATTTGAACAAACATATAGCGACATTTAAATCAACTACTAATTTATTTCAGCCAAAAAGGATAAAGCCAGTAGGAACAGCATCAATTCTATATTTGCATCTCTAAATTAGCGCCCCTTTCCTATCCTTGATTTCTTTCACACTACAATCATCGGTATTCCGACTTCTCTTGTTTCCTTGCTGAACTTCGCAATGTTTAAATCAATCCTTTTTAGGTTGCCAACCTTTAAAACAAGAGACCTCCCACAGCCTGTCCCGACTTTTCATTTGGGGTTTCGGAATAATTCATCTATAACCACGCCATCCCTATGACTCCGGTAGACCGCTGCACTTCACCTTACGCTTAAACCCTGCAAAGTTGCAGGGTTTCCCGAGAAATTGGGATCAAAACGCTCCCCATCTACAGATACACCTCCCGAAGCTACTATGCGTTCACGCTTACGCATTACGGCTTGGTCATTTGAGCAACCCGGGCTTCAGCGAAACCCTCACGGCTTTAACTGTCGATAGCTCTTTTAAATGAACAGCAAATTATTTAGGTGGAATTCCACCTACTGGATTACCACAAATTCGTGGCGCGCAAACGTTTAAATAAAAACCGTTTTCAATGGGTTTTATTTAAACGTTTGCGAAAGTTTTTTATAATTTCACTTGTTTCGACTCAAACAATAAATATAGATATTAAAATAAAATTCGCTAGCAAACAGCATTAAATAGTGGTTCTAACTACTTTAACCAAAATGTTCAGTAAATTGAATTAAAATAATATTGAAAATAGATGCCTATTTATATGGATCGCCACGATGTTTCAGAGGAAGTAACTGCTGAAAATGTGGCTCAATTACACCAAGAAGACCTTAAGATTCAAGATAAATTTAATTGCCGTGGGTTGACTTATTGGTTTGATGACCAGAGAAAAACAGCCTTTTGTCTTGTTGATGCTCCAAATGCTGAGTCAGTTCATAGAATGCATGACCATGCCCATGGTGAAATACCTCATTCCATTATTGAAGTGGACCCTAATCTGGTAGAATCTTTTCTTGGGAGAATTGAAGACCCTAAAGCTTTATCAGGATCCGAGATAAACGTTATTAGTGAGCCCGGGTTTCGCACGCTCTTTGCGGCAAAAATTGTATTCGACCAACTTGACCTTAAGCATCTCAGCCAACTGTCACAAGTTACTCAGGATTATAAGAGAAAGATATGTAGGTTGATTGAGAGTTATATGGGTACCGTCGTTAATCAGGATAGGTATGAAATACTCGCATCATTTGTAACTGCTAAAGACGCAGTTCATTGTGCAGAAACTGTATCTAGGACGCTTGGAAATGAACACCCCTATCTGACATGCTCAATAGGGTTGGATGCAGGTAATCCTGTTTCGAGTAGTAAGTCAATTTTCGAAGAGACAATAAAAATTTCAAAGAGACTTTCTAGACTTAAACTCAGTATTTCCGTTTCCTCTTCAGTACATAAAATCTATAACGATGAAATATCTAATTTATCATTCAACAAGAATCAATTTAAATTAATTTCCGCCTCTGAGTTGGCCTTTCTAAATAAACTTTCGGATTATCTGGATGCAAACTTCGGTCGGCCAGAATTAAGTATAGAAAGTATTGCTCGAAAACTCGGATACAGTAAATCTCAATTTTATAGAAAGATGGTGAGCCTTTCGGGTGATTCTCCAAATCTCTATCTCAATAAGCTTAGATTGGATAATTCGCTGGAGTTATTAAAAGACGGTTTGAATACTACTTCTGAGGTAGCATTTTTATGTGGATTCTCTAGTCCTTCCTACTTTTCAAGATGTTTTACTAAAAGGTATGGAATACCACCGACCGATTACATTAGAGCAATAGATATCCTGCAGTGAACGCCTTCACTAAAATTGATTTGGTCAAATATTACATCTCTTTGGACCAAATGTGCATCTAATTCTATATAAATAAGAATAAATTTGATTAAAATATTCACTATTAACAAAAATCAACCAAACTATATTATGTCAGAATCATTATTTGAACGATTAGGTGCAGAAGCGGGAATTGTCAAAATAGTAGACGATGTTGTTGAAGCTCATATGAACAATCCAGCTATTGCCGCACGTTTTACGCCTTATTTGGAGCAACCAGAAAACTTAGCAAAAATCAAAGCGCACACCGTAAACTTTTTCATTACAGGAAGCGGTGGGCCACAGGTTTACGCTGGAAGAGATATGGCTACAACTCACAAGGGGATGAACATTAGTGCTTCCGAATACATGGAGACCATGGATGATATTTTCTTGGTGCTCGATAAACATGGAAAAAATGACCAAACCAAGAAGGACGTATTGGAAATTCTTTGGTCGGTAAAAGGTATGATAATTGGAAAATAGCCGTTTTTAGCTTAAAACTAAGCACCGGATATGTGTGTGATTGAGGCTTATATTTGCCTTTTAAAATTGCCGTAAACATATCGGCTATAAGTAATTGAGTGGTTTGTACCTAAGTTTGCAAGTACACTCCAAGCTTAAAATTCTATAAGAATTTTCGGAGTAGGCGAGAACAAGCAATTACTTATAGCCATTCTCGGCATTTCGTTTTCCCTTTATATTTATTCTTATCAGCAGTTATTCTATTTAAGTAAGTTTTCCTTCGGAAAAGCCTTCTAACCTCTTTTTTGTCAAATTTACCAACACTAGTTTTTGGAACTTCATTTATATAAATATAGTCTTTGGGAATCTGATATTTTACAAAGTCTCTAGATAAGAATTCAATTAATTCTTCATCTAAGATTTTATCTTTATTATTCATCAAGACTATAGAAGCCAAAGGTTTTTCTATCCATTTTGGGTCTGGTATCGCAATTACAGCAGCTTCTTTAATCTTAGGATGCGCCATTAATGCAGATTTTCAGACAAACGAGGTAAGTTCACCACTTGCTTGAAAGGGATATTTGTAAGGTAGAAGCACCAAAGCGGAAAAATTGCAGATCTGCCTCAGACAGCAGGTAGACCAATGAAATTTAGCAATTGTTTAGGGCTTATTTCGGTATTTTCTTAATCTTTTGAGAAGTCTCGAAAAAACCCAGGCCCATCATTGGGTTGAAGTTCTCTTGATTTGAAACTTCCTATTTGTCCGTCATTGTAATCTACAGAGGCATTTTTAATTTTCAGGTAACCTTGATCTCGGTAAACTTATTGGGAGGGTAAAGAGCTTCACTATTCTGGAGAGTTAGTCAATTAGGGAAAGGATTCAGATACCTTAGAAAAACTTATAATCATACAATTATACTCATGTTTTCCAATACTCAAATATAAAGGTAAACTCAGAAGAGAAACGAATGTAGCCCTTCTAAATTTACCTTTTTGTTTCAATGCTCATTTTGGATAAACCATCCTTTCGGTTTATGAAGCTACTTAATTTCTATTTTTACCAATCTTTCTTTAAAAAATTTGGCGGCTATTCCTACATAAGTGTTATCTCCTACTCTTGATATGGTCCCGGGAACCAACCAAAACTTTTTCAATTCACCACCTTTCTTAGATTTTAATATCGTTTTAGAACTTATTTCCCCGTCGCTATTTATATGCCCTACATGAATTTCTTTTTTAAGGGGTTCATTGTAAATAAAATAAATAGTGCCATTTTCATACATTTGGTAAACACCACCGGTATGAGGAACAATATCTCTTTGTCGTTTATTATAGTTTTGTATCCAATTAATTTCTCCGTTTTGAGAGATATTGGTAAACTGAAAATCTGCGTATTCATGGTACCAGTGTCTATCAAATTTATAGGTACGATAATACTCTGAAGCCATCGCAATACTATTATCATCATTGACAAAGAACGACTTGATATAAGTATTGGAAGGGACATCCAGCTCATTCCCCTTTTCTACTTTTCGTTTGTCTTTACCGGATAAGTAAGCCACGCTTTGGTATAAAAAATCCAATTTATTTTCATCAGAAAATGGAATGAATTTTTCATTGTCTATTGCCAAAGTAAAAGGGTTTAAACTCTGAACAAACAGACCATCAATTTGTCTAAGTTTCTTATCATTGGAGTAATAGCCAACCAGTCTAACATCCTTGTTCTTATCCTGAACCAAAGACATCCTTATCAGGTATTTGTCCGTATTTTTGATATGATTAATAACAGGATCCTGAATCCCCCTGTAAAATGAATACATAAAGTGCATAAAATCATTGCCCTCTTTTACCAAATGCACCTTACTCACCATATTAAACACCCCCTCATTTGACAGGCGAATATTTCCATTGCTATTTAATGGTTTAAAATACCATAATATTTTGTGTCCAGCCCTCCCCTATCGTATTCAGGTATACTGGTATTCATTTGCCATTGAGAGTTCATCGAAGCATCAAACGCTTCAACATATGCTTCCGACGCTCCATGGCTCTTATTTCCCACAAAGGAGAAAATGGCAAATTTGCTGTTATCCTCTGAAAGAACAATACTGTAGCTTGATCTTCTGTCCAGTCTTTTGTCAACAATTGGCTGTTCGGAAACCATTATCGGCTCTTCAAAAGCTGAGGTTTCCTGATCCAGCCTTTTCCTGAACAAACGGTTTTTATCATCGGATTCATCTGAATAAAACAACCAAATGCCTTTATTGCTATCTTGATAAAAAAACTCAAAACTTTTGTCATTTGCCTTATTTAAGACAGTCATCGGAATATCTTTTATTTTTCTGCTTTTTTCAAGTACATAGTCTTTGTTAAACTTTTCTACAACCAGAACCCCTTTGGTACCTACTCCCATACCGTACAATGAAAACCCTTTGGAAATAGCTCGCAATAAAAAGTATCCATCTTCTGCGGTACCGATAACACCAATTGTACCGGTTAACAGACCTCTTGAAGTCGGATTACTTTTTGCCGATGTCTTAGAATTCCATCCAACTCTTCATAGGTGTTTAATTTTTCTAAAATGGTGTTGTCCCGTGAATTTAACGATAACTGAGAGCCCCAAGGGGGTGAAATCTAAGCAGCCACGGGTGCTAGCCCGTGGAAAAAATAACGAGTACACCACCATTTTGGCAGTATTGTTGCTTTTTTTTCTGCAACAATGCTGACAAAATCTCGAGTCAAGTTAGCTACCTAACGTTATTTTTTGATAATGTCTTAGAATCCTGATTAAAGTCGGTTAAAGTTATTGTTTTGATCTATGACTCACCTTTTAACATTATTTTGTGGCCTGAGTGGCCAGCATATTAAAGATTACATCAGTTTTGTTCGTTCAAGCGTTTCAAATACTTAATAAAAATTTCTTGGTTGCCCTTTTCCTCTTCAGCTTCATATTGCTTAAGTAGTTCAGGTGTATCAGAAAGAAGTTCACTTAGGTAGCCACTTGATACAGTAGTAATTTGATTTGTTTCCTTGTCAATTACATAAATGAATCTTAACATCGCCAATTTCGCACCCGATATCGCTCCGCCAATTGCCCCAAACATATATCCAAGTTGGGCTTGGTTATCAAGTTGTTTTTTTTGAATATCTGGAATCATAGAAATGCCTCCCCTAATCACAAAAAAATTACCGTCACTCAATACAGGGGCATACCAAGGTTGAATTTTGTATTTAATACAGTTGATATAAAGTGAATCTCCATCAGCGTAAGCATAATACTCTTTTTTAATGGTTTTCTTTTTGATTGATTTATCTGACTTAAAAAGTTTATAGTCATTCCCCCCGTTCATTTTTATGTCGCCTTTCGTTCTCCGTTCAATTTCAAGTTCAGTGGATAAACTAGGCGTTTTTTCTTTTATCTCTTCAAAAGACATGTAAACTCCGTTGGGGTACTCAGTAGTTTGTCCAAAAGTGAATAGGCTGATTATTAATGCAAAAAAGGTTAGTGCTAATTTCATATGTTTGGTTTTCTTTAATGCAGATAAGGGTTAGTTTCCCTAGCCCTTAGCAGGAAATCACTGCTCCGCATTGTCCTTAACTGTTAATTTGATACGGTTATTATAAATTCTTCTTGAGATTTTATTCTTTGAATAATTGGTATTGCATCTATTAAATCTTTCATTTGACTTTCATGTTTTGTTTTCAACTTGTATGGACTTTTAATATTTATTATTTCTAATTTCCCACTTGATTTTGCGCGCACATTGATTTCAATTTTTCCACTTCCTAGTTTTTTTTTCATATAAGTCAAATTAGTAATTTGTTTCAAATAAGAATCAAAATCTGCAAAGAACGCGCATTCCAATTTACTTTCATCAATTTCAAAATTTGTCTTGTTATTTTTAATCTTTTGAGAAGCAATTAATTTAGAAGAAAGCGAAATTAAACTATAGTTATTGTCGTATACCAAATTTCCTATTGTCACATTATAAAAAAGATCTTTGTTTATTGAGTTTGGAACATTTATCATTATTCTATCTAAAAGATCCATGAAAGCACTTTTTTGAGTAATAAACAAAGATTTATGGTCTTTTTCAATATAATGAACACCTGTATTGGTTCTACCTAAAACAATAATAGTTGGAAATTGACCTGGATATTGATATAAATAGGCTTCAATTATTAATTGATCTTCAGTTAATAGGCTATCTGTAAATGAATATCCTTTTTTAGATAAAATATCCTTCATTGCTTGAATCAAATCGGATTTATCGATTTTTGGTGTAAAAAATTGTTCCCCTCGAATAATATTTACATCTATTTTGACCTGTGCCTTTGCATCTTTTATTGATATTAAGGATACACCTAGGGCAAAAATGAAAATAATAATGTCTCTTTTCTTCATTAACTTATTTCGTCTTATTTTTAAATCGCTACCAACGTAGGTTTTGAGTGAACTACTCACTGAATCCACCATGCGAAAATAAGTCAAACCAACTAAGTTTTTATATTTTCAAAAACATTTATTGTAACATGGTGAAAATTTCTTTTGGTTTTGTAGAAAGTAAGCCTCAAAAACACCACAATCCTCCAGCTAGACTTATCAAGATCTCTTATAGTCTAATCCCGCTGTCTGGTCTAAGTTTAGCAAAGCGTAACTTAGACCTAAAATGCCGAAAGTTTTCATCTTTCGTTAAATAAGCACAAGTAATCACTATCGCATAAATAGTTAGAAAGCTCCTTGGCTTGACTTCGACTCCGCTCAGCCACCGTTAGGTATGCTGGTCTAGCTTGTTGCCTTCGCTTTAATAGTTGAAAAGCTCTTCGGTATAATGATTGGGCTAAAGCCACTAAGACCCGTAAATCAATGACACCCTCCAGCTAAAGTAGGAGGGTATTGAAAAAGAAGGATTGTTTCATTTTAATGGATTTTAGCCTGAGCCAATCTATCAAAGAAAATAATTCAATAAGAATGGGCTTCAGCCCATTTATAGGGTAATATCGTATAATCTGGCTTTAGCCAAAAATTAGAGAACGAAAGGGTTTGATATGTGCCACCTTTTTCAGTCAAACAGTGCCATCTCCGCCATATAGCTTTTCGGCGTTAAAAATTTTAAGTAGAATTGGAAAGGGTACAGGTTTGTCTGAGGGTGTTTTTTCGTACGGTTACCAATAAACCGACAAGAATTGTAAAACCAAAACACACCGCAGTTTGGCTATGTATTGCCAGCCTTAAATTATAAACGAAAAATTACCCTGCGATGGAGTTTTCCCTGACGTATCAGGACAGGTTGGTTACTCTTTTTGGACCACTGCCTCATCTCAAGTTTATTTTAAGTTATTAAAAATGGTTACTTGTTTTGATTAAACTTTTGTTTAAATTTGGTAATCAATAAGTTTAGCTATAACTAAACATTTTGGGAAAATATTCGTTAATACATACAGAAAACATTCCTAATCCAACCAAAATCGACATTTGGGAATTGTGCAAGAAAGGTAAAAGTCTATTGCAAATGTTTATAGATGAACATCCAAATGATGACTTAATATTTGATAAAATAGCCGGGGCACTTAGCATTATTGAAATTACATCAAATCTATTAAGGTTACCTAAAACCAAATTTAGATTGATTGATGGGCACGGAATAAACTGTAAAGTGTATGAAGCTAAATCAGGGATTATAAGATTATACTTATTCCACGAAGAAAACACGGGAAAAGTTATAGTAACTGGTGGAAAAAAGGGCAATCAAAAAGAAGATATTAAATCAGTGCTTCAAACGATTAAAGACTTCAAAAATGAAAGTAAATAAGAGAGAACAAATTTTAAACCAACCCTCCTATTGGATTGAAAATATCAATGGTTTATTATATAATGCAATTGTAGATTATATGGAGGAGCATAATATGAAGCAAAAGGATTTAGCCGCACATTTAAATATAAGTAATGGGCGTGTATCCCAGATTTTAAATGATGGTGATATTAATTTTAGTTTAGACAAGGTTATTCAAATTGCCCTAAAGGTCGGTATGTATCCTTCATTTAAACTAGTAAAGAAATCTGATGTATTAGTGGAAGATTTTGATAATTCTTTGGTGAAGTAAGGTATTCATGTAGATATTGTTAATGATTTTTTTAAAAAAATAGCTAAACTTACAATTCCAATATTCAGAGCGTTTTAACTGTCTTCACAGTACGCCCCCCCCTTGTCTCCTGTTTGGTCTAAGTTTAGCAAAGCGTAACTTAGACCTAAAATGCCGAAAGTTTTCAACTTTCATTAAAGAAGCAAATATTCTCACCATCGAATAAATAATTGGAGCGCTTCTTGGCATTATGATTTGGCTAAAGCCACAGAAACGAGTAAACCCATACCATCCCCCAGCTGAAGCTAGGGGCTATTGAAAAAGAAGAATGGTTTCATTTTAATACATTTTTACCTGGTTCCTTTCGTATCCCCGGCGGCTGAGCGGAGTCGAAGCCATAGGGTGAAGAGAACCTAATGCCTACTCCTTCGGCTGGGCTTAGGAACCGCTGAGCCAATGGATCAAAAAAATAATTCAATAGGAATGGGCTTCAGCCCATTTACAGCGTAATATCGTATAATCTGGCTTTAGCCAAAAATTAGTGAACGAAAGGGTTTTTATTCAATATTCCTTCCTAAATGGTTTAGGCCTAGAAAATTCCTTGGATTATTGATTGCTTAAAGTTTTACTGTTGGAATGAAAAGCAAGCATTGATGAAAAGAAACGAACCAAAGAAAAATCTAGCCAAAACTAATCTTCCCCGCGCAAGGCCCTCTCCCCCTCGTAGTTTCGGCCCAGCCACCGCTCCCTAGGTATAGCGAAATTTTAAAGGAGAAAAGAACAATCAGTCAATTACGTCATTCAACCTCGTAGTTTTTTCATCAAGTTGAGCTGCGCAGCCAATCGGGGACAAAAATAAACATAAAGAGTGGTGTAAAACCGCCTCGATGCCAAGAATGACACAAAAATTTATCCGCAATAAAACATGCTTCAGCACAAGCAAAACCCTGTACGGAGGCGCCATGATGATCTGGAAATAGAAACGATATCCTGATTGAAAGTAGCATTTGCAACAATAAAATCCACCCATACCAGAATCCTGCCCAAATCAAGTAGTACTAAGCAAGCAATTGCACGTAATCTAAGTGAACCTTTGCGGTTTAAAGCAATAATAACCCATGAAAAAACTTATTTATCTACTTGCCTTCACACTTTTTTGTTCCACTACCATTTCTGCCCAGGAATTGAAAGTTGGGGCTGCACTTCGGGTAATTACCCCTGATCCCTTGATTCCTATTTCGGGTGGGGTTGGAACGCCAAGTCCGGTACAGGAAAAGAAGGGAAACCTTTTTGTTCGTGCGATGGTGATGGAGCAGAATGGCGTTAGGGTGGCCATTGTTGGCATAGACAACCTTGGATGGCCAGCAGTTCTTGGAGACCAATCACGCTCCCTTATCAAAGGCATTCCTCCAGAAAACATCCTTATTGGGGCCACCCATACGCACAGTGCACCGGATGCCTATGGATTTCCAAATGAAAAAGGAGAAGTGCTGGCTGATTTTGACTACCTGGAATGGTGTGTAAAGCAGGTGGCCGATGCGGTCAATGAAGCCATTGAAAACTTGGAGCCGGCTGCCTTAAAAATTGCTGTGGGAGAAGCCAAGGGAAAGATTGCTTACAATTATTATGCGCCAGACCTCTATGACCTTCGATGTGGGGTTATCCAGGCTTTTAGTACCTCAGGAAAAAACAAAGACAATGCCATCGCCACACTGGTCAATTACGCTGTGCACCCTGAAGTCATTGGGTCTAACAGAGGGATTTTGTCTCCCGATCTTTGCGGCCCATTGTACGATCGCATTGAAGCTAAAGCAGGTGGAATAGCAATTTTCATGAACGGTGCACAAGGGGGCATGGTGACTGCCGACAACAGAAGACCTGGAGGCGAGGAAGCTGGAGATTGGGAAGAATGTATCCGAATCGGTGAATTATTGGCAGACCAGGCATTGGCTATTGTGGACAAGGCTCCCTTACAAACAGCACCCACCCTGTTTGCCACCTCAAAGGAAATTAAGCTTCCCGTGACCTCTCCCCTAATGAGAATGCTCATAGACAATGCGGGGTTAAAGCTAAACATAACGGAAGACTATACCCTTAGTACCACCGTGAATTTATTGAACATCGGTTCTGCCCAAATCCTGACCATTCCAGGAGAGGCACTTCCTAATATTGGCTATTACCTGAAAAGAAAAATGAATACAGATCATCCCTTTTTGTTTGGCCTGACCAATGATGCCTTTGGATATATGCTTACCAAAGAGGATTTTAATAGTTTCAAACGCTATGAATACGTCAGCAAGACAAGCCTGGGTGAGGAAACAGCTGAGGTTTACATAGAAGAAGTGCTTCAACTGATAGCGGAGAGTCCAGGGGCTGAAAATCATTAATACTTAATAAAATCAATGCCCTGACTTAGGTCAGCAAAAAGAAAGGTGGTAGATGAATTGATTTTGTCAGCATTGTTGTAAAAATGGACAACAATACTGACAAATCGGGATGCTTGCATTTAAATTCCAAGGGCTACCACCCATGGTTAGGATATATTGCCGCTTCATAGGGATAAGAAACAATTAACCCCCTGTTAAAATAATTAAAAATAAGACTTGATCGATTTACTAATTGTGAATGAGATGACTGAAAAAACGTTCCCATAATCGCAATTCTCTAAATCATTGGCCCAGATTTGATGACATGGCATTCGTGACAAAATTTAAGAGAACATAAATAGAATATATGGTGTCATAATTTCTTGATTTTAGCAACAATATCGATTAAATCCCAACAGGATTTAATCATGTAAAGCTGCTAATCAATGACTTCGACTCCATAGTGAAAGGCTAAATTTCAATAGTCCCGGGTTTCAACCCGGGTTTAAAGGAGTATTAATAGATGATTTTGGCGGTATTGTTGTTTTTTTCACAACAATACCGCCAAAATCTCAACGTCAGTTGGTTACTAATCAATATCTTAGAATCTGAATAGGAAGGCTGGACCATATGAAAACCCAAAGTTCTGAGCATACATAAAAACGACAGGAACAACTTACCTTAAACCCAAACAGCGACATAAAAACCATGAAAAATCAGTTCCTACTTTTAATTGGCTTGATTGCACTATTGATTCCTGTCACCGGTTATTCACAATTGGCTGCACCAAAAAATGGAAACACCTATGTGATTGCACACCGGGGAGCACACGTCGGTATTCCTGAGAATTCACTTCCAGCCTATCAAAAGGCCATCGATCTGGGTTGTGATTTTGTGGAAATAGATGTTAGAACAACCCGAGGAGCTGATCAGCTTCCTCAATGATTTAAATTAACAACATGAGTACTACATCCAGAATATTAAAATGGTTTAAGTATTTGTTCTTAGGAGCAATTGTGCTTTTACTCTTGCTGGTCTTGATAAAAATCAGCCCAGCACTATGGAATCGATGGGTAACCTATCCCCAATTGGAAAAAGCCAGGAATGCCCTATGGCAAAAATACCGGGAACCTCCACAGGTTATTTCAATGCCGTTGTATCAGGGGGTTGTTCATTCCCATACTTTTTGGTCCCATGATAGTCGGGGTTTACTACCTGAAATATTGGATGGTGCCAAAAAAGCAGAACTTCAGTTCATTTTCAATTCAGATCACAAACGCAATCAGCTGGATACCTTTCCACGGGGTTATCAGGGAATATATGAGGGCATCATCATAGAATCCGGTACAGAACATAGCTCCGGTCTGATGATCAGTCCTTTTGACACCACCATTGTTGATTGGAACAGGCCTGAAGCTGAGGTTATTCACGACATTGTTAAAAACGATGGATTGGCCATTTATGTGCATTCGGAAGACGAGCATGATTGGGAGAATCCTGATTTTCAGGCGATGGAAATCTATAATATCCATACGGACATGAAGGATGAAGACGGGCTATTACCTATTCTATTCAACAGAATTTTCAACCCCAAAAAATACACCCACTGGATGTTTAGGGACCTTTATGATGAACAAACGGAAATCCTGGCCAACTGGGACCGTCTAAACCAAAACCGGAAGATTGTAGGTGTTGCCGGAGTAGATGCACACAACAATCAAAGTTTTAGGGCCAAGCATCTTGAGGAAGGAAAAATAGAATGGGTAGGACCCAATGCCGATACGCTGGTTATTAGAGAACCCAACTGGTTTGATCGGTTATTGTTGGGAGAACCAGACAAATATGGCTGGGCTTTTAAATGGGAGATGGATCCTTATTTTAATTCTTATAACCATGCCAATAACTATGTCTACTGCGACACCTTTACCAATGTCAATATTCGGGATCATATAAAGTTGGGGCATGTTTTTGTGTCCTTTGAGAGCCTGGCAAAAGGGGATGGCTTCCAGTTTTATGCCATCAATCAGGCCGACAGTGTAACGGCGATATTGGGAGACTCTATAAACTTGGCAGCAGCAAACATGCTGAAAGTAATCTCCCCTTTCCCTGTAAAGTTTCAGCTCTATCAGGATGGGGAAATTATCGATGAAACTGAGGAAAGTTACGACTATGAATATGTGGTTCGAAATAAAGGGAATTACCGGATCGTGGCGCGGGTTGATCTAAAAGATGAATGGATTCCTTGGGTTTATACCAATCCTATTTATGTTTATTAAAGCCGAAAAGGCGTCAGACATCTTTTTTGTTTTTAATGCCATTGAGCACTCCATTTTACTAATTTCCATAAGGCCGGTAAAAACAAATGGTGGAAAGGAAGGGGAGGAATTAAATATCATTAGGGAATATTCATGGTTGCATATGGAGTTGATCCCTCACATCTATCATTATGTGGTTACAGCGCATGAAGGCGGTAAGCTTCTGATGAAGGGTATTTGATTTTTCTGATTTACCCTGATTTGGAAGGAGCTAATTTTGAGGTTTATAGAGAAAAAGATAAAAGCACCACATTGTCCTACAAAAATTCTGAGGGGCTTTTATTGGTTGAAATTACGGGCAAACAAACCCCCCATATCCTAAATATTAAAGCAATGAACAAACCATCAAAATAACTTTAGATGGAGTGGCGCTTTTAGAAGAAACTGATTATTATTACAATCCCGAAACAGCTAGGATTAACATTAAAACCTCAGATTATCGCAATTGTCAATACCTTATAAATTTTTAATGCTTTGAAATTAAAATTCCTCCTTGTTCTGAAATGGACCTTTATCATGTTTGGTTCATTGTTATTGATTGCCTTTTTGATCATTGGTGGATTCTGGTGGACATACAGAAGTTTTGTTGATGTGCCAAGGCTTACAGTCCCGGAAAATGTGGCCAGCCAATATCCATTAGCCACTAAGGTCAATCCATTTATTGGTACAGGAGGAGTACCATGGACTTGTGCTAACAATTTTCCGGGTGTATCACTTCCATTTGGAATGATGCGACTTAGCCCCGAAACTGCTTCGATGCTCACCAATGATAAAGGCCTAAATACCTCCGGCTATTTTTATGGAGACAATAAAATTATAGGATTTTCGCATACCCGCCTGGTAGGAACTGGTGCCATTGATGGAGGGCATTTTTTAGTCCTGCCGGTACCAAATAGCAATACCGTTAAAGAAAACCCATCAGCCATTCAATATCAATATGCGCACCAAAATGAACTGGCTTATCCGGGGTATTACAGCATTAATTTTCCGCCGGAAAAAATATTGGCGGAACTGACGGGTACACAAAGGGTAGGTATGCACAGGTATTCTTTTGAAGGAGCTGAAAATCCAGGCATACTATTGGATGTTGCGCATGCGCTAGGTGATAAAAGAAGCGAAGACGGACACCTAAACCTATTAAATAGCCAGGAAATAGAGGGACATGTAAGGACCTTCGGGAGTTTTGCAGGACGATACGGAGGTATCAAAGTCTATTTTGCAGCCAGATTTAGCAAGCCATCCATCAACCATAAAATCTGGAATAATGGTGAGCAAATTGATGCGCAAAAATCCTATCATGGAGATCAACTGGTTTCCTATTTTGAATTTGATAAAAAAGTGGTTGAATTAAGTCTGGCCATTTCTTATGTCAGTATTGAGAACGCCTGGGAGAACATGGAGATAGAAGTAGGTGAAAGGTCATTTAATGATATTTCAAAGGAAGGGATTCAAATTTGGCAGGATCGTCTTTCGGCTATTCAGGTCTTTGGTGGAAACGAAGAACAACAGGTCAATTTTTACACAGCACTTTACCGTTGCTTCCAAATGCCGACTGTTTTCAGTGATGTGAATGGTCAGTATTTGGGTTTTGATAAAGTTATTCATCAGGCAGATAGCTTTAGGTATTTTACGGATATGTCCATTTGGGACACTTTTCGGACTGTACATCCCTTGTATACTTTGATTGCTAAGGATGACCAAAGGGATATGATTGTTTCATTGGTCCAAATGGCCAAACAAGGGGGCTGGTTGCCCCGATGGCCATCTGGCCATGGCTATACGAATTCAATGCTGGGATCAGCTGCTGATATTGTGATTTCAGAGGCGTACCAGAAGGGTGTCAGGGACTTTGATGTGGAATTTGCTTATCAAAACATGAAGGAAATCGCCCTTCATTCCACGCCAAAAGGGGCTGCCTTTTCAGGCAGGGATAATAATGATGATTGTTTGAAGTATGGATATTGTCCTGCAGATTCTATGGATGAAGCCGTTTCCAGAACACTTGAGTTTGCCTGGTCTGATCATGCCATAGGACGACTTGCCACTGCGCTTGGTCACCAGGAAGACGCTCAATTGTTCCATAATCTTTCGCTGAATTATCAAAACGTCTGGAATCCGAAAACGCAATTTTTCCACCCCCGCAATGCCAATGGAGAATTTGTTAAGGATTTTGAACCACTGATGCTGACCTATGTGGATGGCGAAGGAAAGTACACCAATGATTATGTAGAAGGAAGTGCTATGCAATGGAGATGGGCCCCATTATTTGATGCAAAAGGGCTACTAGGTCTCTTTAAAAGTAAAGCTTATTTTATCAGTGAGCTGGATGATTTCTTTTCCAAAGCTGATCCCAAAATTGGCTTCTGGTATCCAGGATCTTATTACTGGCATGGCAATGAACCGGATATTCATGCACCCTACTTGTTCAATTATGCAGGTCGACCAGATCTCACGCAGAAATGGGTGCGGTGGATACTGGATAACAAATACACAAATCGATATGATGGATTGGATGGTAATGATGATGCCGGTACACTTTCTGCCTGGTACATCTTTAGTTCACTGGGATTTTATCCGGTGGCGGGAACTGATATATACCAATTAGGTGCACCTTTATTTGAAAGCGCAATCATTAACCTGGGTAATTCAAAACTTGAGATTACGGTAAAAAATTATTCCCCAGAAAATATTTACGTCAAAAAAGTTACATTTAATGGTTTAATGCTGAACCGGACATGGATAGAACATAAGGAAATAGCTGATGGTGGTAGGCTTGTGTTTGAAATGAGTAAAGATCCATTGAATAAATAAACAATAATTAATTATGATGAAGCTACATGTTGTACTATTTACCTTTTTATGTTTGTTGGGATGCAAAACAGCAGCTACAGACCCGGATCGCCCACTAAAAGCACCAAAAGGATACATGAATGAAACATTCATAAAAATTGCTTATGGTTTGGGAATATTGGATTTAATTGAATCAGAGCCAACTGTTCCTGATGATATTGAGGCAATCAAAGACATCACCTACAAAAACATAGATGGTGAGGAATTGCAACTCGATATCTACAAGCAGAAAGGCCTGCAAGTGCCAGCTCCTACACTGATCTTTATACACGGTGGCGCCTGGAAAAAGGGCAAGCGAAAGGACTACTTGCCTTACCTAATCGACTACGCAAAAAAAGGCTATATCACCGTTACGGTTTCTTACAGGCTTTCAAAGGTAGCAAAATTTCCAGCCGCGGCTCAGGATGTAAACTGTGGGATAAAATGGATTAAACAACATGCAAAGGATTATGGCATTGATCCCGATCGTATGGCATTAATTGGTGGGTCTGCCGGAGGCCATCTTGCATTGCTGCTTGGGTATGGAGGAGATGAAGCCGTGTTTAATCAGGATTGCGAGCAGGGTCCAAATAGTAATGTGAAAGCCATTGTTGATTTTTATGGCCCTGTGGATCTCACTACTCCCTATTCAATTACCACGGAGCAAGTTCAGCGTTTTATGGGGGTTTCCTACGACGAAAATCCGGACCTATACAAACTCGCTTCACCGAGTACTTTCATCACGTCTGATGACCCACCTACTTTGATCTTTCATGGAACAATTGATTCATTGGTTCCAGTCAGCCAATCTGATTCGCTTGCCAGTTGGTTACAGCAAGCCGGTGTTCCAAGAGATTATCACCGGCTAAAAGGTTGGCCACATACCATGGATGCAGCAAAAAAAGTAAATGAATATTCGCAGTTTTATATTGATACTTTTTTGGAGAAGTACCTGTGATAAGAAATGAGTCTGATGATCAAAAAAAGTGTGCTTATTAAAGCATAAATAATTTTTATGATTTCTATATAAAGTATAAATACATATTTATGTGAAAAACTTCAACCTTTAATAATGTTTATTCCGTTAAATCTTTTGATGAGAAAAATTACTACTATAGCTACAGTACTGGCAATTTCCCTAATCATCCTTTTTTCAGGGACTATTGTTCCGGGACTGGCATGTGCTCAACTTATTCAAATTGAAGGAATCGAGGGAACAGAATTGTTTAAGGCAAGGGCCAAGATTCTTTTCACAGCGGGTATTAACAAACAAATTAAAAATAACTTTAGCCCTGCAAAGGAAACCTTCGCACTTGTTTACAAGAACCTTCCCAAAAAAGTCATTTCATCAATTTTTAGTTTTAAAAATTCTATTTTTATTAGAAACTGTAGTTTTTTGATTTAAAACCTAGTTTAGATCACTTTCCAGATCCCCTTCAGCTTCCTATTTCTAAAATTTAATTACAAAATTTTTCAAAACATCTGTTATGAAGACGCGAAAAACAATGCTCGATTACAGCAAAACAATACTAAAGGCAGTCTCATTCGATCGAAGGCTTTTTAAGAAAGAATATCGAAAAGCCTTGCTATGGGTTTCAAATGATGAGGCAAAAGAACTTAAATATTGGGTACGCAGTGAGTTTATCCAATCAAACCGAAGCAATTTAAAACAACTGGGATGAAATAGAAAAAAGATGAAGATGGTCTGGATTGGCTTGAAATCCAGACCATCCGGAAGGGATTAAGGCCGTTTCCGTATCCTATTGAAATTCAAAAATTCAAAAATTTATCCCAGATTCCAGTACGTTGAAAAAGTAACGTAGTCTGGCCAACTTGAGAAAAAAAATTGCCATTATTTACTTTTTTTAGGATCCATACCCATTTACTGGCCTTAAGGAGATTAGTAAAATGAATGATTCAATAACGTTAAATCCAGATTAGATTAACCATTTTTCAGATGTACAGGTTTTTGATTTTCCATCCCTGTAGCCTGATGAAAACAGCAAAAACACCTGTAAGGTTTACAATTTATAGGAAAATTCGCCAGGTAATAGAAACAAAATAAAACCCTTAGACCTGATAGATAAGTGTAAGCATCCAACTCTCAGGTTTAAACCTAAATTCAACTGCAACCAACCCGACTAATAAACCACTTAACGCTTAAAATACGGGTAATTGGCGGGGCCTTGCTTTCCTTCGGTGGTCATGGTAGAAGTAATGTCAAAACTTGATCGTTGCCAATAATAAAATTGACCCGTTTCTGTTCCTACTAGCAGGTCAGGCACACCGTCTTTATTGAAATCAGAAACAACAGGACCATCGGTATGCCCCATCAGGGTTTTGGACAATACCCTACCCATGTATTCCAAAACCATTTTACCATCCTTCATTCCTTTGTTCTTCATCCAGTCTACTGCAGGTTTGGAAGAAACAATACATGACTTTTTCCATCAGTTACAAACGCAAGCTTTTCCGCCGCTTTACCTACCCTTCCTCGGTAAGTTTTGGGTTTGTCTTTGGTAGCGACTGCCATCAAGTCATGTACACCGTCTCCATCAAAATCTATCAGCTTCCACTCTGTTTTGCAATTGTGCAGGTAATCGTAACCATCTTCGGGAAGCAGTACCTCATTGTCATCCCAAAAGACATTTTCCGGCACATCTTTATAAATCAATAATTTTTCTCTCACCCTATCCGGGGAAAGTACATGCACCCTACCCTCCACTTCAGATGCCTGAAATCTGGAGCCATCATCTCCCAATCTCCTCCGCTCAAAGGAGACTTTCATCCTTCTTATGAAAACAAGCATCTCCGTATTACCAGAGATATTCTCAAAATAGAATATCCCGGATTCGGCATAGCTCCCCGATTCTGAAACAAGCAAATCAAGGTCTCCGTCTCCATCAAAGTCCATCGGCATAGGGACGGCTTTAAACCCTGCATCCAAGTCTACTAACAACCCAGGGTTATTGTAGGCCAATTTATGAAGCAGGTTGTCACCATACATGCTCGATTCTTCCGAGGGCTGGTCTGAACTGCAAGAAAAGAACATTAGAAAACCCGTCGCCACAACAGGAAAAAAGGTTTTATTGGGTTTAATCATTATTGTAAATTCTTTGTAGTTATATTTTTATAAAAGTATTGTTTTTATACATGTACCAAAGTAGGAGGTAAAGCAGACCAAAACCGCCAAGAGTGGTCAACGCCCCGTAATAGGCCCCCGTATATTGTTCCAGGCCAAACAATAGAAAATCTGCTATATCAGGGAAGCTAATGACATGAGAAAGCACATAGGCAGTAATGGCATTCATCCCGATCACTTTGAAAACAAAAGCCCATTTCACCTTGCCTTTTACATCAATGATCCAGTAAAAAATGGCCATTAAAATAAAACAAACCCCCGATGAGGCCAGTACAAATGAACTGGTCCAAATCTTTTTGACAATTGGATGCCAGATCCCCCAAATCATACCCAAAGCCAGTCCAGCAACACCTGCGATCAAAAGATAAAGCGCCACTTTATTACGAGGAAGATTAGATTTAATCAGCTCTCCGGCAAAGAGTCCGGACAGGGTAGTGGCAATAAAACCAAAGCCAGTTAATACCCAAGTGTATTGATAGCCATCGTCAAATCGCCCCAGAACCAAGTGATCAAAATACAAGGCATAATTTTGGTCTGGAAGAATTACACTTCTACCAACTCCTGGAACATTGGGAACCGTAAGTATCAAGGCATAAATAACCAGACAGGCTACAAAAAGAATGTAGCGTCCATTTCTGCTAAGGTAAATAAAGGCCAGGCAAGAAAAGAAATAGCCTACCGCAATCGCCTGAAGGGTATTGCTAAAAACCTTAAAGGTATCGACATCCAATGCCAGTAGATTTCCCTGAACAATCCATCCCAAGAAAAACAGCAGGAACACCCGCTTGAAGAGTTTTTTGTAAATATTAGCTTTCCCTGTATTTCCCTGCATTCTTTTGGACATAGAAAATGGAATAACCGCTCCCACCATAAATAGGAACAGGGGCATAATAATATCGTAGAAAGTAGACCCAAACCATTCAGGATGATCAAACTGGTTGGCCAAGAACCCCGTAAAGGGTGATTGTGCCCCCTTATGAAGCAAGGCAAAGAAACGGTCTGCAACAACTATAAACAACATATCAAATCCCCTCAATGCATCTATTGAAAGGATTCGGTTGGGCTTGATGGTTTGATCATTCATGAATATTGGTCTTTGGTGGTTGATGGTAAGTAATATATCATTTTATTTTAACAAAGGCTTGTACAGAAATAGGCAAATACCATCCTAGCTGGTGTCTGACCTCTTATAAAGCCTTGGGCTTTACTAAGTTCTTTTCAGTGGAAAAAGGAAATACGGGCAAGCGCCAATCAACTAGTAAAAGTTTAACCCGAAACAAGCAAAAGACATCCTATTGTCTGGTGAAATCACTTCCTGAGAAAGGTCAGGAAATTCTATTGTATAATCTGGGTTCAAGCAAGATTATTTACCAAATAGCTTGTTGCGTTTTTTCCAATTGATTTTGGCAACATAAACACTGCCATCACTTCCATATTTCTCCACTCCTTCTGGTTGCATCCATTCAGAAACAGTCACCCAGGTTTCTTTTGGGCTAATCTCTGTCACCCCGAAATTACCCAGCCTGGCTCCTCTCTCTGGTACCAGGGCAACTTCTGTTTCTCTGATCACAGCTAGCTTTTTAGGATCTACCTTTGCCATGAATAAAGGAGCACGGTGTCTAAATACATGGTCATTGTCGGCACCTCTTCTGGTATATACCAGATACAAGGCGTCAGAATGCCTGACCCAATGCTGCTGGGTATTGTAATTCCCCAAAGGAGACCCATCGTCAAAAGTCCAAGGCCTAATGGCTTCATAATGCAAGCCATCCTCACTAGTGGTAACATACCCTTGCAAGTCATTTCTAATCGTGAGAAAGTATTTCCCTCCAAACGCCATCAAGGAGGGTTCGTGCAAACCCCTACTGTCATCATCCACCGATAGCGAATTACCCATTTTTTGATACCGTAGGGTCTTGCCATCAAAACTACAATGACATACCGCTACCCTGGAATTTTTTTCGGGAGGGCTAAAATATATGGGCAATAAAATAGAGCCATCTTCCAAATCCAGGCGCTGTACGCACCCGGCTCCTGCATTGGCAAACGCTCCACTTTCAGGCATTTCCATTTTCATCCATGGCAGCCATTCTTCTTTTTTTGGATCGTAGACCGAATAGGCCGTATGCCTTGGTCGGGGATTAGCTACTTTCCATTCAGGCGTGTAAACGACGGTATGGCCTGTCCCCAACAGCACCCCTGACTTTTTATGCCACTTGGGCCAAAAATCACTGGCAGCCACCGGGCGTTCCACTCCATCAATGGTTTCTATCCTTGGTGCCAATGGCTCGGATTTTTGAGGTTTTGTCCATGTCTTGCCACCATTCTTGCTCCGAATCTGAAACATCCCTTTAAATACATCGCTCCCTTCTAAGTCCAGCGTACTCATGGTCATGACAATCTCCTTTGATCCATTCACCGTACCTGCCCGTGGATGCACCCAGCATTGTTTGCCATCAAAAAGCTTGGCCACCACATCCAGGTTGACCGTGAAATCCGGAGCCAATGGGGCCTTGGGAAAGGAGAAGCCAGCTTGAGGAAGACTTAGTGCCAGAATAGAAGCACTACTTTTAAGGAGGAATTTTCTACGGTTCAACATGCTAAAGTTCTTTTTGAGGAGTTAGACAAACAACCAATAATAAGGAAACATACGGAAAACCAACCTTATAAACCACCGTTTTTTCACAAAATAACGGTACTTTTATCTGGTTGGTAAGGTAAATTAAAAACTCCGGATCCATCAATTAGGGAAATCACTGTATTTTTGCTGAATGCAAAGAAAAACAAATGCTAGCTAGAGCGGAAAAACCGAGGGAGTTGACGTCAGCCAATTGTTGGTGGAAAAAAATAACCTAATGGTAATAAGAAAAGCAACCAAAGCAGACGCCGAAATAATTACAGAACAGCTATTCCTTGCCATGGAGGAAATTCTCTATGCGTTTATTGCAATGAAAGACAAAAAAAAGGCAAAGGCATTTTTACGCTACTTTGTTGGAGAAGAAAACAATCAATATTCATATGAAAATTGCTTGGTGGCTGAAAGTGAAAATGAAATTATAGGGACTTTAAATATTTACGATGGCCAGCAATTGGAAAGCTTAAGGGCGCCAATAATCGCTTATATCAAAACCCATTTTGGAATAGGCTTTAACCATGAAGAGGAAACCCAAGAAGGTGAGTATTACATTGATTCACTAGGCGTCAGTGAAAAACACCAGGGGAAAGGAGCCGGAACAGCATTATTGAAATTTACAATTGAAAAATACGTCAAAAACAACCAAAGAACAATCGGCTTATTGGTTGATGAAGGCAATCCAAATGCTGAGAAACTGTACTTGAAGCTAGGCTTTGAATTTGTTGGCAGAAAAGCATTGGCTGGAAAGAAAATGAAACACCTACAATTGAAGCCAAAAGTTGAAGAATAGTATAAAAACCAGACACAATACCCTAAGAACCTGATTTCGACCCAAGACCAGAAAAAAATCGTCATTCCGAGACTTAACATTTTAAAAACGCAGAAATCCAGATGACAGTATCCAATGCAGCACCCCGGTGGGGTGCAATCTTGGTAGCCCTGGGTAAGCCGACGCAGGAGGTGCG
>Ga0105053_10001492_pt1 | contig 37482 bp, 34 predicted proteins | sample BON01_FD_78093 | JGI IMG/M metagenome (GOLD analysis project Ga0105053, IMG submission 78093) | Freshwater microbial communities from Lake Bonney liftoff mats and glacier meltwater in Antarctica - BON-01 | ecosystem: Environmental > Aquatic > Freshwater > Ice > Glacier meltwater | place: Lake... | reverse complement strand
TCGGGGCGGCCCTTCGCGGCGCACATCGCCCCCACGTTCACTCACTTCGTGTAGCTCTCTGCCCCCCGAGGGGGCCGTGCTTGCTCGGGGCGGCCCTTCGCGGCGCACATCGCCCCCACGTTCGCTCACTTCGTGTAGCTCTCTGCCCCTCGAGGGGGCGCATTTTTCCTTGGGGCGGCCCGGCGGAAAAACTCCTCCCCCCCCCCCGAGGATGCTACTTTTCCTTGAGCAGCCAGGCAGCGCGGCTGCCGGCGCCGACCACCGCACCGGTGGCCCAAAACACGCCAGCAATGCCGATAACAGCGCCCATGGTGCCGAACAGCAGCGGCATCAGCACACTCGATGCGTTGATCGCCATCAGCCGCAGGCCCAGCGCTTCGCCATGGCGCGCCGCCGGAGTGATCTGGTGCAACATGCTCATGATCATTGGTTGCACCGAGCCCAAGGCAAAGCCCAGCAGCACCGAACACACGCCCATGCCCAGGGCAGACTGCATGAAGGGGTAGATACCGAACAGCACCGCGGTCATCAGCATGGCGCTGGCCAGCACGCGCCACTCGCGCAGATGCGCCGCGATCAGCGGCATCACCATGCGAATAGCGGCAGCCGCCACAGCGAAGGCACCCAGGATTGAGCCAATGACCGACGCACTCATGCCTCTTTCAAAACCCAGCACGGGCACCACGAAAGTATGCACATCCCAGCAGGACGATAAAAACCAGTTCACCAGCATCAGCTTGCGAAACGACGGCTCTCGCAACAGGTCCCAAGCATTGGACGGTTTGTTCCCATGGGCTGCAAGCACGGGCGGCAATTCGCGGATGTTCCGCAGCAAAAACCAGCCGACCAGAGGCAGCACCGCCATCAGGAAGAACGCCGCACGGTAGCCAGGCAGGCTGTTGGGAACGGCACCCGCGTGGTCGATCAGCAGTCCGGCGGTAAAAGGCCCGACAAAGTTAGAAACCGCCGGGCCAATCGAGAGCCAGCTGAAGACCTGCCGCAGCTGCAAGGCCCCGACCGCCGCACGCCCGACATGGCGTTGCAGGGAAATAACGGCGGCGCCGGTGGCGCCGCCCGTGAGCAGCGCGGACAGGCACAGTACCGGAAACACCGGAAAAGCCACCGCCAGCCCGGCACCCAGCACGGCAGCCATCACGCTGTAGCCGATGGGCCGTTTGAGGCCGTGTCGGTCAGCAAAGCGCCCGGCAGGTAGCGCCAGGAAAACCTGCGTCAAGGCGAAAAGCGCGAGAAGGACACCCACCGCCGCCGGACTGTAGCCCTCGCGCAGCGCCAGCAAGGGTGCGGCCATGCGGGTACCGGCCATGCAGGCGTGCAGGAAGACCTGGGCCAGGATCAGGCGGGCCAGTTCAGGTGTCATGCAGCACGAGTCATAAAGTACGCATCATTCCGTTTCTACATCATTTCTAGATTAGGCGCGAAGGAGTTATTGGGGTCAGACACCAATTTCGCTGCGATGCATCGCACCGCGCCCTCCGGGCGAGCCAAAGGCTCGGCGAATTTGGGCTCTGACCCCAAAAACTCCACGGCAAGGCGAAGCAACGACATATAGGAATGATTTAGAAATGGAATCAGGCTCCGTCCAGGTCACTGTCCAGGTCTTTGCCGATGGGAATGAGTCGGGCCGACTCCAGCTCGGGCAAGGCCTCCACATTCCGCAAGGCCTTGCCCATCACCCGGCTGCGCTGCTCCGCGCTACTGACGGTGTTGAGCATGGTTTCAGCATTCGATTTGATTTTCGCCAGCACATCGCCGAACTTGCCAAACTCGGTTTTGACGGCACCCAGCACCTGCCATACCTCACTTGAACGTTTCTCAAGCGCCAGCGTCCTGAAACCCATCTGCAGCGAGTTCAGCATGGCCAGAAGCGTTGTCGGGCCAGCCAGCGTGATGCGGTGTTCTCGACTGAGGTTTTCCATCAAACCAGGGCGGCGCAACACTTCGGCGTACAGCCCTTCAGTTGGTAAAAACAGTATCGCAAAATCAGTGGTGTGCGGTGGTGCGATGTATTTTTCAGACATTGACTTGGCTTCAAGCCGGATGCGCATCTCCAGCGCCTTGCCCGCTGCCTCGGCACCCTGCACGTCGGCGCGCTGCTGGGCATCAAGCAGACGTTCGTAATCTTCGTTGGGAAACTTCGCATCAATCGGCAGCCACAGCGGCTCGCCCGAGTCTGACCTGCCCGGCAGCTTGATGGCAAAGTCCACCGGGTTTTTACCACCGGGGCGGGTGATGACCTGGGCCGCATATTGATCGACCGTAAACACCTGCTCCAGCAAAGCAGACAGTTGCGCCTCACCAAAAATGCCTCGCGTTTTGACGTTGGTCAGCAAATGCTTGAGGTCACCCACGCCCTGCGCCAGGGTCTGCATTTCACCCAGACCTTTGTGAACTTGCTCCAACCTGTCCGCGACCTGTTTAAAGCTTTCGCCCAGCCGAGTCTCCAGCGTGGTTTGCAGTTTTTCATCGACCGTCTTGCGCATCTCGTCGAGCTTGGCAGAATTGGTTTGTTGCAATTGCGCCAGTTGCTTTTCAAGGGTTTCGCGCACCTCGACCATGCGCCTGGCGTTTGACTCGCTGACCGATTGCAGTTGCATTGTCAAGGTGTCTGACAGCGTTTTTTGCAACAGCGTGAGTTGCTGCGTGACCTGTTGGCCGAAGGCATCAATTTGCGTGTTCTGCGTGCGTATAGCCTCGGCGCTCTGTTGTATCAATGTCTGCTGAAAAGTGGCAAACGTGGTGGCCAGTTCCTGCCGACTGGCGCGTGAGTTGTCGCCAATCTCGCGTCGTACCTCGCGCTCCAGCTTGTCGTTGCCCTGCGTCATGCTGGAGAGTAATACGCTACGCCCTTCGTCATCTCTTGTTGGCTTGCGCACGAGCAGCCACACCAGCAAAAGCAGGTTCAGAACAAGCAGCGCAAGCAGCAACCAGGAAGAAATTGATGACATGCTTTTATTTTCTGGCCAATATCGATGGGTTCAGGGGCGTCAGAGGCTTTTTCCCGCTAAAAAAAGCAATCAGGTTATCTGCCGCCAGCCTGGCCATGGCCAGACGCGTCGGCACCGTAGCGCTGGCAATGTGCGGTGTTAGCACCACGTTCGGCACCGTCAGCAAGTCGGGGTGAACTTTGGGTTCACCTTCAAACACGTCCAGCCCGGCGGCCGCGATACGTTTGTCACGCAAGGCAGCAGCCAGCGCGGCATCGTCCACAATGCCGCCGCGCGCAATATTAACCAGCGTTGCGGTGGGCTTCATCAGGGCGAGTTCTGCCGCGCCTATGCTGTGGTGTGTTGCGGGTGAATAAGGCATGACCAGCACCACATGGTCGGCGGTCTTGAGCAGCTCATTCTTGCCGACATAGGCCGCCTTGCACTCGGCCTCAAGCACCGCATCAAGACGCGAGCGGTTGTGATAAATCACCTTCATGCCAAAGCCATGTGCACCGCGCTTGGCAATGCCCTGCCCTATGCGGCCCATGCCCATAATGCCCAGCGTGGAGCCGTGGATGTCAGAGCCGGCAAACATGTCGTAGCTCCACTTGTTCCATTGGCCTGCGCGTAAATAGTGCTCACTCTCGGTCATGCGGCGCGCTGTCGCCATCAGCAATGCAAAGCCGAAGTCGGCAGTGGTCTCGGTCAGCACATCCGGCGCATTGGTGGCCAGCACACCGGCGGCCGTCATGGCGTCAATGTCGAAGTTGTTGTAGCCCACCGCCATGTTGGCGCAGATCTTGAGCTTCGGGCAGGCGGCCAGCACATCGGCATCGATGCGGTCGCCGCCGGTGGTGAAGGCGCCGTCCTTGCCCTGCAGCTTATCGGTCAACTGCGCCTTCGACCAGACCTCGTCAAGCTGGTTGGACTCCACGTCGAAGTGCTGCTCTAGGTAAGTGATGACTTCAGGAAAGATCGCACGGGCGACCAGGATTTTAGGTTTGCTCATAAGGACTTTTTCGATGAATGGAATGAAATTTACCTGAACCATGCGATAAAGGAAATAACGGCCAAGCACAAGACTCGATCGCCCATGGCGTGCTCATGTGATGTCAAAAACCTGACGCAGGTACGCCAAGTATTTTTCGTCATCGCACATGTTTTTAGACGGTGTGTCTGACAGCTTGGCTACCGGCTGACCGTTGCAGCGGATCATCTTGATGACGATTTGCAGCGGCTCATAGCCCAGATCGTTCGTTAGATCGGTACCAATACCAAAAGCCAATTGGCAACGCCCTTTGAACTGCTGGTACAGCTCTACGGTGCGCGGCACAGTGAGGCCATCGCTAAAAATAAGCGTCTTGGTTTTTGGGTCAACACGGTTTTTAACGTAGTGCGCAATCATGCGTTCGCCCCAATCGAAGGGGTCGCCACTGTCATGGCGCGCACCATCAAACAGCTTGCAGAAGTACATGTCAAAGTCGCGCAAAAACGCACTCATGCCGTACACATCGGACAGCGCAATACCCAGGTCACCACGGTACTCTTTGGCCCAGGACTCAAAGCCGAACACCTGGCTGTCACGCAACCTTGGCCCCAGGCCCTGGCAGGCTTGCAGGTATTCGTGCGCCATGGTGCCCAACGGTGTGAGGCCCAGCTTCATCGCAAACAGCACATTGCTGGTACCGGCAAACTGGGCCGAAACCCCGCTGCCGAGGCGCGTTGAAAGAGTCTGCAACACCTCTTCGTGCCAGGCCTTGCCAAAACGGCGACGCGTTCCGTAGTCGGCAATCTTCAGCCGCGCAAGGCCGTCGACCTGCAACTGACCGATCTTGGTTTCCAGTCGCTTGCGCCCTTCTGCAAGGTTGGGTTGCTTTTGCGTGTTGCGAAAATAAACCTCGTTGATGATGACCAGCACTGGAATTTCAAACAGGATGGTGTGCAGCCACGGACCTGCGATCGACACCTCAATTTCGCCCGAGGGCAAAGCAGTGACGGTGACGTACTTTTCATTCAGGCGGAAGATGCCGAGGAAGTCGATGAAGTCGCTTTTGATAAAGCGCATGGTCTTGAGGTAGGCCAGCTCGGCATCCTGAAAGCGCAGGCTGCACAGGCCGCGAATCTCTTCGCGGATTTCATTCACATAAGGTGCCAGATCCTTCACGCCCGCAGCACCCGCATTGCGACACTTGAAGCGGTACTCGACCTCCGCACCCGGAAACTGATGCAGCACCACCTGCATCATGGTGAACTTGTAGAGGTCGGTATCGAGCAGGCTGGAAATAATCATGGGCACATCTATAAATTCATTTTTCGGACGAATTGCTGCGTTGCGCGGTGATCGGGGGTTTCTGCGCGACCCTCGCATGAGCCCAAAGGGCGATGCGACACGCGCCTTGCACTTCATCCCGAAAATCTGAATTTCTAGCAGTGCCCATAGCGCGTTTTACTAACGAGTTTTAGCCTAAAAAATCAACCTCGAACAGCAGGGTTGCGTTGGCTGGAATCACGCCACCAGCGCCGCGTGTGCCGTAGCCCAGATCTGCCGGAATCACCAGACGGCGCGTACCGCCTACCGACATGCCCTGCACGCCTTCGTCCCAGCCCTTGATGACCTGGCCTGCACCCAATGAAAACTCGAACGGCTGGCCACGGTCTTTGCTGGAGTCAAACTTGGCACCCTGCACACCATCGTTGTATAGCCAGCCTGTGTAATGCACTTTGACGTGCTGCCCGGCCTTGGCAATGGCACCAGTGCCTAAAACAGTGTCTTCGTACTGCAGTCCGGATGGAGTAGTGTTCATGAAAAAATCTTTCTTTGAAAAAATGATACGACTAATTAAAACTAAGCGTTGACTTTACCCGCACACGCAAAAGCTGTTTCAGTCTAGCCATGTCGTGAATTCGCTGGCAGGTACGCGCGGTGTGCGGAAGGTGTTGACCAGCGCGGTTTCATCGGCATAACCAAGCGACATGCCGCATACCAGCATTTCGCCTTCGCCCGCGCCTATGTGGGGCAGGATGAGGTTAGAAAAACCATTCCACGCAGCCTGCGGGCAAGTGTGCAGACCGTGGCCGCGCGCAGCCACCATGATGTTTTGCAAAAACATGCCGTAGTCCACTAGCGAGCCACGGCCCATGACGCGATCCAGCGTAAACATCAAGCCGACTGGCGCATCAAAAAACTTGAAGTTACGCTGGTGCTGGGCGTGCATCTTGTCTTTGTCGACTTTGGTAATACCGAGCAACCCATACAGGCCCCAGCCGTTTTCACGCCGACGCTCTATGTAGGGCGACACCCACTTTTCAGGGTAGTAGTCGTACTCTTCCCGGTACTCTGCGGCCAGTGCCGGGGTGGCGCGCAGGGCATCGTGCGCCGCGCAAACTTTAGTAACCAGCGTATCGCGGCTAGCACCCTGCAAGACATAGGTTTTCCAGGGCTGGGTGTTGGTGCCCGATGGGGCCCGACTGGCCATTTCAAGCAGGTGCGAGATGACCTCTCGCGGCACGGGTTTAGGCAAAAATTCGCGCATCGACTGGCGGCTGTTAATGGCATCGTCAACAGCGTTGGCTGCGCTACTTGCATTGATAACGGTCACTTCAAAGTCTCCAGTACAGACAGTAATTGCGCTGGCAAAGCCACGGGTTTGCGGGTGATGTGGTCAACATAGACGTGCATGAAATGGCCTTTAGCCGCACAAACGTTGTCGTCATCGGCAGCGAATAGACCAATTTCATAACGCACACTGGACGAGCCGATGTGCGCCACACGAATCCCTGCCACCACCGCTTGCGGAAAAGCCAGCGGCGCAAAGTAGTTGCATTGGGTTTCAACGACCAGCCCGATCACCGGGCCGGCATGAATGTCAATCGCGCCCTGCTCGATCAGCAAGCCATTAACGGCAGTGTCAAACCAACTGTAGTAGACGACGTTGTTGACATGGCCGTAGAGGTCGTTGTCAGACCAGCGGGTGGCAATGCTGCGAAAAGCCTTGTAGGCACCTCTAGGTTCGGGTTGGGGGCGGGCGACAAGAATCATCACCGCTTATTTTGCCACTTACGCCAATATGCCAACGCCACCTTATACATGATGCCAATACCGCAAGCCCTGCTGGCGCTGGCAAACCACCTCATCGGGCTGATCACTGCGCCAGCTGGCGGCCCCACATACTGGCGACTTGACGACACGGATGCCGCGCTCACGATAGCGCTCCAGAACAGACTCGACCGGGTGCCCAAAGCGGTTTCGATAGCCTGCCTGAGCCACAGCAATCTGCGGTTTGACCGCATCCAGAAAAACAGCGCTCGACGATGTTTTGCTGCCATGGTGCGGTACCAGCAAAAAATCGGCCTTGATCTTTTCGGCAAGCTCTGAATTGCTGGCTAGATACCGCTCTTGCGGTGCTTCCAGGTCACCCACCAGCAACGCCGTGCGCTTGCCGTTCGAGATACGCAGCACGCAGCTCATGGCGTTGGACTTACGTGGTGTGTCGTAATCACTGGCCAGCGGATGCAGCACCTCAAAATCAACCGCGTCCCAGCGCCATTGGCTACCTGCGATACAGCGGGTTGATTTGCGCACGGCTTGCAGCTCATGCCCGTCTTCAATTGAACTCACCAGTTGCGCCTGCGGCTGCATGGCCAGCACGGCGGGCGCGCCGCCAATGTGGTCAATGTCGCGGTGACTGAGCATCAGCACATCAACCCGCTCGCCCAGCGCGCGCAGAAGCGGCACCAGTACCCGGTTGCCGGCATCGCTTTCGCGCGAAAAGCGCGGGCCAGTGTCATACACCAGGCTATGGCTTGCCGTGCGCACAATCACCGCATTGCCCTGGCCGATGTCGGCAGCTATCAGTTCAAACTGGCCTGCTGCAGGCCGCACAGGCTGCCATAACAACACCGGCAGCAACAGTGGCAAACCCAGCAAGCGCCAATGCAGGGGCAAACGCAGCGCCAGCAGGCCGCCACCCGCCACACCCGCAACAGCACACCACAAAGGCGCAGCTGCCACGCTGATGAATGCTAGTGGCCAGCTAGAGAGCCATTGCAAAAAAATTGTCAGCAGTTTGACCGCTAAAGCAGCAGCGTCCCACAGCGCAGGCCACAGCACACCCAGCATGGCCAGCGGCGTGACCAGTAGCGTGACCCACGGAATCGCCAGCGCATTGGCCAGCAGACCGACCAGTGAGGCCTGGTTGAACAGCAGCAGCGAGAGTGGCGTAAGGGCCAGCGTGATGACCCATTGCTGACGCGTGGCGCTGAGAACGTGATTTGATAAAAATCGCCTCCCAATACCTTTTTCAGGCTCTTTTCTACCTTCAAAAGTTGCTGAAACGCCATGTTTATCGGCGTACCCAGCTCCTGAATCTGTAGCAAACAAAATACCAACCGCCACAAAAGAAAGTCAAAAACCCGCCTGCATCAACGCCCAAGGGTCAAGCAACACCACAACCGCCATCGCCAAAAGCCACACCACCGGCCAGGGCCACTGCTTGCCGTTTTGACGCAACAACACCACGACTGCCAACATCCAGATGGTGCGCTGTGCGGGCACGCCCCAACCCGAGAACAGCGCATACAGCGCGGCCAGCAGCAGGCCGCCCAAAGCCCCGGCACTGCTGGCGGGCAGCCACAAACACAGCCTGGGCGTGTAGCCTGCCGAGCGCCGCCACAGCCAGCCAATGACCAGCGATGCAAGCCAGGCAAACATGGTGATGTGCAGTCCTGAAATACTCATCAAGTGCGCCACCCCGGTGGCCCTGAAAACATCCCAATCAGCTCGCTCAATCGCGTTTTGATCGCCGACGACGAGTGCCGCCAGCACACCAGCCAGTTGGCGGTTATCAACCTGCGCAAAAATCGCCTCGCGTACCGATTGCCGTGCGCGCTCTACCGGGTGCGACCAACTTGTTGAAAGCCTTTTCGGCGGCGCATCTTTTGCACTGGTACGCACATAGCCGGTCGCCTGAATGCCCTGCTCCCACAGCCACAACTCGTAGTCAAACCCGTGCGGATTGCTGTTGCCGTGTGGTGCCTTGAGCCTGACGCTCATCTGCCAGCGCTCACCTGCACGCAGGGCTTGCGGCTGGCGCTGCAACTGGTTTGAAAACTCGGGTGGTTCTGTGCTGTCGTTGTCCTGCATGTGAAGCGCTACAGCTTTAGCCGGGCGGGCCCCAAAGCCCCTAAAACCAGAATACCAGCTGAGGTAGATTTGCGGCGGCAAGCTTACGCTTTGACCGTTCAGGTGGGCCGACTCGACATCGAAGCGAAACCGCAGACCGTCTTCACCATACTGCGGCATCGCCGCAACCTGGCCAACAACCAGGATGTCTTTGCCTTCGAGCGCTGAGGCCATTGCGGTTTTTTGAAAAACCCCGGCCCGAAAACCCGTCAGGCCAAAGGTCAGTACGGCGCAGAGTAGAAACGCAAAAACGCTAAACAAAACCGAGCTAAAACGCTTTTGACGCAAGACCAGCAACAGCACCAAGCCAGTAGCCGCAGCGAACATCGCCAGCGCGTAAATCGCAGCTTCATAAAGCGCTGCTTGCTGCAATTGCAGCGCCACGCCAACGACCAAGCCGGTCAGCAAACTACCCCAAGGGATGGCTGGCATGAATGGTTTCACGACTCTGATGGCTGAATGCATACCCAAAGGATACCAAGGGCCACACCATCTTCATTGACCGCAGCTCTTGCTAGCAGGTAAGCTTGCACCATCAAAAACCAAAGAAAATCATGTCCACAAACCAAAACTCGACTACCGACATCTATGAAAAACTCAAAACCCTGGGCATCACCCTGCCCGCAGTCGCAATCCCGGCAGCCGCCTACCTGCCGTTTGTGCAAACCGGAAATTTGATTTTTATCAGCGGTCACCTGGCCAAAAAAGACGGCAAGGTCATCGTCGGCCAACTCGGTAAAAACATCTCTCTCGATGTTGGCAAACAAGCCGCCAGAGTCATCGCCATCGACCTGATGGGCACGCTGCACGCAGCAACTGGCGACTTGAATAAAGTCAAACGCATCGTCAAAGTGATGAGCCTCGTCAATTCAACCGCAGACTTCACCGACCAGCACTTGGTAACGAACGGCTGCAGCGAACTGCTGGCTGAAGTGTTTGGCGACGCTGGCAAACATGCACGCAGCGCGTTTGGTGTGGCGCAAATCCCGATGGGGGCTTGCGTGGAGATTGAGATGATTGCTGAGTTGGCGTGATCTCCCCGAATAGGGGAAATTGTTACTACTCCACGCGGCTAATTCCAGTTGGTTTGAAGCCCAAATCGGCGGCTTTCCCTTTACGCGCACGTGCGCCGCGCGCGTTGTTCAGGCTGCGAATTTCTAGCGTTTCTTCACGCGCTTTGCCGCCTCTGCCAATGCCTTCTATTTTCACGCTGCGGGTATAGGCCGCTGCGCCTGCTAAGGTGTCTTTGGCATCGAGGTCTAGCAGCATCAGGCCGCGCCCGCCTTTGTCCATTTGTTTGAGCTCGCTGATCTCAAAGGTAAGTATGCGCCCGCCGGTGGATGCGCAGGCGACGTGGGTGGCATTTAGCAGAGTCGCCATACCCGATGTACCCGAAGCATGCGATGGCTTGCACAGCGTCTCGTTGTCAAGGCAGTTGACAAACGCCTTGCCGGCTTTCAGGCGTGAAGTCATACCCTCAACGCTGGCCATAAAACCGTAGCCATCGCTGCTGCTCATGAGCAGCATGGCATTGGCTGGGCCGGCAAAGTAGTGCAGCACTTGCGTGCCGGATTCAAGCTCGATCAATGTGGTGATGGGCTGACCATCACCACGCGAACCGGGCAACATAACCACTGGCACCGAGTAAATGCGGCCACGCGAACCAAAGGCCAGCAAGGTATCAACCGTACGGCATTCAAACGTGGCGTACAGCTCGTCGCCGGCCTTGAAGGCAAAGCTTGCCGCATCGTGGCCATGCCCGGTGCGGGCGCGTACCCAGCCCTTGCTGCTGACCACTACCGTTACAGGCTCGTCTAACACCTTGACTTCAAGCACGGCTTTTTTATCGGCTTGGATGAAGGTGCGGCGCGCATCGGAAAACTGTTTTGCGTCAAGCTCGATTTCTTTAATCATCAGGCGGCGCAGTACTGCCGGGCTGCTGAGGATTTCTTCCAGCCTGCCCTGCTCTTCGCGCAGGTTTTTAAGCTCCTGCTCAATTCTGATGGCTTCCAGTCTGGCGAGCTGGCGCAGGCGGATCTCTAAAATATCTTCGGCCTGCCGGTCGCTTAAATGAAAGCGCGCAATCAGTGCGGCCTTGGGCTCGTCCGACTGGCGGATGATGGCAATCACTTCATCAATATTGAGCAGCACCAGTTGCCGCCCCTCCAGGATATGGATCCGATCCAGCACCTTGCTCAAGCGATGTTGTGAGCGGCGCTGTATCGTCGTCTGGCGAAATTCAATCCACTCGGCCAGCATTTGCCGCAGTGATTTTTGCGCAGGCTTGCCGTCCAGCCCGACCATGGTCAGATTGATCGGCGACGAGCTCTCAAGACTGGTGTGCGCCAACAGCGTGGTGATGAGTTCTTGTTGCTCAATGCGGCTGGTCTTGGGCTCAAACACCAGACGCACGGCGTTTTCTTTGCCGGATTCGTCGCGCACCACATCGAGCACCGCCAGCACGCTTTGCTTGGAATTAATTTGCTCAGTGCTGAGTGCTTTTTTACCCGCCTTGATTTTCGGGTTGGTGATTTCTTCAATTTCTTCCAGCACTTTTTGCGTACTGACACCGTGCGGCAGTTCCTGCACCACCAGTTGCCACTGGCCGCGCGCCAGGTCTTCTATTCTCCAGCGGGCACGCACCTTGAGTGAGCCGCGCCCTGTGGTGTAGGCCGCTGCAATCTCTGCTGTACTTGAAATAATTTGCCCGCCACCGGGGTAGTCTGGCCCGGCAATGATGGCGTAGAGTTCGTCGTCGCTTAACTTGGGCGTTTTGATAAGGGCGATGCAGGCATCAGCGACTTCACGCAGGTTGTGGCTCGGGATTTCAGTGGCCAGACCGACTGCAATACCGCTTGCGCCATTGAGCAGCGTGAAAGGCAAACGCGCGGGTAATTGTTGCGGCTCTTCGAATGAGCCATCGTAATTCGGTACAAAGTCAACCGTGCCTTCGTCGAGTTCGTCGAGCAACAGGGAGGTGATGCGTGCCAGGCGCGCCTCGGTGTAGCGCATGGCGGCAGCGCCGTCGCCATCGCGCGAGCCGAAGTTGCCTTGACCATCGACCAACGGGTAGCGCTGTGAAAAATCCTGCGCCATACGCACCATCGCGTCGTAAGCCGCCTGGTCGCCGTGCGGGTGGTATTTGCCGAGCACGTCACCCACCACGCGCGCGCTTTTCACAGGTTTTGCACCACTATTGCCATTCGCCCCGCCAAAGCCCAGGCCCATGCGTGCCATGCTGTACAAAATGCGGCGCTGCACGGGCTTTTGGCCGTCACACGCATCGGGCAGTGCGCGCCCCTTAACAACGCTCAGGGCGTATTCAAGGTAAGCGCGTTGCGCGTAGGCGGCGAGCGAGTCCTGGTCGGCGGCTTCAGGGTGGCTTGAGTCAGGAGCGGCGGTAAAAATATCCATCATGAATTAAATATCAATTTCGATCGCATCCCCATGCAATTCCATCAATTCGCGTCTGGCAGCAGCTTCGCCTTTGCCCATTAATTTGCTGATGAGTCCCTCGGTTTGCAAGAAGCTCTGGTTACCCAGCTGGACTGGAAGCAAACGACGGGTGTCAGGATTAAGTGTGGTTTCCCATAATTGTTCCGCATTCATTTCACCCAAGCCCTTGAAACGGCTGATACTCCATGATGCCTCTTTAACGCCTTCTTTTCTCAATTTATCAAGAATAGCCGTTAACTCACCGCCATCAAGCGCGTACGCCTTTGAAGCTGGTTTTTTACCCCGCACTGGCGCATCCACCCTGAAGAGCGGTGGACGGGCTACATACAGATGCCCGGCATCGATCAGCTTGGGAAAATGCCGGAAAAACAGCGTCAGCAACAATACCTGGATGTGCGAGCCGTCAACGTCGGCATCAGAAAGAATGCAAACCTTGCCGTAGCGCAGGCCAGACAGGTCGGGCGTGTCATTCGGGCCATGCGGGTCTACGCCAATGGCCACTGCAATGTCGTGAATCTCGGTATTGGCAAACAGCCGGTCGCGCTCGACCTCCCAGGTGTTCAGGACCTTGCCACGCAGCGGCAAAATCGCCTGGTTTTCCTTGTCGCGGCCCATTTTGGCGCTGCCACCGGCCGAGTCTCCCTCGACCAGAAACACCTCGTTATGCGCCAGGTCCCGACTTTCACAATCGGTCAGCTTGCCGGGCAACACGGCCACGCCAGAGCCCTTGCGTTTTTCGATTTTCTGGCCGGCTTTCTGGCGGCTTTGCGCCGCCCGAATCGCTAGTTCAGCGAGTTTTTTGCCGTAGTCAACGTGCTGGTTCAGCCACAGCTCAAGCGCCGGGCGCACATAGCTTGAGACCAGCCGAACCGCATCGCGCGAATTGAGCCGCTCCTTGATCTGCCCCTGAAACTGCGGGTCCAGCACCTTGGCCGACAGCACGTAGCTGGCGCGCGCAAACACGTCTTCGGGCATCAGCTTGACACCTTTGGGCAGCAATGAATGCAGGTCGACAAAGCTTTTGACTGCGGTAAAAAGACCGTCGCGCAGGCCGCTTTCGTGCGTACCACCAGCGCTGGTGGGGATCAGATTGACGTAGCTTTCGCGCACCGGCTGGCCGTCTTCGGTAAACGCTACAGCCCAGCTAGCACCCTCGCCTTCGGCAAAGGTTTCATGCGAGGCATCGGCAAAGCCTTCATTCTCGAACATTGGAATGACCGGGTCTGCGCTCAGGGTTTGCATCAGGTAATCACGCAGGCCGCCTTTGAAAACCCAGCTTTGCACCTCTTTGGTTTTCTCGATCGTGAGACTTACCGTCACGCCAGGCATCAGCACCGCCTTGCTGCGCAGCAGATGCGTCAGCTCGGCCATTGGCAGGGCCGACGACTCAAAATATTTGGCATCCGGCCAGGCCCGTACCGTGGTGCCTTGTTTGCGGTCACCCTCGAGCTGCTTGCGCAAGTGGAGTTTTTCAATCACATCACCACCCGAAAACACCAGTGCGGCCACCGTGCCTTCACGGTAGGAGGTCACTTCAAGCCGCTTTGACAGCGCGTTGGTCACGCTGACACCCACGCCGTGCAGGCCACCGGAAAAGCTGTAAGCCCCGCCCGCGCCTTTGTCAAACTTGCCGCCCGCGTGCAGGCGGGTAAAAACCAGCTCGACCACTGGCGCTTTTTCTTCGGGATGCAGACCAAACGGGATGCCCCGACCATCGTCGTCAATCGACACCGAGGCATCCAGGTGCAACGTGACCTTGATTTTTTTGCCGTGCCCGGCCAGTGCTTCGTCAGCCGAGTTATCCAGCACCTCCTGGATGATGTGCAGGGGGGTATCGGTGCGGGTGTACATGCCCGGCCGCTGCTTGACGGGCTCAAGGCCCTTGAGCACGCGGATAGAGCTTTCGGAGTATTCAGGAGGTAATTTGGCAGCCATGGCAGATGGAGAATTTGGCGCAATTGTAGACGTGGGCTCAAAAGAAGCTGGATAAAACAACAGCTTTTGGGGTTTTACCAAACACACACGACAGCGCCGCGCGGGCGCAAGAGTTACAGTAAACAGGTGCACGCCAACTTCGACACCTCTAAAAAACAACTCTCCATGCTGCAAGTGCTGGCCTGCGGGGCCGCGATTGTGACGCTGTCGATGGGCATTCGCCACGGCTTTGGCCTGTGGCTGCAGCCCATCACCCAGGCCCAGGGTTGGACCCGTGAAACCTTTTCCTTTGCACTGGCTATTCAGAACCTCTCTTGGGGCATTGCAGGTATTTTTGCCGGCATGGTTGCCGACCGTTTTGGGGCTTTCAAGGTCATCATCGTCGGCACCTTGCTGTATGCCCTGGGCCTGGTCGGCATGGCGCTATCGCCGACGGGTTTGCTGTTCACCCTGACCACGGGCGTATTGATTGGCGCGGCTCAGGCGGGCACCACCTACGCCGTGATTTACGGTGTGATTGGCCGCAATATTTCAGCCCACAAACACTCATGGGCGATGGGTGTTACCGCCGCCGCAGGCTCGTTTGGCCAGTTTTTGATGGTGCCGATCGAGGGCTTTTTAATCAGCAGCCTGGGCTGGCAGCAGGCCTTGCTGGTGCTGGCCGGGGCGGTGCTGCTCATCATGCCGCTGGCCATCGGCCTGCGTGAAAGCAGCTTTACCGGCGGGCAGGCCGTCAAGCGTGAACAAACCATCAACCAGGCGCTGCGCGAAGCCTTCAAATACCCGAGCTTTCAGCTCCTGATGGCAGGCTATTTTGTCTGCGGTTTTCAGGTAGTGTTTATTGGCGTACACATGCCAAGCTACCTGAAGGACCAAGGCCTGTCGCCGCAGGTGGCGGGCTACGCGCTGGCGCTGATCGGTTTGTTTAATATTTTTGGCACTTACATCGCAGGCTCGCTTGGGCAGCGGATGGCCAAAAGGAAAATCCTGGCAACCATTTATTTTTCCCGTTCGGTGGTGATTGCGGTGTTTGTGCTCGCGCCAATCAGCCCCATGAGTGTCTATATTTTTGCCAGCCTGATGGGCTTGCTGTGGCTATCAACGGTGCCAGTTACCAACGCCGCCGTGGCGCAGATCTTCGGCATTCAGCATTTGTCGATGCTCAGTGGCTTTGTATTTTTCAGCCACCAGATCGGCTCATTTTTGGGTGTCTGGCTGGGCGGCGTTTTGTATGACCGCACCGGCAGCTACAACATCATCTGGTACATCACCATTGGACTTGGCATTTTTGCCGGTCTGGTTAATTTGCCGGTGCGCGAAACGCCGATTCATCGCGCTACAGTTGACGGATTGAAGGCCGCTTGATATGAGAAGCCAACACGCCTTGAAAATCAGCCTTTGGGCGGCTGCGCTGGCTGCTTTGCTGGGCGTGTTTACCCTGTACACACGGCCGGACTTTCTGATCACACTCGCCAATCAGGTTTGGGCCTGTTTTTAAATGCACGCTGCTGAACAAGCTTCGCACTGGGTTCAACGCTGGACACATCTCGTCAAACCACAAGGCTTGGTGCTGGACGTGGCCTGCGGTCATGGCCGTCACGCACACTGGTTTTATTCTAAAAATCACGCTGTCGTCCTGGTGGATAGATCGCAGGCAGCTATTGATTCAATCGGACTGCCAGCCGAGCGCTGCGAAAAGGTGGTGGCCGACATCGAGAATGGCCCGTGGCCGTTTGTAGGCCGGCAGTTTGATGCAGTCGTCGTCGCCAACTACTTGTGGCGGCCTTTGATGCCCACCTTGCTCGCCAGCCTGCTGCCTGCCGGCGTGCTGATTTACGAAACCTTTACCCAGGGCAACGAAACCGTCGGCAAGCCTTCGCGCCCCGATTTTTTACTGCGTACCGGGGAACTGCTGACGCTTTGCAGCAGTCTCACAGTAGTAGCGTTTGAAGAAGGCTTTGAAGCAGGCTTTGGAGCAGACTGTGTAGATGAGGCCTCGCGGCAAGACATGGGGTCAGCACGCTTTGTGCAGCGCATTGTGGCGCTTCGCGAACCGGCAGCTCAAGCAGGCAACAGCCCGCGTCACCTGCTGGCATAGCCTGCTTCAGGCACGACCCGCAACGTGGCGGCTCTGGGTAGAATGTGGGATTGCCCCCCAGAGTTAAACCCAAGACATGAAAACCATTACTGGCAGCATCGTTGCACTGGCGACACCCTTGCATGAAGACGGCAAGGTCGATTACCCGACCCTGCGCAAGCTGGTCGACTGGCATATTGCCGAGGGCACCGACTGCATAGGCGTGGTCGGCACGACTGGAGAGTCACCTACTGTCAACGTTGAAGAGCATTGCGAGATCATTCGCGTCTCGGTCGAGCAAGCCAACCAGCGTGTCCCCATCATGGCCGGATGCGGTGCCAATTCGACCGCCGAAGCCATAGAACTTGCGAAGTTTGCAAAGCAGGTTGGTGCCAACTGCCAATTGCAGGTGGTGCCCTATTACAACAAACCGACGCAAGAAGGCCAATACCGGCACTTCAAAGCCATTGCCGAGGCCGTTGGCGACCTGCCCTGCGTGCTGTACAACGTGCCGGGGCGTACCGTGGCCGATATGCTTCACGCCACTGTGCTGCGTCTGGCCCAGGTTCCAGGCATTGTCGGCATCAAGGAAGCCACCGGCAACATTGAGCGGGCGCAGTGGCTCATCAGGGAAGTACCAAAAGGCTTCGCGGTTTACTCGGGCGACGACCCGACCGCTGTGGCGTTGATGCTGTGCGGTGGTCAGGGCAATATCAGCGTTACCGCGAATGTGGCCCCAAAACTGATGCACGAGATGTGCACGGCAGCCATGGCTGGTGATGCCAGAGCTGCCATGAAACTACAAATGAAATTGCTGCCGCTTCACAAACATCTTTTTGTTGAAGCCAACCCGATTCCCGTGAAATGGGCGATGGCGCGTATGGGCCTGTGCGGCCCGACCTTGCGTCTGCCGATGACACCGCTTGAAGCGTCCAATGAAGCAACCGTTGAAGGCGCACTGCGCCAGTGCGGCATGATCTGATTTTTAAGGAATTCAAAGTGAAGCCATTGCAAAAAGCTTGCAGCCTACAGGTAGCAAAAACAGTCGGCACAGCATCTATCCTGGTCGCTACCATGCTGCTCACCAGTTGCTCCAGCGTGAGCGACCTGCTTGCGGGCGACAAGGTTGACTACAAATCCAGCGGCAAGGCCGGGCCGTCACTGGACGTACCACCAGACCTGACGCAACTGTCCCGCGAAACCCGTTACGTGGCACCGGGCAACGCCATCACGGCCAGCGCGTATCAGTTGGGCTCGGGTTCCAGCCAGATCGTTCCGGTAGCCGCCACCCGCGTTGGTGACGTACGCATTGAACGCGCTGGCAACCAGCGCTGGCTGGTGGTCAATCGCCCGGCTGACCAGCTCTGGCGCCCGGTGCGTGACTTCTGGCTGGAGAGTGGTTTTCTGCTGGCACTCGATCAGGAAAAACTCGGCATCATGGAAACCGATTTTGCCGAGAACCGCGCCAAGATTCCGCAAGACTTTATCCGTGCAACCATAGGCAAGCTTTTTGATGCTCTGTATTCAACTGGTGAGCGCGACAAGTTTCGCACCCGCCTGGAGCGCAATGCCGTCGGTGGTACCGAGATTTACGTCAGCCACCGGGGCATGGTTGAAACCGTTAAGGCAGGTGCAGCAAGCGCTGGCGACACCATCTGGCAACCACGTCCGGCAGATCCGGAACTCGAAGCCGAGTTTTTACGTCGCCTGATGGTCAAGCTCGGGGTCAGCCAAGAAGAATCCAAGGTATTGGTTGCAGCCGGTGCAATAGCTCCTACATCGCGCGTTGCCAATGTCAACGGTACGCCAGTGGTTCAGATGGACGAAGACTTTGACCGCGCCTGGCGCCGTGTGGGTCTGACGCTGGATCGCACCGGCTTTACGGTAGAAGACCGTGACCGGGCGCAGGGCACTTACTTTGTGCGCTATGTGGAGCCAGCATCGGACAGCAAGGAGCCAGGTTTTTTAAGCAAGCTGTTCAGCTTTTCGGGATCATCAGCAGTTACACCGCTGAAATATCGTATTGTCGTGAAAAGCCAGGGCAATGCCACGACAGTATCCGTGCTCAATGCCCAAGGTGCAGCCGAGGCATCAACCAACGCCCAGCGCATTGTCAAGGTCATCGCAGATGATCTGCGTTAGGACGGGTTAGGGCAAAAAAAAGCCGCCAGACACAAGGTCTGGCGGCTTTTTTTAATCGAGAAAAAGAATTACTTCTTCACTGCGTCGGTAGCCGGTTTTGCAGCCTCAGCAGCAGCTGGGGCAACAACAGCGGCTGGAGCAGCCTCAGCAGCAGCTGGGGCAACAACAGCGGCTGGAGCAGCAGCTGGGGCAACAACAGCGGCTGGAGCAGCAGCCTTAGGAGCTTCTTCTTTTTTACCGCAAGCTGCCAGTGCAGCCGCGGCGATAACAGTTGCCAAAACGAGAGATTTATTCATTATTACTATCCTAAAAGATTTGAAAGAAAACAATTTTCGAAATTGTCAAAAAACCAGACTTAAAACTCAAGAATGCCACTTGATCAAGCAAAAGGACTCGAGCTTTTTTTGTCCAGCGTAAAATTATAGTTCGCTTTAAGTTTTTGGTGTCAGAGCCCAAAAACTCCGAAATTGGCGTCTGACCCCAATAACCCTACAGAGCGACTAGCCATCCGGCTTCATGCCAGTCGGCCAGCAAGTCCTGCGCCGCAGGGCTGGCTTTTTTCAACTCCCCCGCTGACAGCCTGCGCTGGTCAGCCAGGCGCTGCATCAGCCGCGCATCAGCACCCCTGGCCCGATAGCTTTCACCGTTGATAAAGATATGCTGCGCGTCGTACATCATGCGGGTTCGCGCATCCAGGCAAATACCAGTTGTGCCAGTTCCGCCAATTGGCATCCATGCATCGGTGGTCTCATCAAACCATACCGAAGGTTTGGCTGCCGTCATGTACTCACCAAGAGCGCAAGCCACTGCCAGCGGGTCTTGCAAAGCCTGCATCACAGCTGCCGTTGCAAAGCCCACAAGGGCTGCGGGTAGCGCCGCAGGTGTTGCGGTTGCCAACTGGCCAGGGTCGCGGTACATCACGGGTTTGCGAGCTGTTTTGCGTTTTGCAGGCAAGCCCTCTTCTGCGTCAGATTCTTCCTGAGGATTTTCGCTGAATTCGGCCAGGCGATGCAGCAGTTCCGCAGCCAGCTCACGCTGCGCCGGGGCCCTGAAACCAATCGAATAGGTCATGCAGTCGGCAGCTTTGCCGTCAGGCTGAAAAGCGGCTTCGGCAATACCATCATGGGCATAGCCCGGGGGCAAGTAAAGCATGTCACCAGCTTGCAGCAAAAACTCTTCTTCAGGCTCAAAGTTCTGCAATATCTTCAAGGGCACATCGGCTTGCAGCGTCACGTCTTTTTGTTTACTGATTTTCCAGCGCCGACTGCCACTGGCCTGCAATAAAAACACGTCGTAGCTGTCAAAGTGCGGGCCTACGCCACCACCCGTAGCGGCAAATGAAATCATCAAATCATCCAGCCGCGCGTCCGGAACAAAACGGAACATTTGTAGCAAGTGGTGCGCCTTCCCGTCATGCCCGTCAACGCCCTGCACCAGCAGCGTCCATCCGCTCTGGCTCAGGGGCGGCAGGCTACGCGGCGTAAAAGGCCCGTGCTTTATGTACCAGGCTGCCCTGCCTTTTTTGCTGTTGTTCACCACCAGCCGGGACTCGACTTCATCACGTGCAGCAAGTTTGAACAGCTCTGAACGGCTCAATACCGGTTTGAAGCCTGGCAGCGCCTGCCGCACCAGCAAAGGCTTTTTCTGCCAGTGGCGACGCATGAACTGGGCCGCTGTCAAACCGGCGAGAAGGGGTAGAGCTTGATTAACATCCATGGGACAATTGTGCGATGAAAATCACCCCACAATGCGTCGTCGCCCTGACCTGGACGCTAAAAGACACCTTGGGCGAAGTGCTGGACGAGCTCGAAGAGCCGGTCGAGTTTCTGCTGGGCGGCAACGACCTGCTGGCGAAAATTGAAGAAGTCCTGCAAGGCCACGAGCCAAACGACAAGGCAGACCTGCACCTTGAGCCCGAAAACGCTTTTGGCGACTACGATGAAAACCTGGTTTTTTTGGAGTTGCGCAAAATTTTTCCGGCAGAGCTTGAAGCAGGCATGACCTTTGACGGCACCGCGCTTCCGGCAGGTGCCAGTGCGGACGCACCCAAAGACAAAATTTATACCGTGACAGAAATCTACCCCGATCACGTCGTACTGGATGGCAATCATCCATTGGCCGGAATAGCGCTGCGCCTGTCACTGAAAGTCGAATTCGTCAGGGAAGCGACTGAGCTGGAGATAGGGCAAGGCACCATGGGCACCGGTTTTTTCAAGCTTGCAGCCTTCTTGCCAGATCTACCTCCCAACGCCACCCTGCATTAGGGCAAATGCATCAGATTTTTCCAGTCGAGCCATAGCCACTTTCGCCGCGTTCGCTGGCAGGGAACTCGCTCACCACATTGAACTCGGCCTGCACCACGGGCACGATGACCAGTTGGGCAATCCGCTCCATAGGCTCAATGGTGAAAGGTACATCGCTGCGGTTCCATGCGCTCACCATCAACTGGCCCTGGTAGTCGCTGTCAATCAAACCGACAAGGTTGCCCAGCACAATGCCATGCTTGTGGCCAAGACCGGAGCGCGGGAGGATAAGGGCTGCGTAGCTGGTATCGCGCAAAAAAATCGCGATACCCGTCGGCACCAGTTTCCAAGCATTGGCCTGCAGCACCAAAGGCTCCATCAGGCAGGCCCGTAAATCCAGCCCCGCACTGCCCGCCGTAGCATAGGCTGGCAGCTTATCAACAAGGCGCGGATCGATGATCTTGACGTCGATTTTCATGAAAGCTTTTCTCTTTTTTAAACTTTGCCAATGCGCAGCGCGACTTCGCGTACCAGTGCGCGTGCCAGTGACAGCTTGGACGCGCGGGGCAATTCAGTACTCCCCTTTGCATCAACCAGCAGCAAGGCATTGTGGTCTCGTCCGAACGTGTCAGGGCCAATATTGCCAACCAGCAACGGTACGTTTTTACGCAGGCGCTTGGCCTGTACGTTCTCATGCAGGTCGTGGCTTTCTGCTGCGAAGCCGACGCAGAACAGCCTGCCCGTCTGGGCGCTTTCAGATTTTGCAACGCTGGCAAGAATATCGGCGCTCTCTTCAAACACCAACTGCGGCCCTACTACAGAGCCTTCCTTTTTTAGTTTGCAGTCTGAAGGCGATGCGACACGCCAGTCCGCCACTGCTGCAGTCGCTATAAAAATAGTAGCTTCTTGCGCCCGTGGAATAACGGCTTCAAGCATATTTGAGGCTGATTTCACGTCAATTCGTGTGACACCGCGCGGTGTCGGCAAACTAACAGGGCCGGCAACCAGCGTGACCTCGGCACCGGCCTCACGGGCAGCGCGCGCAATCGCAAACCCCATCTTGCCGCTGGACAAATTGGTAATACCACGCACCGGGTCAATCGCCTCATAGGTCGGCCCTGCCGTCACCAGCACCTTCTGGCCAGCCAGTACTTTAGGGGTGAAAAAGGCAATGATGTCTTCCAGCAGCTGCTGTGGCTCGAGCATGCGGCCATCGCCCGTTTCACCACAAGCTTGATACCCATTGCCCACGCCCAGCACGGTTGCGCCATCCGCCTCCAGTTGCACAAAATTGCGCTGGGTTGCGGGGTGTATGTACATCTCGCGGTTCATGGCAGGCGCTACCAGCAACGGCACTTTGCCGATTGGCCGGGCCAGACACATTAGACTCAAGAGGTCATCTGCACGCCCATGCAGAAGTTTGGCCATGAAGTCGGCGCTCATGGGTGCAATCAAAATCGCATCGGCTTCACGCGACAGGTTGATGTGCGCCATGTTGTTCGGTTCACGGTTGTCCCACTGGCTGGTAAATACCGGCCTGTTGCTCAATGCCTGCATAGTCACAGCGGTGATGAACTGCTCGGCAGCTTCGGTCATCACCACCTGCACCGTGGCCCCCGCCTTGATCAGGGCGCGGCACAGCTCTGCGGCCTTGTAGCAGGCAATGCCGCCCGTCAGGCCCAGCACAATGTGTTTGCCTGCCATATCCAGTGCCGCGCCAGAAATGTCGGTTATCGATGAATTGGTCATGCCCTGCAATGTATCAGTTTGGCGAGTTCTTCATCCGGATCAAATGGGCTGGCGCCTATAATCGTAATTTCCCACCTTGCGAGCTTTTCGGCTTGTATCTGACATGACCAAATTTGTCTTCGTCACCGGCGGTGTGGTGTCTTCCCTGGGCAAGGGAATCGCCTCAGCCTCCCTCGCTGCGATCCTTGAATCGCGTGGCCTGAAAGTCACTTTAATAAAACTGGATCCCTACCTCAACGTCGATCCCGGCACCATGTCGCCATTTCAGCACGGTGAAGTTTTTGTCACCGACGATGGTGCAGAAACCGACCTTGACCTCGGCCATTACGAGCGTTTTATTGAAACGCGCATGAAGAAGACCAACAACTTCACTACCGGTCAGATCTACAAAAGCGTACTTGAAAAAGAACGCCGTGGCGACTACCTCGGCAAGACCGTGCAGGTCATTCCGCACGTCACCAACGAGATTCAGGAATTCGTCAAACGCGGCGCCGGATATGGAACACCTGACGCAGTTGACGTGGCGATTGTCGAAATCGGCGGCACGGTGGGCGACATCGAATCCCTTCCCTTTCTTGAAGCCGTCCGGCAAATGAGCCTGCGCATGGGCGCTAACAACACGGCATTTATGCATTTGAGCTATGTGCCCTGGATAGCCGCTGCGGGCGAGCTCAAGACCAAACCGACCCAGCACAGCGCCAAGCAACTGCGTGAAATCGGCATTCAGGCCGATGTGCTGCTGTGCCGCGCCGACCGCCGCATTCCACAGGAAGAGCGCGACAAGATCTCGCTGTTCACAAACGTGCCCGAGTGGGGCGTTATCTCGATGTGGGACGTGGACACCATTTACAAAGTACCACGCATGTTGCACGAGCAGGGCCTCGATGGCCTAATTTGCGACAAGCTGCGCCTGAACACACCACCAGCCAACCTCAAGCGCTGGGATGATTTGGTGTATGAAACCGAACACCCGAAAAACGAAGTCCAGATTGCCATGGTTGGCAAGTATGTTGACCTGAGCGACAGCTACAAATCACTAAACGAAGCGCTTCGCCACGCCGGCATGAAAAACCACGCCAAGGTCGTTATTGAATACATCGACTCTGAAACCATCACCCCTGAAAACGTCTCGCGCCTGGCCAAGTTTGACGGCATTTTGGTGCCTGGTGGTTTTGGTGTGCGTGGTGTTGAAGGCAAAATTTGCGCTGCCCGCTACGCCCGTGAAAACAAGCTGCCCTACCTCGGCATTTGCCTGGGCATGCAGGTCGCCACGATTGAATTTGCACGCCATGTTGCTGGCCTGAAAGACGCAAACAGCACCGAGTTTGACCTGCAAACGCCACACCCCGTTATTGCACTGATAACCGAATGGAAAGACGCTGACGGCAGCATCAAGATGCGTGATGCCAAGTCCGACCTCGGCGGCACCATGCGCCTGGGTGCGCAAAGCTCTGACGTTGCCAAAGGCACGCTGGCGCACAAGATTTATGGCGATGTGGTTACCGAGCGGCATCGCCACCGCTACGAGGCCAACGTCAACTACCTGGATCAACTGCGTGCGGCTGGCCTGGTGATTTCCGCGCTCACGCAACGCGAGCATCTGACTGAAATCATCGAGCTGCCGCAAAGCGTTCACCCTTGGTATGTGGGCGTACAGTTTCACCCGGAGTTCAAGTCCACACCGTGGAACGGGCATCCGCTGTTTAACGCTTTCGTTTTGGCAACGCTCGACCATCAGCCCCAGGCCAAACTACTGAAGGTTGTGGCCTGAACATGCAACTCTGCGGATTTGATATTGGCCTCGACAAGCCCTTCTTCCTGATAGCTGGCCCCTGCGTGATTGAGTCCGAGCAGTTGCAAATGGACACGGCAGGCACGCTCAAGGAAATCACTGCCTCGCTCGGCATCCCTTTCATCTTCAAGTCCAGCTACGACAAGGCCAATCGCTCCAGCGGCACCAGCTTTCGCGGCCCCGGTATGCAGAAGGGTCTGGAGATTTTGGCCAAGGTCAAACGCGACCTCGGTGTAGCCATACTCACCGATGTGCATTCGGAAAGCCATATTGCCGAGGTTGCAGCCATCGTTGATGTGTTGCAAACGCCCGCATTTTTATGCCGCCAAACCGACTTCATCCACGCAGTCGCGCAGTCGGGCAAGCCGGTGAATATCAAAAAAGGCCAGTTCCTCGCGCCCGGTGACATGAAAAACGTGATTGATAAAGCGCGTGCCGCAGCGCGTGAAAAAGGCCTCAGCGAAGACCGCTTCATGGCCTGCGAGCGCGGTGCCAGCTTTGGCTACAACAACCTGGTGTCTGACATGCGCAGCCTAGCCATCATGCGCGAGACGCAAGCACCGGTTGTGTTTGATGCCACCCATTCGGTTCAACTGCCCGGCGGCAACGGCACCAGCAGCGGTGGCCAGCGTGAGATGGTGCCGGTGCTGGCACGCGCAGCGGTGGCCGTCGGCATCGCAGGGCTTTTCATGGAAACCCATCCTGACCCCGCCAACGCCATGAGTGATGGCCCCAACGCTGTACCGCTAAAACACATGAAAGCCCTGCTGGAAACGCTGCTTGAACTGGATCGCATGACCAAGAAAAACGGTTTTCTTGAAAACAATTTTGGTTTGTAATTTTTGATTTTTTGATTGGGAGACGAAAAAAATGAGCGCAATAGTTGATATCGTAGGCCGGGAAATTCTGGACAGCCGTGGCAACCCTACCGTTGAATGTGATGTGCTGCTGGAGTCCGGCGTGATGGGCCGCGCTGCCGTGCCCTCGGGCGCCTCCACCGGTACGCGCGAAGCCATCGAGCTGCGCGACGGCGACATGTCACGTTACCTCGGCAAGGGCGTGCTCAAGGCGATTGAACACATCAACACCGAAATCTCTGAAGCCGTGCTGGGCCTGGACGCCAGCGAACAAGCATTTTTAGACCGCACCCTGATAGACCTTGACGGTACCGACAACAAGTCGCGCCTCGGTGCCAACGCCATGCTGGCCGTCAGCATGGCCGTGGCACGTGCAGCGGCTGAAGAAGCTGGCCTGCCGCTGTACCGCTACTTTGGCGGCAGCGGTGCCATGCAGATGCCTGTGCCCATGATGAACGTGATCAATGGCGGCGCGCACGCCAACAACAGCCTGGACCTGCAAGAGTTCATGATCATCCCGGTCGGCGCACCCAGTTTTCGCGAAGCATTGCGCTATGGCGCCGAAGTATTCCACGCGCTCAAGCAAATCATCCACGACAAGGACATGAGCACCGCGGTGGGCGACGAGGGCGGCTTCACGCCCAGCGTGGCCAGCCACGAAGCGGCGATACAGATGATTCTGGAGGCCATCGACAAGGCTGGCTTTGTCGCTGGCGAGCAGATTGCCCTCGGCTTGGATTGCGCAGCATCCGAGTTTTACAAAGACGGTAAATATATGCTGGGCGCAGAAGGCCTAAGCCTTGACGCGACCGAGTGGACGAATATTCTGGCCACCTGGGTCGACAAGTACCCGATCATCAGCATCGAAGACGGCATGGCCGAAAACGACTGGGATGGCTGGAAAATTCTGACCGATCGTCTGGGTAAACAGGTGCAAATCGTCGGTGACGACCTTTTTGTCACCAACACGAAAATCCTCAAGGAAGGCATTGACAAAGGGATTGCCAATTCCATCCTCATCAAAATCAACCAGATCGGCACCCTGACAGAAACCTTTGCCGCGATTGAAATGGCCAAGCGTGCTGGCTACACCGCTGTTATCTCGCACCGCTCGGGCGAGACTGAAGACACTACCATTGCCGACATCGCCGTGGGTACCAACGCAGGCCAGATCAAGACCGGCTCACTGTCGCGTTCAGACCGCATGGCCAAGTACAACCAGTTGCTGCGCATTGAAGAAGACTTGGGCGAGATCGCGTTCTACCCGGGACGTGCCGCTTTTTATAACCTGCGCTGATCGACTTCATGGGCAATCGCATTGTCCCGGCCGCTTTGCTTGCACTGCTCGTGATTTTCCACGCGCAATTGTGGATGGGCCGGGGCAGCATTCCGAAAGTGCGCGAGATGCAGCAACGACTGAGTGATCAAACAGTCAAAAACGCAAAAGCGCAACTGGGTAATGACCAGCTCTCAGCGGAAGTGCGCGACCTGAAAGAGGGGTTGGAAATAATCGAAGAAAAAGCCCGCAGCGAACTGGGCATGGTAAAGCCGAATGAGATATTTGTTCAGATCAACAAATAATTTCTATCTATCTGCCTATTGCACCGTAGCTGTAGGTGGCTGTTGCCGATCAGGCAGGGTAAAAATCTGCGCTGCATCCACCGGGTCAAAATTGTAGGGCGCACCGCAAAATTCGCACGTCACCCCGACCTGGCCCTGCTCTGCAATCACACTGTCAATCTCTGCAACACCCAGGCTGCGCAGCATGTTGGCCACGCGCTCGCGTGAACAGCTACAGCCAAAGCTGGGAGCCAGCACTTCAAAGCGCGTGATCGGTTCCTCCCAGAAAAGACGCCGCAGTATGGTGTCGGCATCCAGCGTCAGCAACTCTTCGCGCTTGAGCGTGCTTGCCAGCATGGCGATGCGTTTGTAGTCTTCGTTTTTGCCAATCTGGTCTTCGAAATAATTGGGGTCAGATTCCAATTTCGCAGCAGCGCTTTGCGCTGCGTCGTTTGTCCGTGAACGGGCAGGCGAATTTGGGCTCTGACCCCAATTATTTCCCTCCAGATTACCCTGCCCTTTAACTGGCAGGCGTTGAATCAGCAGCCCCGCAGCCATATTGCCATCGGCGGCCAGAATCAGTTTGGTGTCCAGTTGCTCGCTTTGCAGCATGTAGTGCTCCAGCACTTCGGCAAGATTTTCAATCTTCTCGTGCGCATCGCCAAACAGTGGCACCACGCCCTGGTAGGCCTGCTGTCCAGGTAATTTGTCTTTCGGGTCCAGCGTGATGGCGCAGCGGCCTTCGTTGTGTAGGTTGACCAACTGACTCAGCGAGCTGCCCGCATCGACCGTGCCGGTCACCGTGGCGGTGGCGCGCAGGGTCAAATCGGGCTGCACTTCAGCCACCGCCAGCTTAACCGGGCCGTCACCAAAAATCTGCAACACCAGCGCACCGTTGAACTTGATATTGCCCTGCATCAACGCGCCAGCCGCCGTCATTTCGCCCAGCAGGTGCATGACCTCGATGGGGTAGCCGCCAGCGGCTTGCCGGCGTTTGAGGATTTCCTGCCAGGAGTCGGTTAGGCGCACCAGCATGCCGCGCACCGGCAGGCCATCAAAAATAAATTTATGCAGTTCAGACATTAAAGGCTCGTTCAGAAATAACTTGCACATTTGGCTCGCCAGCTTCGGGCGCCCTGCGTTGTTGCGAATCGCTTGTGTGGCAGAGCCACACGGCACGCTTCGCGCCTAGCAGTGCATCGCCGAATCCGACGGCCAAATGCACAACTTATTCCAGAGCGAACCCTAAGCCAGCTTCTTAAGCCCCGTTTTATAGCGGGCTGCGTTCTCTACATAGTGCTGTCCAAACATTTTTAAACCCTCAATCTGCTCAGGTGACATCTGGCGCACCGCTTTGGCCGGGCTACCCATGATGAGCGACCCATCAGGAAACTCCTTACCCTCCGTCACCAGTGAGCCCGCACCCACCAAACAGTTCTTGCCAATTCTGGCGTCATTCAGCACCACTGCGCCTATGCCCACCAGCGAGTTATCACCAATCGTGCATCCATGCAGCATCACCTGATGGCCGATGGTGACGTTCTCGCCAAGCACCAGCGGATGGCCGCGGTCGATGTGGAAAACACTGTTTTCCTGAATGTTGGAGCCTTTGCCAACCGAAATAACATCGTTGTCACCCCGCAAAATCACACCAAACCAGACGCTAACGTTTTCCTCAAGCACCACCTGGCCAATCACCTGCGCACTGTCGGCCACCCAGGCGGTGGGGTGAATCGAAGGAATTAAATCGTCTAGTTGGTAGATGGCCATGGGTGTCCTGCTGTCCTGTCAATGATGATCCGTGGAAGGGCCCGGAACTCCACCCATTGTAAGGAAGCTACCCTTCAACCGCGCGGATGATGCTCGTGGTGAATCGCCTTCAGGCGCTCACGCGCCACGTGCGTGTAAATCGTCGTGGTTGAAATATCCGCATGTCCCAGCAGCATTTGCACGGCGCGCAAATCAGCACCATGGTTCAGCAGGTGCGTGGCAAAGGCGTGGCGCAGGGTGTGCGGCGAAAGGGGTGACGTGATGCCGGCTTGCAGTGCATATTTTTTGACCAGCATCCAGAACATCACGCGACTCATGGCACGGCCACGATGGGTGACAAACAGGTCTTCGGTTTGCTGGCCTTTCAAAATTTCTGGTCTAGCCTGAGCGATGTATTGCACGATGGCTTCGCGCGCGGCCTGACCAAACGGTACCAGCCGCTCCTTGCTGCCTTTGCCCATCACACGCAGCACGCCGTCGTTCAGGCTCACATCAAACGTCTTCAGCCCCACCAATTCGCTGACACGCAGGCCGCTGGCGTACAGCACCTCCAGCATGGCGCGGTCACGCAGGCCCAGCGCTGTGTCGTCGGGCGCGGCTAGCAGGGCTTCAACCTGTGCCTCGCTCATGGTTTTTGGTACGCGCAAGGCCTGTTTGGCCGATTGCAGCTTGAGCGTCGGGTCGGCATTGATAAAACGCTCTCGCAAGGCCCAGCGAAAGTAACGTTTAAAGACGCTCAGCCGCCGATTCGCCGAAGTGGCCTTGGTGCCGCTGTGACGGGCCGAAAAATAGGCGTTGATATCCGTCTCAATAGTTTCGTCAAGCTTGCGACTGCCCTGCTTTTGCGTGCCCAGCCAGACAGCGTAAAGCGACAGGTCACGACGATAAGCCGCCAGCGTGTTTTTTGACAACCCATCTTCCAGCCATAGCGCGTCTATGAACGCGTCAATGCTGGACTGGCTTTGAGATTGCATGGTGCCAACCATACCAAAAACGGGTTTGCGGTTATTCTCATTGCGTGAACTACGCGCAACTCCTCTTTCCCGACTTTTTTTTGATCATCTGCGGCTACCTAGTGTGTCGCTATACCGCACTTAACCGCACGGTGTGGGAACCGGTTGAAAGTCTGGTCTATTACTTTTTATTTCCGGTGCTGTTGTTCCAGTCGATTATCAAAAGCCCGCTGGATCTGCTGGCCACTTCCAGCCTGATTGGTGCCGGACTGCTGATGAGCTTGGCTGCCATTGCAATGGCGTACTGTCTGCCGTATCTGCCGTGGCTGGGCCAGCGCATTGACAAAAGCGACCACGCAGCCAGCGCGCAGGTGGCTTTTCGTTTTAACTCGTTTATCGCGCTGGCACTGGCCGACCGGCTGGCAGGCAGCCAGGGCCTGATGCTGATTGCGGTGCTGATCGGCGTTTGCGTACCGGTCTTCAACATTGCAGCGGTGTGGCCCATGGCCAGACATGCCCAGCGCGGCTTTCTGCGCGAACTGCTGCGCAACCCACTGATCATTGCCACCGTGACCGGCCTAGTGGCCAACCTGCTCGGGTTTTCAATGCCCATATGGCTGGAGCCAGCCGTCACCCGCATAGGTGCGGCCTCACTCGCGCTGGGCCTGATGGCGGCCGGAGCCGGCATGCAGTTTGGCCATCTGGCACAGGGTAAAACACTGGCCGTGGCCGTGCTGTCGATTCGGCATCTGATCACTCCCCTGGTTGGTTTTGCGCTGGCCATAGCGTTTGGTCTGTCGCCCGTGCAGACCACCATCCTGCTGGCGTTCTCAGCACTGCCCACCGCATCAAGCGCCTACGTGCTGGCAACGCGCATGGGCTACAACGGCGGCTACGTAGCGGGCCTGGTCACACTCTCAACCATGCTGGGGTTGCTGAGTTTGCCGTTTGCGCTGGGGTTGCTACGCTGAACAGAGCCTCTGATTCCATTTGTCCGACAGGCTGCTAGAGGCAACCGGGGAGGCATTTCAGGCGTGACTACGAGCGCCCACACCCTCGGCAATGATGGACACCACCAGCGTGTTCATGCTCACGCCTTCCTGTTCAGCGCGCGCCACCAGCCGGGTGTGCAGGCTCTTTGGAACGCGGGTAACGAAGCGCCCGGACTCGCCACCTGTGCTTGGCTTGGGTATCTGGTCGCCACACTCTTGGGCCACGCTTAACCATGCGCCAGCAGCTTCAAATCCGTCGGCAATTGCAGCTTCAGGCGTTGCACCGTCGCCCATGCAGCCGGGCAGGTCGGGGAAGGTGGCCAGCCAGCCCTCGCCATCGTCAAGGGGGCGAATCTCTACGGGGTATGTCTTTGCGTCAATCATTCGTTATCTCCTTTTCCAGTTTGGATCATCCGCACCAATTGCTTGATGTAGATGGCATTGCGCACGATGTGGTGGCTACCGCCTGGGCAATGCACCGTCAATCCGTTGGCGCGGGCAACTGTCACCACCTGGGCAATACTCCAGTCGCGCGGATTGTTGGCCATGGCGGCAAGGATTTTTTGTGCTGTGCTCATTGAGTAAATGATACTACATATAGTGTCAATTGTCATCAGCCGGACGGGCTGCGACGCAATTCACCCACCCTGCGCCCCCCATTCATCCTGCAGCAACTGCAGCATGTCGTCGGCCGACATTTTGGCAGCCATGTCTGTGCCTTCGAGCAAACTGTCGGCCAGGGCGCGTTTGGTTTTGTGCAGCTCGACGATTTTCTCCTCGATGGTGTCTTTGGCGACCAGCCGGTAAATGGTGACCGGGCGGGTCTGACCAATGCGGTGGGCGCGGTCAGAGGCCTGGTCTTCCACGGCCGGGTTCCACCAGGGGTCCATGTGAATCACATAGTCGGCGGCCGTCAGGTTCAGGCCGGTGCCGCCGGCTCTCAAGCTGATCAGAAAGACATCGCCTTCGCCGGCCTGAAAGGCATTCACCCGGGCCTGGCGCTCGTGCATGGGGGTGCTGCCGTCTAGGTATTGGTAACGCACGCCACGGGCGTCTAAATACTGGCGGATCAGGCTCAGGTGGTCGACAAACTGGCTGAAGACCAACGCTTTGTGGTGGTTCTCCAGCAACTCGTCGAGTAGCTCGCCAAAGGCCGCCAGTTTGCTGCTGGGCAGGTCCAGCGCCGGTGCCACCAATTGCGGGTTGCAGCAGGCGCGGCGTAGTTTCATGATCTCGGCCAAGATCCGGATGTATTGCTGGCCGCCATTGGCCTCGGTGTCGGCCAAACGCGCCAGCGCCTCGCGCCGCAGTGCTTCATACAAGGCGGCTTCTTCAGTAGAGAGTTCAACCAGCCGCAGAATTTCAGTGCGCGAGGGCAGCTCGGACAGCACCTGCGACTTGGTGCGCCGCAGCATGAAGGGCGCAATTAGCCGTCGCAGCCGGTTGCGCGCACCGGCGTCTTGCTGGCGTTCGATGGGGCCGGCGTAACGTTCGTTGAAATGCTCCAGCGAGCCGAGCAGCCCGGGGTTGATGAAGCGAAACAGGTTCCATAACTCGCCCAAGTGGTTTTCCACCGGCGTGCCAGAGCAGATCATGCGAAAGTCCCCCTTGAGCGCCATGGCCGCCTGCGAGCGCTTGGTCTGATGGTTTTTGATGGCCTGCGCTTCGTCGAGCACGAGGGTGTGCCACTGCACTGCTGAGAAATGCACAATCTCCTGCTGTAGCAAGCCATAACTGCTAATCACCAGATCGAAGGGTTGCAGATCGGACAGTGTTTTTTGCCGGTCGCCACTGCCAAACACCATGACCTTCAGGGTGGGCGCAAAACGCGCGATCTCGCTTTGCCAGTTCAGGCAGACCGAGGTGGGCGCCACCACCAGCGCCGGCCCCTGCGGTGCGCGCTCCAGCAACAGCGCCAAGGCCTGCACGGTTTTGCCCAGGCCCATGTCGTCGGCCAGGCAAGCCCCCACACCCCAGTGGGCCAGGCGGCTGAGCCACAGGAAGCCGCTGTGCTGGTAGTCGCGCAAATCGGCCAGCAAGGTGCTGGGCAGCACGCTCTGCAAGCTGTCGAGCTGGCGCAGGCGCTCCAGGTGCTCTTTCCAGAATTTGTCGGTCTTGAGTTTGCCGGCTTCATCGGCCAGCTCTTGTAAGGCACTGGCCGCCAGTCTATGCACCCGCAGCCCCTTGCCACCGCGCTCGGCGTAGGCCTGCAACTCGCTCAGGCGGCGCCGAAAGGCGTCCGTCAGGGCCAAGAACTGGTTGCCGCCGAGATGGATGAAACGCCCGCGTGCGCTAGCGGTGAGCTCCAGCAACTTGCCCAGGTCCATGATCTGCTGCTCATCCACCGTCAGCTCACCGGTGACGCTAAACCAATCGACATCGCGCTTGATCGTCACCGAGAACTGCTGGCTACCGAGTTCACGGCTGAGCTTGAACTTTTCCCCCTCCGGCCAGGCGATCAACACCTGCTCGGCCTGGGCTTGCAATTGCAGCAGCAGCTCCAGGCAAGCCTCGGTCTCTTCCACCAGGCGCTCGCCATGAGTCTCGACTGCATCGCGCAAGACCGGGCAGGCCGCCACCAGTGCCAAGGCGGCGCTCACCTCACGCGCCAGTTGGCGGCGCGCTTGCATCGGCTTGCCAGCGATCTCGGCAATCACACTCTCGGCGCCCGCACCGGGCGCATAGTAGGGGCCTTCGGTGGCAAAGGGACGCACCAGTAGCGTCACCCGCAAGCCATCACCATCGGGCATTAGGTGCACATGCAGTCGGGTGTCGGCCTGCATCTGCTCCAGGTTGGAGGGCAGCACGTCCAGGTCCGACTGAATCGTGATGAGAGAGGAAATGGAGCGAATCGCCGCCAGCACCTGCTCTTTGGCGCGCACCGGCACCCGCAGCGACTCACCCAGAATGTTGCTTATATGACGGTGCTCTTCGGTGACCTCGATCACGCGCAAGCGGGTCGGGGTTTCCTTGCTCACCACCACCGACTCGCGTCCAATCGCTGGCTGTAGACGTAGCGTGAGGGTGTCGGCCTCGGTTTTTTTGATCTCCAACTCCAACTCACCACGTACAAGCTCGACCCGAACCCCCGCAGGGTCCACCCAGAACACCAGTGGGTGACCGATCAAATGGTGCAAGGCGCGGTTGCCGTCAAGCTCGTAGCCTGTGGCGCCGTAATAGCCATGGTTCACCAGTTTGATCTTGGCGCAGACAGCGCGGTCCGACTGTGTCAGGTAGTCCAGCGATGCTGCATCTTCTGCCAAACGCTTGAGCGCCACCGCCCGGCCACCGGTCCAACCGGCTTTGCCCTTGCGCTTTTGCTCACGCGGGGCCAGTGCGACACTGTTTTGACGGATATCCAATTCCCAGATCAGCCGCGTCTGGGTCGCACCATCAGCACCCGCCGCATTCACAGCATCGGCTGCGGGGCTGAGTTTGACCAGCGCCGCCAGTTGGCGCTGCCACGGCTCCTGCCGCTGAAACCAGTCGCGCAAAGACAATAGACCCAACTTCTTGCGCAGTTGGGCGGCGCGGCCAAAAAAGGCCGATTGCTCCTGCCGAATTTTTTCGCTGCCGCTGGATTCCAGCAACTCTGCTGCGACTACAGCAATCCAATAGAAGCCCGCTGCCTCGCTTTTAAGTCCCAGCTCGGCCAACTTTAACGCCTGCAGCGGGGTCAGTACTGCGCCCACCCAGTAGTCGATCAGCGCCGCCAACAATTGCCCCAGCGGGTCAGTGGGTTCAATCAGTTGCGCTCGGTCATTGACTTTGTGGGTGCCCAGGTTCACGCCGTGGAGGTAATTCAAGCGGACATAGGGCAATAACTCAGCCCCACCGGAGTTGCTCAGGCCCTGATAAATGTAGCTTTGCGCTCTTTTGATCAGTTTGTCATCCCCGCTGCGAAGCAAGGCCAGGACATGCAGGTGGCCGCTAAAACCGCTGAAAATAGCGCCTCGTTTGCCACTGCTCACCCGCAGGTCTTTCAGGCCAGCCTCAAAACCGGCAATGGCCGCTGGCAAATCGCCCTTGAGCAGCCAGGCGGCACTGCGCACAAACTGAGCCCCGGTTTCCCGGCGTGCTTCGAGGAGTTCAAACGCCTGATCGATGCGACCGCACAGCAGGCCATGCTCGGCGTAAATGGAGATGAAAGACGGTGCATGAGCCTCTGGGGTGGGCAGCAAACGCTGCATCGCCTGCTCCAACGGTGCAACCGGCGCAAGCTGATTGACGGCATCGCGCAGCAGCAGCGGCATCATTTCTTTTTGCACCATGGAGTGCAGCAGCTCAAAAAACGCAGGGTCAAACGGTCGGGCAAACCAGTCAATGTACGGGTGCAACGGCGCGCGAAAATGCGACTCTAAATAAACCGCCAAGCACTTGTGTACTTCAGCCTTTTCACGCTGGCGCAACAAGGCCATGCGCAGCATTACTTGGGTGTTGTGTACGTTGGTGGGGTAAGCGCGACCGATCGCAAAATTCACCCGATCGACCGCGTCCACGGCATCACAAATCTTGATCAAAGTGCCGTCTGCCTTGGCGCTTTTCAGTGCAACGACCTGCACCGTCTTGGTACAGCGGAAGCCATAGCTCGCAAGGTCATCAACCAAACCGGCCTGCATCAAATTCAACAAAACCACGTCGATCGAGGCTTTGGTGAAGCTAATACCCGCCTCCGTGCGGAAGCGGCCTTTGTTCAAGTATTCGACCAGCCGACTTTGGCCTGGCACAGAACCGACCAAAGCCAAGGTGGCCAATACCAGTTTTTCAGTGGAGTGCCGCTCGCAAAAGCGGTCAATCAAGTCAGATGGATGCATGTGGTTCGTTCATGGGTTCAGGCTATAACGGATCGGAATTCCAAGCGGAATTCCAAACGTATGAGCCCAAGTATCACACCGGACGCAAGCTCGGAAAACGCGCCCACCCGCAGCCTCCGCCATTGCCAAGCCCGCGTATGTCAACGGCCTGTCGCTGCGTGTGGCCGCCTTGGCCGTGGTCGGGCTCAGCGCGGCCCGGTTCGACGACTGGCGGTGGTCCGAAAAAATGCTTTGATGACGCCGTAGTGCTGCTATTAAATCAGTAGCCTGCAACACATGAATTTAAAGGTTTGCAGCCGTTTTTAGCCCTTAAAAATGGCATTTTTACTGCTTCTTGGGCCACCAAACGTGTAGATAGCCGTGTTTTGACCTCGGACTCATTCATATGGCCTTCTACCTCACTCGCGTAAACTGACCTCGTGGAATACGCAAACTACATAAATTCTGTTCTGAACCCAACGTCCGGTGCACAGCCCTTGGTGCTCGACCTTTTTGCGGGGTGCGGTGGGCTAGCGTTGGGCTTTGAGTCGCAGGGTTTTGCAACGCTTGGGTTTGAAATGGATGCCGATTGCTGCGCGACCTATCGCCACAATTTGCATGGCGAATGCGTGCAGGCAAAACTCAGCCGTAACTATCAGTTTCCGAAGGCGCAAGTGGTGATTGGTGGTCCGCCATGTCAGCCCTTTAGCGTTGGTGGGCACCAGAACGGAATTCGAGACTCGCGCGACGGATTTCCCGCATTTATTACCGCCATTGAACAAGCCGAACCTGATATCTGGATGTTCGAGAATGTGCGCGGACTCATGTACCGCAACAGGGCATATCTCGATGCCGTGGTTGAGGCGCTGCAAGAGATGGGCTACATCATCGAATGCCAAGTGCTCAATGCCGTCAACTACGGCGTGCCACAAAACCGGGAGCGGGTGATTGTGGTCGGGCATCGTGGGCACTACCAATACCCAAAAGCTTTGGCTGCACGCACCACCGCAGGCGAGGCTCTTTCTGAACTCGCTTTTCAGGTTGATGAAAAATCGAAATTCTTGACGCCCAGCATGGACACCTATGTTGCCAAGTACGAAAAAGCTTCAAGCTGTATCACGCCGCGCGACCTTCACCTGCACAAACCGGCTCGAACGCTGACCTGCCGAAATCTGGCAGGCGCAACAGGTGACATGCACCGCGTTGCACTGCCTGATGGCAGACGCAGGCGGCTGACGATTCGCGATGCCGCACGTTTGCAAAGCTTCCCCGACTGGTTTGAATTTCAAGGCAGTGAAACAAGCAGCTTCACTCAGATCGGCAACGCTGTACCGCCGTTGTTGGCATTTCATCTTGCGCAGTCTTTTAGGCAATACCTGGACTCATCTGAACGCCTTGACAGCGCAGCAATCGGCAAGCGAAAACACCCTACCCAACTACAGCTCATAGATGCCTAAAAAAAGTCCCTCAGCAGTTTCAGTGCGCAAAACATCTGCTGCAAAAAACCTGGAACAACTTGTTCGGGAAGCACTGGAAATTTTGCAGGCTTTTGGTGTTCCAGTAACCCCACTCACGCCGCGCCGTAAGGAAAGAATGGCGAAGGCATTGCTCGCGGTAGCGGGTTTACAACCCGGTGACACTTGGAAAGCGGTTAGAGACAACGACAGCGGACATCGTTTGTCCAGCAGGCAAGTCATCAGGCACATGAATGCACATCTGGGCGAAGACATTGCAGACAGCTCTTATGACGACATAAGGCGCAAAGACTTAGCGCTCCCAGTAGCCGCATTGGTCGTCATCAAAAGTTCAGCCAATCCTGATGCCAACACCAACGATGGCACCCGCGCAAACGCCATCGAGCCGCTCGCTGCCGCCGCCATGCGGGAATTTGGAACCCACAACTGGAAGTCGGCGCTAGTGTAGTGTTTCATATATATTGAACTATTTAGTAAAATTCCTCTCCAAAAGCGGCAAATGCAATTGCGAGGAGTTTTCCCATGAATAACCGCAGAGTAGAGTTTGATTTTGGTGAGG
>Ga0105053_10001491_pt1 | contig 37483 bp, 44 predicted proteins | sample BON01_FD_78093 | JGI IMG/M metagenome (GOLD analysis project Ga0105053, IMG submission 78093) | Freshwater microbial communities from Lake Bonney liftoff mats and glacier meltwater in Antarctica - BON-01 | ecosystem: Environmental > Aquatic > Freshwater > Ice > Glacier meltwater | place: Lake... | reverse complement strand
CTTGCACAGGTACATCGCCACCTGACGGGGCCGCGCAAAGGTGCGCACCCGCTTGGGCCCGATCAGATCGGACAGGCGGATGTTGTAGTGGTCGGACACCTTGCGCTGGATTTCCTCGACCGTCGTCTTGCGGTCGGACTGGCGCAGGATGTCGACGAGGCATTCCTGGGTCAGCGCCAGATCCATCTCGCGCCCCACCAGGCTGCCAAAGGCGAACAGACGCATCAACGCCCCCTCAAGGACCCGCACATTGGCCGTCACACGGTGGGCGAGGAATTCGAGAACACCATCGGCCAGCACGACACCCTTGAACTGCGGGCGGAACTGTTCGACCTTCTTTTGCAGGATGCCCAGCCGCAATTCATAGCTGGTCGGGTGCAGATCGACGACCAGCCCCGACTGCATGCGCGACACGATCCGGCTTTCCAGCCCCTCGATTTCACCCGGCGCGCAGTCGGCCGAGATGATGATCTGCTTCCTCTGATCGACCAGGGCATTGAACGTGTGGAAGAATTCTTCCTGGGTCGAATCCTTGCCGGCGATGAATTGCACATCATCCACCATCAGCACGTCGACCGAGCGGAACAGCTGCTTGAAATCCATCATCTGCTTGTCGCGCAGGGCCTGCACGAAACGGTACATGAACTGTTCGGCCGAAAGGTAGACGACACGGATGCCCGGATCACGGTCCTGAAGCTCCCAAGCAATGGCGTGCATCAGGTGCGTCTTGCCCAGCCCAACGCCGCTGTACAGGAACAGCGGGTTGAAGGTGACCGGCCCGCCCTCGGCCACACGGCGCGCGGCGGCATGGGCCAACTCGTTGGGCTTGCCCACCACGAAGCTGTCGAAGGTGAACCTGTCGTCCAGGGCCGCGCCCGGCAGATCGCCCTCGGGTTGCGGGGCGCGGGTCGGGGCGTTCGCCCTTTTCTGCGCAGCCGGGCGCGGGGATTTGACCGAGGACACGCGGAACTCGATCCGGTTCACCCTGTCGTCGGCCTTGCCGATCTGGCTCAGGATCTGGTCGCCGAAGTTGCGCTGTACCCAGTCGCCCATGAACAGGCTGGGCACATGAAACAGGGCCACCCCATCATCAATATGAGCGAACTCCAGCGGTTCGATCCAGTTTCTATAGTTGTTGTGTCCAACCGACTTGAGCAGCTCTTGGCGGACAGTTCCCCAGATTTCATTCGTCATCGTACGCTTGCCGTCCCCATACCTTGCCTGTCCCGAAGCCGGAAACATCCCGACTCCCGCCACTCGTCCGGACTGCGCGCAGATCGCGGCCCGGCCATGGTTCACATCGAAAAGGGACGGCCCGGGCAGTGGCGTCGACCCAAGGGGCGACCCTGCACAAGGCACATGGCAACAGTGGTCAAGCCGACAAAACCGTGGTGCAGCCCACAGTCAGCCCGATCTATCCGCCCGACGGCGGCCGTCTTCCATGAACATGTTCTGGCGCAAGTCCCCCTAAAGGCCCGCCAAACAGATGTCAGACCGAGATAGTCCCACCCCGAAAGGATGTCTCGCGTCCGACAGGCAGCCGGGCCAGAACGCCAAGCATTCGGCAGAGTTGAACCCTGCTCATTCGCTTTCGCCGCGGCCCGATTATCACATGTTCCCCCAAGCGACGTGAATCGCAGGATCAACGTAGCAAGGGGTTTTGGCCCTCTGCAACAGAACTATGCTGTTGACTCGGACATTGCCGGCGCGAATCCGAAAGTGCCGCGGAAACCTGCGCAAGCGGTGGCAGAAAGCACACAGATCACAAAAAACGCCATGAAAAAACGCGCCACAGCGGGCGCGTCTTGCCGAATCGTCAGAACACGCAGTTTGCCGCTCAGGCGCCGGTGGTTTTCACCCGCGACGACAGACGCGACATCTTGCGCGCCACGGTGTTCTTGTGCAGCACGCCCTTGGTGACACCACGCATCATTTCGGGCTGGGCGGCACGCAGGGCGGCGGTGGCCGCGTCCTTGTCGCCCGAGGCGATGGCCTCTTCGACCTTGCGCAGGAAGGTGCGGATGCGCGAGCGGCGGGCTTTGTTGACCTGAAAGCGTGCCTCGTTCTGGCGGGCGCGCTTCTTGGACTGGGGCGTATTTGCCATGGTTTGTGTCTCTTTCGTCGGGTTTTCAAAATGCGGTATGCGCAGAAACCCGACCCCGGGTTGAGTACCGAGACAATCCGGCCTGGCGGGCCTCACGCGCATGATCGGGCGGTGACTAGCGCAGCACGCGACCCTTGTACAGCGGGAAAACCGCCTGGCGCTTTGCGTCTTATCGAACCACTCTTTATCAAAATCCGCTTTCGAGCGAAGCGAGAGGCAGCGGGTTGCGATTCAAATCAAACGCAAAGCGCCTAACGGTCGCGAAACTGGGCCTGTCGCTTGTCCAGAAACGCGGCCATGCCTTCCTTCTGGTCCTCGGTGGCGAACAGCCCGGCGAACAGGCGGCGTTCATGCAGCAGACCCTCGGACAGGGTGGTTTCATAGCTGCGGTTCACAGCCTCCTTCGCGGCCATCACGGCGATCATCGATTTCTCGACGATCTTCTGTGCGCTGGCCATCACCTCCTCCATCAGCTTTTTCGCGGGCACGACGCGCGACACAAGGCCCGAACGCTCGGCCTCCTCGGCCTCCATGAAGCGCCCGGTCAGGTGCATCTCCATCGCCTTCGACTTGCCCACCACACGGGTCAGACGCTGCGATCCACCCATCCCCGCAATCACACCGAGGTTGATCTCGGGCTGGCCAAACTTGGAGGTATCGGCGGCGATGATGAAATCGCAGGCCATCGCCAGTTCGCACCCCCCGCCCAGCGCATATCCCGACACGGCGGCGATGATCGGCTTGCGACAGTTTTCCAGCGCGGCGAATTCGGCCGCGAACAGATTGCCGCCGAACACCTCGACATAGGTCTTTTCCGCCATCTCCTTGATGTCGGCCCCGGCGGCAAACGCCTTTTCGCTGCCGGTGATCACCAGGCAGCGCACCTTGTCGTTGGTGTCGGCCTCGCTCACCGCCTGGGCCAGTTCGCCCAGCAACTCGCTGTTCAGCGCGTTCAGGGCATCGGGTCGGTTCAGGCGGATCAGGGCGACGTGATCGGCGATTTCGACGATGATCGTCTTGTAGGCCATGGCGTGCAAGCTTTCGCTGTGGGCAATAGGCTGAAACCCTTACCAAGGATTCTGCGCACTTCAAGCTATCTTTGGCATTGGGGGCAATAGAACGACGATCGCCCCGATTGCACGATTCGGCTGATCGTGCCACGACAATCGGGGGTGACGCAGGGTTCGGTTTCCCTGTCGTAAACCCGGAAGCGGTGCTGAAAATACCCAAGCGCGCCATCGGTCTGGCGGTGATCGCGCAGGGATGACCCGCCCGCCTCGATCGCCTCGGACAACACGTCCCGGATGATCGGAACCAGCGCCCCCGCCCGGCCCTGCGACAGATTGCAGGCCAGTCGCCTTGGCGAAATTCCGGCCCGGTGCAGCGTTTCGCACACATAGATGTTGCCCAGCCCGGCAACGATTCGCTGATCCAGAAGGGCGATCTTGATCGGCGTTTTACGGGTTTTCAGGGCCTTCGCCAGATACCGCTCATCGAACAGGTTGGAAAACGGTTCGGGCCCGATCTTCTCGATCAGCCAGTGCTGCTCGATTCGCTCGGTCGGCCACAGGTCCATCGCGCCGAACCGGCGGGGATCGTTGAACGTGATACGCGCACCACCCGCCATGTCGAACACCACATGGTCATGTTTTTCCGGCGCCGGATGGTCGTTGTGAAAAAGCCCCAGCGTCAACCCCGAAACCTGCATCCGCCCCGACATGCCCAGATGCACGATCAGGGTTTCGCCTGATTCCAAATCCATCAGCAGGTATTTCGACCGTCGCCCAAGGCGCAAGATCCGCTGTCCGCTCAACCGGGCTGCCATTCCCTCGGGAAACGGCCAGCGCAAATCGGCTCGGTTTACGGTGGCGCGGGCAATCACCGCCCCCTCCATCACCGGGGCAAGGCCGCGACGAACCGTCTCGACCTCTGGCAATTCCGGCATCTGTCCGCCCCCTGCATTGTATCAGCCCCCGAGCGCTCTATAAGAAGGGGGAGTTTCACAGGATCGCAAGCCCCGATGACCGACAGCACCGAAAACCGCACCACGCACTTTGGCTTTGCCGACATCCCCGAATCCGAAAAGGCCGGGCGGGTGCACGGCATATTCACCAACGTGGCCAGCAAATACGACATCATGAACGACGTGATGTCGGGCGGCGTGCACCGGCTGTGGAAAGACGCGATGATGGATTGGCTGGCGCCGCGCGACGGCCAGCGGTTGCTGGACGTTGCCGGGGGCACCGGCGATGTGGCGTTCCGGTTCCTGAAGCGCGCGCCCGGCGCCACGGCGGTGGTCTGCGATCTGACCGAATCCATGCTGGTCGAGGGGCGCCAGCGCGCCGAGGCCGAAGCATTGGCAGGATCGCTCGACTGGATCGTGGGCGATGCCATGGCCCTGCCGTTCGACGACGCGTCGTTCGACCGCTACACCATCAGCTTCGGCATCCGCAACGTGACCCGCATAGACGAGGCCCTGTCCGAGGCATTTCGCGTGCTGAAACCCGGCGGGCGGTTGATGGTGCTCGAGTTTTCGCAACTCCAGAACCCGATGATGCAAAAGGCCTATGACCTCTATTCCTTCAACGTCATCCCCCGCATGGGCCAGCTGATCGCCGGGGATCGCGACTCCTACCAGTACCTTGTCGAATCGATTCGCAAATTCCCCGATCAGGACACCTTCGCAGCTATGATCCGCGATGCCGGTTTCGAACAGGTTAAATTCCGCAACCTGACCATGGGTGTCGCGGCGCTGCATTCGGGCTGGAAGATCTGATTTGCGCGGCCCGCACAACATCTGGCGGCTGATCCGCACCGGCGCCACGCTGGAACGCACGGGCGCGATGAACGTCGTGCTGGATGCGTTCAAGGCGCCGCCGTCCCTGCGGATCGTGGCGAAAGTCCTGGGCGTGCCGTTCATGTGGCTGGGCTACAAGGGCGACCTGACCCAGCCGCCCGCCACCCGCGCCCTCACGGCGCTGGGCCCCGCTTACATCAAGTTCGGCCAGATCCTTTCCACCCGTCCCGATGTGGTGGGCGATGAACTGGCCGCGCAACTGCGCGTGCTGCAGGACAAGCTGCCGCCCTTCCCCGTGGCCGAGGCCCGCGCGATGGTGGAACAGGAGCTTGGGATCGAGGTCGACACCCTGTTCTCGTCGTTCTCGGAACCCGTCGCCGCCGCCTCGATTGCCCAGGTGCACAAGGCGCGGCTGCGCGAAACCGGTCGCGATGTGGCGGTCAAGGTGCTGCGCCCCGGCATCGAAAGGGCGTTCCAGAAAGACGTCGATGCCTTCTATCTGGCCGCGCGGGTCATCGAACTGCTTGCGCCGTCGGCCCGCCGCCTGCGCCCGATGGATGTGATCACCCATTTTGAAGGCGTGGTGCTGGGAGAGCTGGACCTGCGCCTTGAAACCTCCTCGTCCGCCGAATTTGCCGCCAATACGGTGAACGACGAAGGCTTCCGCGTGCCTCAGGTCGAGTGGTTCCTGTCGTCGCGGCGGGTGATGACGCTGGACTGGGTCGAGGGCATCGCGGCCAACGACATTCCCGCCATCATCGCCGCAGGCCACGACCGAAAGGCGCTGGGCGAAGGGGTGCTGCGGCTGTTTCTCAACCATGCGTTGCGCGACGGATTCTTCCACGCCGACATGCACCAAGGCAACCTCAAGATCGGGGCCAACGGCGACATCATCGCTCTGGATTTCGGCATCATGGGGCGGCTGGATGAATACACCCGCCGGGTTTACGCCGAAATCCTGTTCGGGTTCATCCGCAAGGATTATCGCCGCGTCGCCGAAGTGCATTTCGAGGCCGGGTATGTGCCCGCCGACAAGGACATCGACGAATTCGCCCGTGCCCTGCGGTCCGTGGGCGAGCCGATCTTCGGCATGGACGCCACCCGCATATCCATGGCCCGGCTGCTGACCTTCCTGTTTGAAGTGACCGAACGGTTCGGCATGGAAACCCGCACCGAACTGATCCTGCTGCAACGCACGATGGTGGTCGTGGAAGGCGTGTCGCGGTCCCTCTACCCCCAGATCAACATCTGGGAGGTCGCCCAGCCCATCGTCGAATCCTATATCAAGGAAAACATCGGCCCCAAGGCGCTGTTGCGCGATCTGACACGCACTGTGCGGGTGCTGGGCCGATTTGGCCCGAAACTGCCGCAAATCGCCGAAGCCGCCCTGTTGCGCCAGGGCCGGCCGCTGCCGATTGCCCCCAAACGCAGCGCGTTAGAAGCTGTGGGCCTGATCGCGCTGGGTGCCGGCGCCGTGGTTCTGGGCTATTTCCTCGCGCAACTGCTGCAGGCGATCTAGCTCGGCCCGCAGGGCCGGGACATAATCCGCATGGCCCCGTTCGATGCGCCACGCACAATAGACCGCCATGCGCCAGGTCAGCGCCGGCTCGGCCAGAATGAAACGCTGTTCGGCTTGCCGGTCGCCGTATCCTTCCAGAAGCGCGCGTCGTTCCGCCCGGGACAGGGGGGCGCCGCGCCCCAGTGTCTGCATCGCCGGAGACAGGAACAGCGCCAGATCGTGAACCGGATCGCCCAGGGCCGGGCATTGCCAGTCGATCAGCATCGCCCGCTTTCCCGCCACGATGATGTTGCCTGGCACCGGATCGCCGTGGAGAAACCGCTGCGGCCCCTCGGGTTGATCCAAGGCGTCCGGTCGGCACGCCGCAAGATCGCCCGGCATTGCGAGTTGTCGCAAAATCCGGTCGCCGTCGGCAAGCACCGCTTTCGGCCCCGTCTGCACCTGGCGCAGCTTGCGGGGTGGCGAAATGCCGTGCAGCCGCGCCAGCAGGACGCCCACCTGGGTCGGTTCAGTGGCCCAGGTCGATCCAGGACAGGCCCGATAGATCAGGCACGACCCCAGCACCGTGTCGATCACCGCCTCAAGCTGTGGGGCGATGCCCGTGTCGCCAAGCGTTTGAAGTGCCGTGCTTTCCGCACCCGGCAGGTTGGGAAACATCGGTGTCCCGCGCCCGGGCAGAGACAGTTTGCAGATCAGCGGCGTCTGACCGCCCCGGATGCGCCAGACCAGATTGGTCCGCCCGCCCCGCAGCCGGATCAGCCCGCAGGTCGCGTCGATCAGGCCCGCCCGCATCAGGCAGGCCTGCACGGTTTGTTCGGTTGACGTGATCGTGGTACCAGGCATGTCCCGAGGCGGTCCTGTGGTGGGGCTGCCCCTCAGGGATGGGCCAAACCCGCAAACAGATCAAGGGGGGCCAGCCGCCGCGCGGCGCAGGGCGGACACCTCGTCGGCGTACATTTCGACGCCACCGGTAAAGACCAGAACCGGCCCGCCCCGGTCGATCCGCACCTCCTGCACCTGGCCATAGGTCAGCGCCGGGGCTGTCGCGACCAGTTGATCCTGCTCGAAGCTTTCCAACTGGAAACCGTACAAACCATGGGGCACCGTCGTGCCGTCGGGGAGAATTCCGTCCCAGAGCACGCTGCCGGTGCCCGGCATGTAACGCCCGCGCCAGATCTCGTTGCCCATCTGGTCCACCGCCACCAGTTCGTGACGATTGCCCGCCACGGGATCCTGCGGCGTCACCGACAGCGGCTGACCCTCATAGAACGTGAGCATCGGCGCGCGGGCCTCCATTCCGACCCAGGATGCCATCTGGGTGAAATCACCCTGGCCGCTGGCCCCCACAAGACCCTCAAGCAGCTGATTCGTTCGCACCTGCTGTTCGACGCCCGAAAACGTCGCAAGCTGGACGGCAAACTGTTCGGAACTGATCGGATTCAGCGGATCCTGATTGGTGATCTGCGCCGTCAGCATGCGCAGGAACGTGTCGAAGTCCGATGTGATGGCAGCGGCCGCCTCTTGCCGCACAACGCCGCGTGGGGCTGCCGGGTTGAAACTGTTGGTGCCGGGCGAGATTTCCATGACTTTCTCCTTAGAGGCGCAGGTCCAACCTGTCGGTTGGCTGTCGGGAAGGGGTTTGCAAGGGTCCGGGAGAACCGGATGGTTCCATGAACTCGGTGCCGGTCGGGCGTGACGAGGGTGCGCCGTCCCGGTCGTTCCGACCGTCGCCGGAACCGAACTGGAATGACAGGTTGGCAAATCCCAGGTCACGCAGATCGTTTGACAGCATGTCCATGTTGCGCCGCAGCAGCGCCAGGGTTTCATCCCTGTCCGCCATCACGGAAAGAACCATGCCATTCTCGCCCGGGGTCAGGATCAGGCGCACCCGACCCAGTTCTTCGGGCGACAGCAAAAGTTCGATCGGGCCACGGCCCAGCTGACCGCTGACCTGAACCAGTTGTTGCATGATGGCCGCCGCTTGCTGCGCCATGGGTGCCGTCGGCGGACCCGCCGGGGCCAAAGCCGTCGTCATCGCAGAAAACCTGCTCTCGAACGGCACAAGTGACCCAGCCGGATCCAGTGGCTGGACTTCGGGACGGCCAGGGTGAAGTCGGGGGAACGTCGCCATCACCCCCTGCGCAGGCTGGGCAGACCCGGGCACCTGCATCGGCCTGTCGGCAGCAACACTGGCAACACCCTCTGTGGAGAGGGTTGCCCTGTTCGGCACCTCGGCGTCCGCCATTGCGCCGGGCCACTCGGCCGGAGATCGCAGCGGGACGGTCGGGAACTCGCTTGCCCCGGTGAGAATGCGTGGCTGAGACGCAGGCAGCTCCCTGACGGGTGGTGCTGCGGGGGAGGCGACGTTCTCGGAAAACCGCAACGCCATCATGGCTGCAGCTTCCTCCCGCATGATCGAGCGGCTGGGCCGATCCGGAAGCGTCTGAACCGGCGAGGCCCAGGGCAGAACGGCTGATTCACGCGGTACCAGGGGTGGTGGCGCATCGCGATGCGCCAGCAAGGCATCCAATGCCGCCGACGGTGATGGCCCTGTTGCGATTGGCGCTGGTGTCGGCCGCGGGGCCGTGTCCTGCGCCTGGTCATGCACCACAGCAGTCGGCGCCACCCGACGGATCGAAACGGCGGGCAGCATGGGCAACATATCAATTGCCTGAACGACTCCCGGGGCCGAGGAAGCCATCGGCAACACGTCCGGTTTCGGCGATACGGGCGGGACGACGTGCGCGCCTGGGTGGTTCGGCGTTCCGCGAAGTTCCCCCGACACAACTTCGGTGCCCGGCGGCACAACTGCAATGCCCCGCGGCACAACTGCGGTGCCCGGTGGCACAACTGCGGTGCCCGGTGGCACAACTGCAATGCCCGGCGGCACAACTGCGGTGCCCGGCGGCACAACTGCAATGCCCGGTGGCACAACTGCAATGCCCGGCGGCACAACTGTGGTGCCCGGCGGCACAACTGCGGTGCCCGGCGGCACAACTGCGGTGCCCGGTGGCACAACTGCGGTGCCCGGCGGCACAACTGCGGTGCCCGGCGGCACAACTGCGGTGCCCGGTGGCACAACTGCGGTGCCCGGCGGCACAACTGCGTTGTCGGGTGGCACAACTGCGGTGCCCGGTGGCACAAGACCCTGGAACCTCTGTTCCACAAAACGCTGGGGGATCGACGCGGTCAAGGAAACCGGTTGGGGCGCGCTTCTCCCGACATCACCCACTTCAATCGTGGCGGTCGACAGACTTGAAGACTGCACTCTGCCAGCCGCAATCTGACCGTCACTCGCAGCTTGTGCCGGGCTGGTCGGAGTCTCGCCATTGAGCGTCTTGCCGGCCAAGGCTGCTGTCGGCGCGACAGACTCTGGCGCCCCGACAGTAACCGCTGACGCCCGGCCATGGCTTTCCAACTCGAAGGCGGGAACCCGGGGCGTATTGTCCGACGGCAGCAAAGGCTCGGAAACCGATACCTGCAGGACAATCGACGCGACCACACCCGAAGGACGGGGCCGGTGGTCTGGACTGCTGATGTCGGAAACGCCTGTTGCAGCGGCATTGGTCTGGTGGTCAACGGAAAGGTCGACGGTCTGTCGCATTGCAAACTGCGCCGGAAAATCCGGAACGACCGGATTGACCGACGGCACCTGCCCGGACCGCGGCAAACCTTCGGCCAAAGCCGGTGTCGCCACCATTTGCATCACCACCATCTCTGCCGCGTCTGGCACCTGCGACGGCGCGAGCAAAAGGCCAGCAGGCCGATTAATCGGCACGTCACCCTCAGCCGGGGGCAACGGCATCGCCGACTGTGGCGTCCGGGACTCGAGGCGCAGGGTTTGCACCGGCGGAACCTGCGTGGCGATGACCATCGCAGCGCCATACCAGGACGGCATATCGGACCGGGGCGCACCGGCTGACGCCTGCCGCATGTCGGGATCATCGCTGCGGCCGGTCGCTGTTCCGGCATCGGGCGGGGCTGCGGCGGCCTGACTTGCAGGCTCTTGGCGGGCCGGGCCTTGCACTGACCTGCCGCTATCCGGCTTGGGCAATACAATCTCCGGTTGCGCCCGCTCGCCACCCCTTGCAGCTTCGGCCCCCGGGCTGGCCGTCGAGGCCACTTCTGGTCGGGCGTCATCGCCCCGGCCGGAAGCAGGCTGGCTGGCCATACCAGGAAGGCCGGACACGGACCGAAAGCCCGACAGCACCTCGGCGAAGAGGGCCGCGCGATCCACCCCGACCGCCAGCGGTGGCGGTGTCCGCTCTGTGGCCGCGGCCCTGGGCAGAGCGATCGGCTGTAGTCCCGGGTCTTGCATCAAAGCCCCCCAAAGCTGGTTCGATTTTCAGTTTATCGGCGAATTTAGTTACCGGATGTTTACCGCGTTCCGCTTTTGTACGGTCGAGCAATGAGAGGAACCCAGATGACACCCACCGTTTCGGCCCCGAAGATGAACGTCCCACAGCAGCACGCGGCTCTGCACAAGGCTGCCCAGGCCCTGGAAGTGAACTTTCTGACTGAAATGCTGGCAGCGGCGGGACTCGGCCAGACCAGCGACCAGTTCGGTGGGGGTGTGGGCGAAGATCAGTTCGCCTCGTTCCTGCGGCGGGCGCAGGCAGAAAAGATGGTCGAAGCCGGCGGAATCGGCCTCGCCGAGCATCTGTTCAACGCCCTCAGGAAAGGCATCCCCGATGAAAAGTGACCGCATGATTCGCCAACTGGAACAAATTTACGAAGACGAGCGACGGTTCTTGCTGGCCGGAAACCTGGACCCGCTGGTCCGTCTTGCCGCGCGAAAGGAAGAACTGGGCAACGCCCTTGGCAAATCCGCCCTTCCGCCCGAAACGCTGGCCCGATTGGCGGCCCTCGGCGAACGAAACAGTTCCCTGCTGGCCGCTGCCGGCGACGGGCTTCGCTCCGCCCAGGTTCGAATTGGCGAAATCCAGCGTGGCGCACCCGTGGAAACTTATTCCAGGTCCGGCGAAAAGTCGGAATATGCCAGGCCGGTGCGCACGTTGCAACGTCGCGCCTGAGCAAATCGCCTCAAATACGAGGCAGTTCACCTTCGCCGGTTAGGGAGTTGTTAGGCCACTTTGGCGATGGTGAGGGCAGACACCAGGACGGTGGCTCCGGCGGTCCGACACATGGTCCGTACCACGTCAGAATGACGGCACACCTGCCACCCCGCTGTTGGGGCGGCTTTGATCACGGGTGCAAAAGCACCGTCAATTCAAGGAACAAACATGTCCAGCATTCTGACGAACACCGGCGCGATGGTCGCGCTGCAAAGCTTGAAATCCATCAATGCCAACCTGCAAAAGACCCAGGACGAAATCTCGACCGGCAAGTCCGTGGCCAACGCCAAGGACAATTCGGCGATCTGGGCGATCTCCAAGGTCATGGAATCCGACGTTCAGGGCTTCAAGGCCATTTCCAGCAGCCTCGCGCTGGGCGGCTCGACCGTTTCCGTGGGCCGCCAGGCTGCCGAGACCGTGACCGACCTGCTGACACAGATGAAAGAAAAGATTGTCGCCTCGCAGGAGGCCAACGTTGATCGCGTGAAGATTCAGTCCGACATCACCGCCCTGCGCGATCAGATCGGTTCGGTCGTCGGCGCGGCTCAGTTCAACGGCCTGAACCTGCTCTCCAACGACAAGAGCACCACCGCCTATACCGCTGCGGGCCGTGTCGATGGATCGGGAATCATCAATATCCTGTCCTCGCTCGATCGCTCCGGCGGCGGCGTTGCCGCCAGCGACATCACGGTGAGCAAGCAGGATCTGTCGACGCGCGTCGGAACCAAGGGCGCCCTCGCCATTGCGGCAACCGCACTGACGGCGGCAGGCACGGCGGGTGCAAACGGCACCGGCACGGCAACCTTTACCGTGGTTGGCGAAGTCAACGCGGCAACGGGCCGGACCAAGGCCATCATGGCGGGCGACAGCTATGCCTTCCAGATGACGGTCTTCGACAACGCTGCCAACGGCAGTCCCTTTGGGGCCCTTCCTGCCGCCGACGTGAAGCGCGAGGCGATGTATGTGGCCAAGGATGGCGACACGGCTGCAGACGTTGCGCGCGGTATGGCGGACATGATGAAGTTCCGGCTTGCCGAACAGGGGCTCGAGAAAGACTATACGGTGACGGTCGCCAACAACGTGGTCAGCGTGGTCAACAACACCGCCACCGCCCTTGCCGCGGCTGCGGCGACGAACGTCGATCTCGATGGCGGCGGCAGAACCAGCGGCGGCCTGCAAATGCTGAGCGAATTCAGCGTGCTGACTGAAAAGGGCGCCAGCGCGGCATTGGCCGGGATCGAATCCTTGATCCAGACCTCGGTCAACTCGGCATCGGCCTTCGGATCGACCGCCGGGCGGATTGAAACCCAGTCCAAGTTCGTGTCGGGCCTGACCGATGCGTTGAAGGCGGGGATCGGCTCGCTGGTCGATGCCAACATGGAAGAGGCGTCGGCCCGTCTGCAGGCCCTGCAGGTTCAGCAGCAGCTGGGCGTTCAGGCACTGTCGATCGCCAATCAGGCGCCGCAGACCATCCTGTCGCTGTTCCGTTGATCGCAACGAGTGGGGGCACCATAATGGTGTCCCCCTTCCTCGCCTCCTTCGGGCGGCCTGACCGAGCACGTCTGAAAAGGGACAAGCCGTGAACGCTTTCCAACTTGCAAGAACCGCCTATTCGCCCGTGGCCGCGCCGACACGCAGCGCCCAGAGCACTGAATACGATGCCTTTGCCATGGTCACGCGGGGTCTGCGCAGCGCAAGCACCCCGGGCGAGATTGCAAAGGCGATCTATGACAATCGCAATCTCTGGACCTTGCTTGCCGCCGACGTGGCCGATCCTCAGAACCAATTGCCACGCAGCCTCCGCGCGCAGATATTCTATCTCTCGGAATTCACAAACCTGCACAGCGGCAAGGTTCTGACAGGGACTTCCTCGGTCGACGCCTTGATCGACGTCAACAGCGCCATAATGGCTGGCCTGCGCCAGCAGAGCGAGGCGCTATGACCGGACTTGTTCTGAAACTTGCCCCCAATGAACGGGTCTTGATCAATGGCGCCGTCATCGAAAACGGCAGCCGACGGGGCCGTTTGAACATCGTCACGCCCGGCGCCAATATCCTGCGGCTGCGGGATGCCCTTCATCCCGAAGAGGTGAATACGCCCGTGCGCCGGGTGTGCTACGTCGCCCAACTGGTTTTGTGCGGCGAAGTGACCGAGGACGACGCGAAGCCACAGCTTCGGCGCGGAATCGCGCAGCTGGCGCAGGTCTTGCTGGATGCGGACAGCCAGTCAACTCTTGGCCTGTCCGCAGCGGCGGTTGAAAACGGACAGTATTATTACGCGTTGAAATACCTGCGGCTTTTGCTGCCCTGTGAAGAACGGTTGTTCGCGGTCGGCAGATCATGACTTTCCAGCCCGTTGCTCCGCTGTCTGGCAATGCGGGTTGGGCCTTCTTGCAGCGCACCCGGGAAGCGCAGCAGGAAACCTTCAACAATTCCGCCCGATTGACACGCAACGTCGATCATTTCCGGGAAACCATTGCGACCATCAAGAGTGCCGAAGATCTGGTCAAGGATCGTCGCCTGCTTGAGGTCGCACTGGGTGCCTTCGGCCTGGATGACGACATCAACAGCAAATTCTTCATTCAGAAGATTCTCGAATCCGACACGACCGATCCAAGATCGCTGGCCAACCGGCTGAGCGACAAGCGTTATCTTGCCATCTCGGAAGCCTTCGGCTTTGGCAACGTCTTTGGCCCGCGAACGGGGTTCAACAATTTTGACAAGACCATGATAACCGCCTATCAGGAGCGGCAGTTTGAAATCGCCGTCGGCGTGCAGAACCCCGCCATGCGGCTTGTCCTCGGTCTCGAACGCGACCTTGCAGCGATTGCGACGCGCGACATTTCGGACAACGCCAAATGGTATACGATCATGGCGACGAAGCCCGTCCGATCGGTTTTTGAGCAGGCGCTGAACATGCCCCCGAGCATCGGCGCTCTCGACCTGGATCGCCAACTTCTCGAATTTCGCAGCCGGGCCGAGCGATTCTTCGGGGTCTCCGAGGTTTCCGACTTCAATTCCCCGGAAAAGATTACCGAATTGACGAACCGCTTCCTGGCGCGGGATCAGGCCCTGAACGGAACAAGCGGTTTTTCTGCGCAAAGCGCAGCCCTTGCCATCCTCCAGGCAGGTTCGCGTTTCTGACTGCCCAACTGACGAGCGGCTCAGTCCTTGGTGGCCATCGCCGCAAGCGCCCCACTGGCCCCCGTACCCCGCGTGCCTTTCCCGGCGGCGGCAAAGCACGACGCCAAAGCTGCGAAACTGGCAACCGTGCCCCGGGTTTCGCGCAGCGCCACGAACTGGTCCAGCTTCGGCCAGGCAGTGATCGCAGCATCGATCGCCGGATCAGACCCAGCCGCGTACAGCCCGGACTGGATCATGAGTTCCGCCCGCTCATAGGCGCCAAGCAAGCGGCGGGCCTCGGCGATCAGGGTATTCTCCTCGTCGCTCGCCGCCAACGGCAATGCGCGCGACACCGACCGCAACACATCAATGGCCGGGAACCGCCCCCGCTCGGCAATCCGCCGGTCAAGCACCACATGGCCATCCAGAACGCCGCGCAGGATGTCGGCAACCGGCTCGTCCATATCGGAGCCGGCCACCAGAACCGTGAAGATCGCCGTAATGTCGCCCATGCCCGCCACCCCCGGACCGGCCCTTTCACACAATGTGGTGATCATCGGCGCCGTCGTCGCAGGATAACCCCTGAGGCTTGCCGCCTCGCCGCCGGAAACCGCGATTTCGCGATGTGCATCGGCCAGACGCGTCACCGAATCGGCCAGAAACAGCACATTCTTGCCCTGATCGCGAAAATATTCAGCCACTGTCATCGCCGCAAGGGCACAGCGGCGGCGCAGGGCGGCAGACCGGTCGGATGTCGCCGCCACGATCACCGTCCGCGCCATGCCCGAGGCGCCAAGCACCCGTTCGACGAATTCGCGCACCTCGCGCCCGCGTTCCCCGATCATCCCGATCACCACGACATCCGCCGCGATCCGCTGGGCCAACATTGCCATGATCGTGGATTTTCCCACTCCGGACCCCGCGAACAGCCCGAGTCTCTGCCCCCGGACAATCGGCAGCAACGTATTGAACACGCACAGCCCCGTCTCCAGGCGCGCACCCAGCGGACGGCGTGCCGTCGGATTCAGCGGCTTGCCGCTCAGCCGCCGGGGCACCGTTCCGGGCAAAAGCGGTTTTTCATCAAGGGGTTCACCGTAAGGGTCGATGACCCGCCCGATCCATGTGTCGTCGGGGGCCAGCGTCGCAGGCCCCAGCAGACCGACGCGCATGCCCAGGGTCAACCCCTCAAGCGGCACATCGGGCAGGACGGTCAACCGTTCTCCGTCGATGCGCATAACCTCGCCCCGCGCCATCCCGTCCTGCGTCTGGATGCGCACCAGATCGCCCATCGCCGCATGCTGCGACAGGCCTGCCACCAAAAGGCGCCCATCTTCCAATGCAACGATCCGCCCCACCGGGCGCGACACCCGGGTGTGTTCCACCACACTCAGCACATTCTCGAAACCAATCTGCGCCATTCTGGCAACTCCCTTACCTGTACGAACGGTTTGTAAAGGAATCGGGGTTAAGCCTTCGTGTAGTTTGATCGAGGGAGAAGCCCCGATGTTCAATAACATCGAAATGATGCAGACGGCGCAATCCATGGCCCGTCATGCCAGTCAACGCCAGGCCCTGGTGGCGCGCAACGTCGCCAATGCCGATACGCCCGGCTATCGCGCGATGGACCTGCCCAGCTTTGCCGAATCGCTCCGCGCGCCCCATCAGGGCGCCGACCTGCGCGCCACGCGGCCGGGCCATCTGAACGCGGGTATCGACGCCGCCGGTCGGCCCTCCGCCATCGACGCAGGTGTCGAGGCGTCGCCGAACGGCAATACCGTTTCCATCGAGAATGAAATGGTCAGGGCCGCCGAACTGCGCCAGCAGCACGACATGGCCATGGCGATCTATGGCAAGGCCCGCGACATCCTGCGCACCAGCCTTGGCCGCGGCAAATAAGGACACCATGACATGAGCGACATTCTTCAGGCGCTGGGCCTTTCGGCCAGCGGCATGAGCGCGCAAGCCAGCCGCCTGCGCCACGTTTCCGAAAATCTCGCCAATGCCGACACGCCCGGCTTTCGCCGCAAGACGGTGAGTTTCGACACCGACATGCGCGCCGCAGTGCCGGGCGCGGTCAAGGTTGGGGAGGTGCGGCTCGACAAGGCCGAGTTGACCGAAATCTACGACCCGAACCATCCGCTGGCCCGCGAGAACGGCACCTATGAAGGCTCGAACGTCGATCTGCTGATCGAACTGGCCGATGCCCGCGAAGCCCAGCGCAGCTATGAGGCAAACCTCAAGATCTTCGATCAGGCGCGACAGATGTCGCAAGGCCTGATCGATCTCCTGCGCCGCTGATCCACCCGAACGCAACGACATCAGAAAGGATATCCAGAATGGACATCACCGCCGTCAACGCCGCCCAAAGCTACAGCGCGGCCCGCCCCCTGACTGCCCCCGATCCGGGTGTCGAGGGCGACAATGCCTTCGCCCGGATCGCCCAGGATTTCCTGGCCACGATGCAGCGCGGCGAGGCGACCGCAAATGCTTCGATGACCGGCGCCGCCGACCCCCACTCGCTGGTTCAGGCGCTGGCGCAGACCGAACTGGCCATCGAAACCGCCGTGACCGTGCGCAACAAGGTGGTCGAAGCCTATCAGGAAATCCTGCGGATGCCGGTGTAAATGCCATGGATGAAGGACTGTTCTACGACATCCTGCGCCAGGGGCTGTGGATTTCGGTCCTGATCTCGACCCCGATCCTGGCTGTCGCGCTGGTCGCGGGCCTGACCGTGGGGCTGTTCCAGGCGCTGACCTCGATCCAGGAGATGACGCTGACCTTCGTGCCGAAACTGGCCGCGATCGTCGTCGTGTTCTGGGCGACCATGGGATTCATGACCGACGCGCTGGTCGATTACTTCGACAACACGATCATCCCGATCATCGCCGGAGGCTGAGATGGACAATTCCATATACGCGACCCTGACCCGCCAATCCGGCCTGATGCGCGAGATGCAGCTGGTCGCCAACAACATCGCCAACCTGTCCACCACCGGGTTCCGCAAGGAAGGCATCGTCTTTTCCGAATTCGTGGAAAAGCTGGGCGATGACGCGCCATCGCTGTCGATGGCCGGCGCCCGGGGCAGGTTGACCAACCAGACCCAGGGCGTGCTGACACAGACCGGTGGCCAGTTCGATTTCGGCATCGAGGGCGAAGGGTTCTTCCTGATCGAAACCCCGGATGGTCAGGCCCTGACCCGGGCAGGCAGTTTCACACCCTCCGCCGAGGGCGAACTGGTCACGCCCGATGGCCATCGCCTGCTCGACGGGGGTGGTGCGCCGGTTTTCGTGCCGCCCGATGCCCGCGCGATCAGCCTGTCCGCCGATGGCACGCTGTCGGCCGATGGCACCCCGCTGACCCAGATCGGCCTCTGGCTGCCCGGCGCGCCCGAAGATCTGACCCGCCGCGACGGGGTGATGTTCACGCTTTCGGCTCCGGCCGAACCGGTGCTGGAAGCTACTGTTCTGCAAGGGTTTCTGGAGGGTTCCAACGTCAACCCGGTGTCCGAGATCGCCCGGATGATCCAGGTGCAGCGCGCCTATGAGATGGGTCAGGGGTTTCTGGACAAGGAAGATCAACGCATTCGCAACGTCCTGAACACCCTCGGACGTTGACCAACACAGGAGAGAGCCATGCGCGCCCTTCAGATCGCCGCAACGGGCATGAGTGCCCAGCAGATGCGGGTCGAGGTGATTTCAAACAACCTCGCCAACATGTCGACCACGGGCTACAACGCCCGCCGCGCCGAATTCGCCGACCTGCATTACCAGCAGTTGTCGCGCGCCGGCACGATCAACGCCGCCGACGGCACGCAACTGCCCACCGGCGTGCAACTTGGCCTGGGCGTGCGCCCCGCTGCGATCAGCATGAATGTGGCCCAGGGTTCGCTCAGCCAGACGGGTGGCGATCTGGACCTGGCCATCGAGGGAGACGGGTTCCTCGAAGTGACCCTGCCCTCGGGCATTTCCGCCTTTACCCGCGACGGCGCGCTGAAGCGCTCGGGCGACGGGCTGATCGTCACCTCGGACGGCCATCCGGTGGTGCCCGACATCACCATTCCCAACGATGCGCGTGCCGTGTCGGTGAACGCCGCAGGCGAGGTTTATGCCTATTTCAACGATCAGGTGCAACCTCAACTTCTGGGTCAGTTTTCCCTGGCGGATTTCACCAACGTCAAGGGGCTTGAGGCGATGGGCTCGAACCTGTTTCTGGAAACCCCGGCCTCGGGCCCCGCCCTGGTGGGCACCCCCGGCACCGACGGTCTGGGCACCCTGCGCCAGGGCTATCTGGAAAGCAGCTCGGTGGATGCGGTGCGTGAGATAACGCAACTGATCGAGGCCCAGCGCGGATACGAACTGAACGCCAAGGTAATCACCGCCGCCGACCAGATGTTGGGCGCAACGACGCAAATCCGATGATCCGCGCGCTGCTTCTTTTCCTCGCCCTCGCTCCCGGCGCCGCATGGGCCGACAGCGTGGTCGCCGCGCGCACCATCCGCTCGCAGGCCATTCTGACGCCGGCGGACGTGACCATGGTTTCGGCCGACCTGCCCGGCGCGCTCTCGGACCCCGACAGCGTGATCGGCATGGAGGCCCGTGTTGTTCTCTATGCGGGCCGCCCCATCCGCCCCGCCGACATCGGCCCGCCCGCCATCGTCGAACGCAACCAGATCGTGATGGTCTACTATCGCCACGGCGCGCTGCACATCATGATGGAAGGGCGCACCCTGGCCCGCGCGGGCGTGGGCGACCGGCTGCGGGTGATGAACCTGGAATCCCGAAACACCGTAACCGGAACGGTGGCCGAAGACGGCTCGATCGTCGTTCTGAATGTCATGCCCTGAGGAAATCCCGATGCGCAAACTTCTTTTCGTGTTGCTTTGCACCGCCGGTTGCAGCCGCCTTGGCGATGTCGGCCAGGTGCCCGAGTTCACGCCGCCCGAAACCTCCAACGAAGTCAGCGCCATGGCCAACCCCGGCCTGCCGGAAACTCTGGAGAACCGGCGCGACTTCGATCAGGCCTCGCTGTGGAGCGGCGGGCGGCAATCGCTGCTGGGCGACCGGCGCGCCGAGACCCGGGGCGACATCCTGACCGTCGTGATCGAGATCGACGACAAGGCCGAAATCTCGAACTCGTCCCAGCGGGCGCGCAGCGGGTCGGAAAGCCTGGGCATCCCGTCGCTGTTCGGTATTCCCCAGCGCATCGATGAACGCCTGCCCGAAGGCGCGTCGCTGGCCGACGCTGTTTCGGCCAGCTCCGCCAGCACCAGTTCCGGCAACGGTTCCGTGCGACGCAATGAAAAGCTGACGCTGCGGGTGGCCGCCACGGTGGTGAACGAACTGTCGAACGGCGTGTTGCAGATTCAGGGCAGCCAGGAGGTGCGGGTGAACTTTGAAATCCGCGAACTGATCGTCACCGGCTATGTCCGGCCCCAGGACATTTCGCGCCAGAACGAGATCACCTATGACAAGATCGCATCGGCCCGCATCTCCTATGGCGGGCGGGGCCAGATCTCCGACATGCAGCAGCCCCGCTGGGGCCAGCAGATCACCGACATCATCCTGCCATTCTGAGGAGCCGACATGCTGGGCAAACTGATACCGCTCGTGATCGCCGTCATCGGACTGGGCGCCGGTGTGGGGGCGGGCATCGCCCTGCGCCCGGCTCCCGATGCTGACAAGACCGAACTCGCCGCCGCCAATCCCTGCGGCGACATGGCCCCGACCCCTGCCGCAGCAAGACCCGCGCCGACGCCCGACCAACCGCCCGGCGAATTCGTCAACCTCAGCAACCAGTTCGTGTTCCCACTGGTCGAGGGTGGCCGGGTCGCGGCACTTGTCGTCCTGTCGCTGACCCTTGAGGTGGCATCAGGACAGACCGAAGCCGTGTATGCACGCGAGCCGAAATTGCGCGACGGTTTTCTGCGCGTGCTTCTGGATCACGCGAATGCGGGCGGTTTCCAGGGATCGTTCACGTCGAACGACACGATGGAAGCCCTGCGCCGCGCGCTGATGGAAAAGGGCCGCGAGGATCTGGGCGATGCACTCTACGATGTCCTGATCCTCGACATCAACCGTCAGGACACCTGAACCACCCTGCCTGTGCGCCACGTTCGCCGCGCCCGATCAACGATCCGGGCGCGGTTTTGCGTATTTCTCGTTCAGCTTGTCGAGGACATCCGCACGCCCGAAGGACAGCCGCGCGCGCGCAAGGAATGCCTCGCGCGCCATGGCCAGTTCCGCCATCCGGGATTGGTGATGGGTGATCGTGCCGTTTACCCAGCGCTGCCAGACCACATCGACGCCGGTCAGCCGCGCAGGGTCGAGGTTGACCGTTTCGTCGCGCGCCCGGGCTTGCCCGCGCAAAACGTCGATTTGAGCCTGGAGGGCGTTCATCTGACTTGAAATCCTGCTGACATGCTGGAGGTCGACATCGCGTTTCATCGCCGCAAGCCGTGCAAGCCGGGCCAGATTTTCGCGGTTCACCTGCTGCGGGCCTTCTTGCGCATTGCCTCGGCAAAGCGGATCGATGCTGCAACGACCGCGTAGTGGTCGGGCTGCACCTCGTCGCCCACCTTCATCAGGCCGTGCAAAAGACGTGCCGTCGGCGGATCGCTGTGCAGCGGCACGCCGTTTTCCTGCGCCCGCGCGCGGATGCGGGCGGCGATTTCATCGACTCCCTTGGCGACGCAGACAGGGGCCCGGCCCGACATGCGATCCCATTTCAGGGCGACGGCATAGTGGGTGGGGTTCACGATGACGACGTCGGCCTTCTTCACGTCGTTCATCATCTGGTTCATCGCAATGTCATAACCCTTCTGGCGCCGCTCCTGCTTCATGTAGGGGTCGCCCTCGGATTCCCTGGACTCGTCCATCAGTTCCTGGTGCGACATGCGGTTCTTGCGCAGGTGCTCGGCCCGTTGCCACATGAAATCGATCGCGCCCAGAAGGAAGGCGACCACCAGAACCAGCAGGAAGAAGGTCATCGAAAGCTGCAGCATCATCATCGTCACGCCCTGCGGCCCAAGCGCCACGGAGGCCAGGATCTCGGGAAGCCGCGCCCAGAGAAAGATGCCGAGGATGACGCTGTAGATGACCAGCTTGACAAAACTCTTGGCGAATTCGAACAGCCCGTTGCGCCCGAACTTGTTCTTCGCATTTGCGATCAGGGAAATCCGGCTCAGCTTGGGTTCGAGCTTTGAACCGGTAAATGTGAAGCTCTGCTGCGCGAACACCGACAGCAGCGCCATCAGGCCCGGCACCAGCGCCCAGGGCGCCAGATCGCGGGCGATGTCGCGCCCGGCACCAGCGCTCAGGGCGGTGCCGCTGCCCCCGAAGATCAAGTCGGACAACAGGTCGGCCTGCCCGATCAGCCCGGCAAAGATCTGCGACAGATCCGACAGAGACGCAGCCCCCAGCGTCGCACCCGCCAGCAGGAAACCGCCATAGCCCGACGCGCTGATCAGATCGGCCGACCGGGGCACCTCGCCCTTCTTGCGCGCATCTTCCAGCTTCTTGGGCGACGGCTCGTATTGCTTTTCTTCGCCTTCGTCCTCGCCGCCGTCGCTCATGGCGCGGCCTGGAAGGGCGCGGCCAGAAACAGGTCAAGCCGGTCGGACCAGACCGACAGGATCATCGGCAAGCACAGCGCCAGAATGGCAAGCCCGCCCAGGGTGATCGCCGGTGCCCCGACGAAGGCCACCATCAGTTGCGGCATCGCCTTGTTGATGACCCCGAGGGCGAGGTTGTAGATCAGCGCGGCGACGATGAAGGGGGCGGCAAGCGTGAAGGCCAGGCTAAAGGCGTTGGCCACCTGCTGTAACCCCCAGGGCATCAGATCGGCCGCGGCAGGAAACTGGCCGGGGGGAAGAACATCGTAGGACAACAGGAACAGCATCACGATCTTGACATGCAGACCCAGCATCGCAGCCAGGGCCAGCGCCGAAACCACCATGATATGGCCGATCGCTGGCAGGGGATCGGCAGCATGGCCGCCGAAGATCTGCGCAAGTGAGGTGGCCTGCGCCGCCATCGACCCGCACATCTGCAACGTCAGGATGAACAGGCGCAGTGTGGCGCCGATGGCAAGACCCGCAATGGTTTCGGTGGCCAGGATCAACCCCCAGGGTGGCGGACCGGACAGATCGGGAAAGCTGGCCAGGGCACCGGGGGCGACGATGACTGTGAAGCCCAGCGCCAGCAACAGCCGCACCCGCATCGGCACGACCCGATCCCCGAAGGCGGGCATCACGGCAGCGGCCGCCCCGACCCGCAGAAACACCACGAACCCCGTCAGCAACAGGGCCTGCATTTGCGATATGGCCAGGGCTGCCGTTTCGGTCACGGGGCGATCATTCCGACAAGCGATGGGCGCGCGTCGGTTCCGATTTCCTCGAAGGACAGGACCGGATTTGCGATGCCCTTGGCCGCCATGACCATGTGCAGAAAACGGCGCCGTCGGCTCGACGTGACGAGCGCGGCGAAAACCCCGGTTTCTCCGATGGCGCCCACCTTCTCGGCAATGGCGGTGGCGAGACGGTTGAAGTCGTCGGGGGGCAAGGCGATGTCGGTGGCGCCGTTCTCGCCCTCGATCTGATGGGCGGCAAAGGTCTCCTCCCATTGCGGTGCAAGTTGCAGCAGCGGCAGGGTACCATCGGCGCGGCGCAACTCGGCCACAAGCTGGAATCCCAGCCGCTGGCGCACCCGTTCGCAGATCGATTCCGGCGTGGCGCGGGCGCTGCGGGCCTCGGCGATGGCTTCGAGAATCAGCGGCAGGTTCCGGATCGAAACCCGTTCGGCCAGCAGAAGGCGCAGGACCGACAGCAGAAGATCGACAGGCACCTTGTCGGGAATGAGTTCGTCTAGCAGGCGGCGGTTGGCTTCGGCGCGGGTCTTGTCGCTGAGCTGGGTGAATTCATCCAGCAGACGGCGCAGGGATTTCATCGTCATGAGCCTCGGAAAGCTCTGTTTCATCACTTCCAGAAGGTGGGTCGCCAGAACCTCGGTGGGGGTGACGGTGGTGATGCCGCTCAGCGCAGCGCGATCCTGTGTGTTGCGCGCGATCCAGCGGGCGGGCGCACCATAGACCGGTTCCTTCACATCCTCGCCGACGGGCATGTCGCGCGCGCCATCGGTGACAAGGGCGAGGATTCGTTCGGGGAAGAGTCTGTCGCGCACCTGTTCGACCCCCTGAATGCGCACGACATAGGTTCCGGGGGCGAGAGAGGCATCGTCTGTCAACCTGATTTCGGGCAGGATCAGGCCGTAGACCGTCGCCACATGGCGGCGCATGTTGCCGATGCGCGCATCCAGCCCGGTCGCCGGATCCAGCACCATCGGCACCAGATCAGGGGCGAATTCCAGGTGAATGTCGTCAAGATCGAGGACATCGCCCATGACGATCTCGTTGATCGCCTTGGCATCCTCGGCCGGCTCGGAGATCCCGTTCTGCGCCTTGCGGGCTTGTCTTTGGCCGAAAACGGCCGCCGCACCAAGCACCAGCCCACCCGCCATGAACGGCATGAACGGCATGCCCGGGAACAAGGCAAAGACCACCATCAGCAGCGCGACCGTGGCCAGGGCCGCCGGATAGCGCCCCAGTTGTGCAAACATCGTCGTGTCGGTCGAGCCAACCGCCCCGCCGCGCGCCAGAAGCAGGGCCGAGGCGATCGAGATGATGACGGCGGGGATCTGGCTGACCAGGCCATCGCCCACCGTCAGTATGGCATAGGTCTCGAAAGCGCGACCCATGGGCATGTCGTGGACGACCACACCGATGATCAACCCCATCACGAGGTTCAGCAGCGTGATCAGCAGACCGGCGATGGCGTCGCCCTTGACGAATTTCGACGCCCCATCGAGAGAGCCGAAAAAGGTGGTTTCCTGCTGTTCTCTCTCGCGCCGCGCCTTGGCCTCGGCATGATCGATGGCACCGGCTGACATGTCGCTGTCGATGGCCAGCTGCTTGCCGGGCATTCCGTCCAGCGCAAACCGTGCCCCGACCTCGGCCATTCGCGTGGCACCCTTGGTGATGACGACGAAGTTGACGATCAGCAGCACGCAGAAGACGACCAGGCCCAGAAAAAGACTGCCCCCCATGACGAACATGGCAAAACCTTCGATCACCTGGCCCGCTGCGGCGGTGCCCGTGTGCCCCTCGCCGATGATCAGCTTGGTCGATGAGACGTTCAGCGACAGCCGCAGCATCAGCGAAGCCAGCAGGATTGTGGGAAAGGCCGAGAATTCCAGAGGGCGTTCGATGAACAGCGTGATCGTGAACATCAGGATGGCCAGCGCGAAGGACATGGTCAACCCGATGTCCAGCACCCAGGCCGGCATCGGCAGGATCATCATCACGATCACGCCCATCAGCGCCAGCGCCAGCAGGACGGTGGGCTGAAAGATCGTTCCAAGACGAAAGGCTGACATGGTCGACATTCGCGATTCCCGCATTTGCACCGCGTTCTGCGGCGTCGTCCACGGCAAACTAGAGATCGAAAGTTGATGAAAGGTAATCGACGGGGCCATTTTCGGTTCACCCGGAGGCGAAATCTCCCAACCCTTCCTGACAGGCCGGGCGTTCGATGAAATTTGCCCGACTGATGCCCTGAACGGCGAGATCAAACCCGGCGCGGCGGATCCGCCTGGCAATCACCAGGCGGTGGCTGCCTCGATTCCAGCGGATGCCATCCACTGCGTGCCGGACAGGGGAACCGCCGACCAGTCGGCATTCCCATCTGGACAGTTCTTCCACCGGATCGACAAACAGGAACCATCGGCTTTCGCTTACGGCCCATTCTCGTCCATGATGCTTCTCATCGGTCTTTCTGTGATGGCTCGTATTGGACCCTTTGCGTTCTTGGACGAACCTGAACCTCACGGCTTTTGGCTTGCGAAGAACCGGGTGGCGTTATCGGCTAAAAACCATCAACTGGATCGTTTACTTGATGCCTCAACTTTAGGATTTGTCTCTCCTCCTTGATGATGCGGTTCTCGCGCCGAAGCTGTTCATTCTCGCGCGCAAGCTCCCGATCGCCATCATCTGAACAACAGTGCCGGCGGCATCGTTATCGGCAATCAATCGCAACAGCGCTTCGAGCTGCTCGGAGAGCAGACCGCATTCCTCGACGATCGGAGAGTCCGGGTCGATCATGGCAAAACACGCAGTTTCGATCCGATCTGGGTCGCCCATATGGTGCAGCATCAGAAGGCGATGCAGGTCGACAAGTTGGCGACCCGCATGAGCGTCCGGTTGATGATGTGCGCCGCGACCTTCTGCTCGGCTTCGTATCCGAGCAGAGCGCAGAGGAATTCTACGGGATCGTGTTCAACCAGGCTGGCGAGATCGACGAAGCGGCCACGGCCCGGCATCGGTCGACAGACAGAGCGCCGCACCCTCGCTTCGGCTTCGGGGGACACCGTCTGGCATGGGAGTCTGTGTTCGACGACCCGATGATGACCGCCCTCACACAAGTGCTTCACATTTTTCCCAAGAGCAGGCGTCCGCGTCTCAAGGAAGCGTTCTTCGACACCGTTCTCAAGGGCCGCGCCCTGGAGGCCATCGTGCCGCCATGCCCGATCACGCGGTCGAAGTGCGCGCGCGCGCACACGAGGAACTCGACCGTCTGACACAGGCGGCGGAAGGCCTCCGGAGGAGGTGAGGCCAACTGGTGCGCGCATCCGGGTTGACGAGTTTGAGGCCGTCCAGCCCACGGCCTTTGAGGCTGCGCAGGACTCCGGTCCGGAACGTCTCCGCCTCACAGGGGCCGACGGTCATGCGGTTACAACCGGCAGTTCCCTCAACCGGCTCTCGGCAGCAAGACCCCTTGCAGGCGAGGAAAGAGTGGCACAAACTCACGTCAGCGCTGTTCAAGAAGCAGCCATATTGCCTTCCGGGATGTGACACCCAACCTCAACCAGCCACCGGCAGACTTTCTTGACTTCCGGTCGAGCGGGACAGTGCCCAGCCGCAGTCAGGCCTTGCCAGAGAACCACACGGGTCAGGAGACAGAGATGACAGACAAGGCACTCAGGATCGCGGTGATCCCGGGAGACGGCATCGGCAAGGAAGTGGTGCCGGAGGGTCTTCGCGCGCTCAAGGGGGCGCAAGCGAAGTTCGGCATCGACCTGGACTTCGACCTCTTCGACTTCGCCTCTTGCGACTATTACGCCGCGCACGGCAAGATGATGCCGGACGACTGGAAGGCCCGGATCGGCGGCCACGACGCGATCTTCTTCGGCGCCGTGGGCTGGCCAGACACCGTGCCCGACCATATTTCGCTTTGGGGATCGCTTTTGCAGTTCCGCCGCGAGTTTGACCAGTATGTCAACCTTCGCCCCGTGCGGCTGATGCCCGGCGTTCCGGCACCGCTTGCCAACCGCGCGCCCGGCAGCATCGACTTCTATATCGTACGCGAAAACACCGAGGGCGAATATTCCTCGATCGGCGGGCGCATGTATCCGGGGACCGAGCGCGAGATTGTCATCCAGGAAACCGTCATGAGCCGGATCGGCGTGGACCGCATCTTGCGATATGCCTTCGATTTCGCCGCAAAACGCGGAGCCAGGCACCTCACCTCGGCCACCAAGTCGAACGGCATCTCGATCACCATGCCCTATTGGGACGAGAGGGTGGAGGAGATGGCCAAAAACTATCCGGAGGTGCGCTGGGACAAGTATCACATCGACATTCTCGCAGCCCATTTCGTCCTCAATCCCGACCGCTTCGATGTGGTGGTGGCTTCCAACCTGTTCGGCGACATCCTGTCCGATCTCGGTCCCGCCTGTACCGGAACCATCGGAATCGCACCGTCCGCCAATATCAATCCAGAGCGCAGGTTCCCGTCGCTGTTCGAGCCGGTCCATGGTTCTGCCCCCGACATCGCCGGCAAGGGCATCGCCAACCCGATCGGCCAGATCTGGTCGGCGGCGATGATGCTCGACCATTTCGGCCATGTGCAGGCGGCGGCTGCGATCGTGCGCGCCATCGAGACGGTGCTTGCCGATCCTGCCACCCGCACCCGCGATCTGGGCGGAACCGCCGATACCGTGACCTGTGGCAAGGCCGTAGCCGCCGTGCTTGCCGGGTAGGCCCGGGCAGCCCCAGGCGGGATCGAGTCGACGACTGGTTTGTGGTCACAGGCGTGACAAGAGCGGCGCCAACGCGGCGCGATGGCGCGGATCGTCGCCCTTATGGATGGGTATCGGCAAATGCGGCGTCAATCCCGGTTCGGCAGGCCCGTGCGGCGTGATCGGCCACGGCCCTGTCGCCCAGAACCGGTTTCCCGTCGAAGGCGGCGATCCTGATGCTGTCGACTCTGCGGGCGTCCCACCACAAGTCGAAGGATCGGGCGGTGCCCGTCCGCGTCGCGATCCAGATGCTTTTGGGGCGTTGACGAATCGGTGGCGCCACTATTCTATGTATACAGTAGACAAAACTTTTTCCCCCTGCGCAACGAGGCATCCGTGACTGGTGCAACCGGTTCCAAACGATCAGACATCTGCGTGCTCGTGCTCGGCGGTGACGCCGAGCGGTACGCCACGGCGCTTGCGTCGGCCTTCCCCGCCATGCACTTCGCGACCTGCACGAGCTACGACGCCCTTCCGGACATCCTGCGCGACAGGGCTCCGGAGGTGGCATTGACCTTCAAGATCGGGACAGACCCTTTTCCGTCCCAGGCCCTGATCGACAGCGGCTGCGTAAAATGGATCCATGCCGGGGGCGCTGGCATCGACCATCTGCGCCCCTGGCCGGATGCCGTCACAGTGACGAACTCGTCTGGCATCCACGGCGACATCATGGCCGAATACGTCGTCGCGTCGATCATCGCGTTCAATCACAACGGGCGGATCTACGAGATGCAGCAGGCGCGTCGGCACTGGCACAAATATGACAGCCGGACCATCGCTGGCCAGACCCTGACCATCGTCGGTTACGGCAGCATCGGCGGACATGTGGCCCGGCTGGCCCGCGCTGTCGGGATGCGGGTGATCGGCGTGCGTTCGCGCCCCGAGGCGGAACAAGGCGGAGGTGCTGACGAGTTGCAGATCGTCGGGCGGGACCGCCTGCACTGGGCGCTTGGACGGGGCGACCATCTGGCGATCTGCCTGCCGCTGACCGAGGCCACGCGCGGCCTGATCGGCGCCGAGGCGCTTGGCGCCGCGAAGCCCGGCGTACATCTCATCAACGTGGCCCGCGGCGGGATCGTCGACGAAACTGCCCTGCTCGCGGCTTTGGAGAGCGGCCATATCGCCGGCGCCACGCTCGACGTGTTCGCGAAAGAGCCACTGCCCCCGGACAGCCCGTTCTGGGCGATGGAGAATGTTCGCATCACCCCGCATTCCTCGTCCGACATCGAGGGATGGCAGCAGCGGGTGATCGACCTGTTCCGTGCCAATCTGGAGTGCTGGTGCGACGGCGCACCGCTGCGCAATGTGGTTCAGTCGGAGCGCGGTTACTGAATGTCGGATACCGGCGACAGGGCGCCAAGGGTGCCATCAACCAAGGAATGAGGAGAACGACATGAATGACGGCAAGGTATCCTGGGGTGGCAACTTCCCGGCCGTAGTGACCCCGTTCACCGCCGACGGCGAGATCGACGAGAAAAAATTCGTCGCCAACATCGAGCTTCTGCTTTCCGAGGGCGCGCACGGGGTCGTCGTGTCCGGCTCGAACGGCGAATCCTGGGCGCTTAAGGGGCCCGAGCGGCTGGCGTTGTTCCGCCTTGCCCGGAAGGTTGCGGGGAAAGAAGCCACAGTGATCGGGGGTACCGGTTCGATCCCCACAGGCGACGTGGCAGAGTTGACGCAGGCCGCGCGCGACACCGGCATCGACGGCGCGATGGTCATGCCGCCCTATTATTGCGGCGCCTCGCGGCGCGAGGTGGTTGCGCATTTCCGCGCGATCTCCGACGCCGCGTCCTTCCCGATCCTGGTCTACAACTCGCCCAAATCGACAGGTGTCGACATCGTGGCCGATTTTGCCGCCGAACTGGCCGAGATTGACTGGGTGGTGGCGATCAAGCAGAGCACGCTCGACTTCACGGTCCTGGAGCAGACGGTGGCGGCCTGTGGCGACCGGATCAGCGTCTTCACTGGTCATTCGGCCAAGCGGGGGCTCGCCTCGGTCCTTGCGGGCGCGGTGGGCTTCGTGTCCAGCCTCGATTCCCATGTCCTGGGGCGCGAGGGGATCTCGCTGTTCGAGCGCTCGGTTGCGGGCGACTACGACGCGGCGCGCGCCGTGCAGATGCGCACGCTGGCGCTCGACCGTGGCATGGCCGGCCTCGGCAGCGGCCCGTCGGTGATGAAAGCCGCCATGAACATGCTCGGTCGCCCTGGCGGCTTTCCAAGGCGCCCGCTTCTGGAAGCGTCGGCGGCGGAAAAGGAGGGCATCCGCCGGGTGCTCGACGGGCTTGGCCTGTTCTCGCAAGCCCATCACGCGGCCTGAGGGACGGATGGACACAACAACACAAGGACAGATCGCATGAACGACGGCAAGGTCGACTGGCACGGCAACATCGTCGCGGTGGCGACACCCTTCACCCGCGATGGCGCAATCGACGAGGTGAAATATACGGCCAACATCGAGTTGGTCCTGTCCGAGGGAGCGCATGGCATTGCCGTGTGCGGCTGTACGGGCGAGGCGTGGTCGGTCACGCCCGAAGAAAGGCTGCATCTGTTCCGCCTCGCGCGGGGCGCGGCGGGCAAGGACGTGCCGATCATCGGCGGCACCTCGGGCATCGACATCGGCAAGGTGTCTGAGCTGTCGAAGGCGGCAGTCGAGGCCGGGTGCGACGGTGCGCTCGTGATGCCGCCCTATTACGCGGTGATCGGCGAGCGCGAACTTCTCGCCTTCTTCCGGGATCTGTCGGACAATGCGCAGGTTCCGGTCTTTCTCTACAATATGCCCAAGCGCACCGGCATCAACATGCCACCCGAACTGATCGCGCGTATCAGCGCGATGGAGTGGATCGTGGCACTGAAGCAAAGCTCGCACGATTTCGCCGAGCTGGAGACGACGATCGACGCCTGCGGCGACCTGATCAACGTCTTCGCCGGCCATTCCGCCGAGCGCGGCTATGCGGCTGTAGTGATGGGCTGTATGGGCTTCGTTTCCAGCATGGAGGCGCAGATCATGGGGCGCGAGGCGATCTCGCTCTACGATCTGGCGAAAGCCGGCAAGGTGGAGGAAGGGCGCCGTGTGCAGGCCCGGACCATTGCGCTTGACAAGGGGATGCGCAAGATCGGCACGTTCCCGTCAAACATGAAGGCCGCGATGAACCTGCTCGGCCGGCCCGGCGGCTATTGCCGGCGACCGCTGCTGGACCTCGATGAGTCCGAGACGGCACAGGTCCGCAAGGTGCTCGACGGGCTGGGACTGCTGCAGGCGGAAGCCGCGCAATGACTGGCGCGCAGCCGACACCGGGCGGCAGGCCTTTCCCCGTCGCGGGCAACGTGCCAGCCATCGTCACGCCGTTCGACGCGGCTGGCCGGATCGACCACGCTGCGTTCGACGCACTGCTGGAGTGGCACCTTGCCCGCGGCGTCGACGGCATCTGCGTTGCGGGCGACAACGGCGAAAGCTGGGCGCTGTCGGGCGAAGACCGATGCCGCCTCGCGACCCAGGCGGTGCGCGCCACCGCAGGCCGCGTGCCGGTGATCGTTGGGGCGAGCGCGCCGACCGCGCGCGCCTCCATCGCCTATGCCGAGGCGCTGGCCGATACCGGAATCGCCGCGCTGATGATCGGCCCGCAAGCCTATCTGATGAAGGCGAGCACACGGGAATTGGTGACGCGGATAGAACAAATTCACCGTGCGGTCAGCCTGCCGATCGTGCTTTACAACTCGCCCCGCCGGACTGGCATCGGCCTGACCATCGAGAGCATGACCGCGCTGATCGAGGCGGTGCCGGTGATCGCGCTCAAGGAGGCATCGCGCGATTTCTTCTATCTCACCCATGTCATCCGCACGTTCCGCACACGGCTCGCGGTGCTGGTGGGTCCGGCCCCGTTCATCCTGCCGGGGTTGCAACTGGGCGCGGCCGGCTTCATCTCCAGCGGGCCGGAGTTTTTCGCCGAAACGGCAGTCATCGCGCGGTCCGGGACCAAGCCGATGGACGAGACCCTGCGCGATCTGCACTGGCGCTATACCCGGCTTTACGAAACGCTGATGGCGCTGGGCACATGGCCCTCGGCGCTGAAGGCGGCACATGGCCTGCTCGGGCTGCCCGGCGGGGTGCCTCACGAACCGGTGCTGCCGCTGGACGACGATGACCTGGAGACACTGCGGCGCGTGCTCGACGAAGTGGGCGCGACAGCGGCCTTGCCATCGCCAGCCCAACCCGTCGACGCCTGACCTACCTGGTTCCGGCTGGCTGGGCGAGATCCTCGGCGCCCAGATGCACAACGGTCTCGCCCGTCGCGGCGAAGGTGCGCGTGACCTCGCCGGCGGCATAGATGAACAGCATCGTCACCGGCACCTCGCCCACGTTATGAAAGCAGTGTGGCTCGCCCGCCGGGATATAGGCCACCTCCATCTCGCCGATGGGCGTGCGGACACCGCGGAATTCGGTCTCTGCCCGGCCGTTCAGGATGACGATCTGCTCGTCGCAATTGTGCCAGTGCATCGCCACGCTCTTGCCAACCGGCAGTATGGTCGTGCCCGTCGTCACCCCGGCGCCACACAGGGCCTGGTTGCAGAACAGCCGGGTCACGACGCCCGTCCCTCTGTCGTAGCTGCGGATGTCGTCACGGGTGCGCACAAGCGGGGTGGACGCGGTCGGGTGTCTGTCTGTCATGGGTCCTGGCCTTTTTCGGGTTGGGGAGGAACGTCGGAGGGGGGCGGCGCCTCGGCTTCGGCCGCCGCGAGGCGGTTCGCCCCTTCGCCCGTCGCCGGGTCGAGTGCGGACGACCAGCGCCCGAAGACCACGATCATGTAGAGCGCGGCGACCATCACGCCGGCGCCGAGCAGCAGCCACGGATCGGGTGTCTGGGCGAAAAATACAAATCCGATAGCCGCGGCGATCGGCAGGCGCATGAAGTCGAACGGGGCGACCACGGTCGCGTCGGCCACGGCATAGGCATGGGCGGCGAAGGCAAGACCGGCCATGCCTGCCCCTGCGGCTGCCAGCAGGAGCGCCATTTGCCGCGGATCGGGCATGTGACCGGCATGAAGCGCGGGGCCTGCACTGATCAGCGTCGAAAAGAGGAAGAAGTAGAGAAGCGTCGTCTCGGCCGACTCCAGCCGGACCAGATGGCGCAGGAACGACAGCGCCACAGCGCCAAACACCCCGCTTGCCAGCGCCGCCCAGACGCCGACCTCCCACAATGGGACGGGCCGCACGATGATCAGCACGCCGACAAAGCCCAGCAGTGTCGCAGCAGACCGATGCCAGCTTGGCCTCTCGCCAAGGAACAGGACCGACAGCACGATCACCCAGAGCGGCGTGGTGAAGGCCAGGGCCGTGGCGAGGGCGAAGTCGAGGCTGCGATAGGCCAGGATCAGGCAGGCGAGTGAGGTGATGCCCGCCATCGCGCGTGCGAAGTGCCAAACGAGATGCCGCGTGCGAAGCCGACCGGTGTGCCTGGCAAGCACGATCCACGCCAGCATCACCGGCAGGCTGAAGGCCGAGCGGAAGAACAGAATCGTCGCCGTCGGCATTTCGAGAGAGAGAATCCGCATCAGCGCGCCCATCGCCGAAAAGGCCACCGCACCCGCCAGCGCCAGGGCCGCACCCTGCACGGTCGGCGTCAGCCCGGCCCAGCCCATCCCCTGGCGTCCACCAGTCATGCCCCAAGCCCCAGGAAATACCGCAACCCGCGCCACACCAGAACCGAAGCGCCGAACAGCACCACCACCTGCAGGATGTGCGTGAACCGCCGCTCCGAGATACGCCCGAACAAGCGTGAACCCGCGAGACCGCCCAGCAGGATGACGGGGTAAAGCAGCAGGCTCTCGGTCAGGATCTGGGTGTCGATATGGCCGGCATAGACCATCACGATTGCACGCCACCCGACGACAAGCGTGCCGAGGAGCAGGATTGTCGCGCGGAAGTCGGTCTTGTCGGGTTTCACGAGCCGCAGATATACCGCAAGAAACAGCAGCCCCCCGGCCCCGGTCGTGCCGCTGATCAGACCCGACAGCGCCGACAGGACGAACAGATTCCTGGGATGGGCGATGTCGATCCGCCCCGCGAGCCGCGCCCAGAAGCCCGTCACGTCGAGCAGGACCAGAAGGCTCAGTGACAGGCCCAGAACCAGGGTCATTTCCGGTGCGCCGATCCGGCCGAAGATCCAGATGCCCAGCGCGGCGGCAGCGAAGTTCGGCACGATGACGCGACGCGCGATTGCCCAGTCGCCGAAGCGGAAACCATGCACGACAAATTGCAATTGCGACAGCATATTGCCCATCACCGCCAGCGCCACGGCGTGATGTGCGCCGATCACCAGCGCGCCGAAGACGATGGTGGGGGTGAGAGAACCCAGCCCGGTTGCCCCCTTCACCGCAAAGGCCCCGAAATAGATCGCCGCGAGCAGGGCCAGCCTGGTGGCGTCGATGCTGTCGAACAGCGCTGCGGGAAAAGAGTCCGTGGGCATGCGCTCTTGCCGTTCTGCGGGCTGGCACGGCGTGGAAAACAAAGCAGGAGGGAGCACCGGTACGCCACTCGGCATGAGTTTACTAGCATCATTTTTCGTATACTGTCTACCAAAATTCGCGGAGGAATCGCTCTTGAAAATTACGCATATCGAAACCGACATCCTGCGCCTGCCGCGGGTCGAGGTGAATGGCGACGGCCTTCAGGACACCCTGTTGATCCGGGTCCATACCGATGCCGGGATCGTCGGCATCGGCGAGGCGCATACCGTACCGACCGTTCTCAAGGCGATCATCGACGCGCCCGTTTCGCAGTCGACTGGCCAGGGCCTCGGCCAGCTCCTGATCGGGCGCGACCCACGCGACATCAATGCGCTCTGGTCGCTTATGTACGGCTGCAGCACCACCTACGGCCGCCGCGGCGTGGTGATCCAGGCGATCAGCGGGATCGACATCGCGCTTTGGGACATCCTTGGCAAGGTCTGCGGGCAGCCGATCCACCGGCTTCTGGGCGGTGCCCGCCGCGACCGGCTGCGCGCCTATGCGAGCGACCTCAGCCCCGAGACACCTGACGCCATCGTTGCCCGGGCGCAGTCCCATGTCGCCAAAGGCTACACCGCATTGAAATTCGGCTGGGGCAAGCTGGGCGCCAACGTTCGCGACGATGCGGCCTTCATCGCGCGGGTGCGCGGCGCGATCCCCGAAGAGACGGACATCATGCTCGACATGGGCACGCCTGTGCCTCTGCAGGACGCGCTGTGGCTGGCCGACGCGCTGGCCGAGCACCGCGTTTCCTTCCTGGAAGAGCCGCTGTCGCCCGACGACCTCGACGGTTTCGCGGCGCTGACCGCCCGGGCGCGCACACCGATCGCCACCGGCGAGAAGGAGACGACGCGCTTCGGCTTCCGCGATTTGATCGAGCGTGGTGGCCTGCGGATAATCCAGCCCGATATCGCGCGCTGCGGCGGCATAACCGAAGCGATGCGCATCATCGCTTTCGCCGAACTTCGCGGTGTCACTGTGATCCCCCACTGCTGGGCGAGCGACATCCTCGTCTCGGCGACGGCGCAGGTTCTCTCGACGCTGCCCGAGGCGCCCTGGCTGGAATACAACGCCACCGACAATCCGCTGAAGCGGCGCCTGCTGACCGAGCCGATCGCGGTGACGGACGGCTTCGTGCGCGTGCCGGAGGGCCCCGGCCTGGGCATCGAGTTGAACGAGGACACGATCGCCGAATTCCGCTGGACGCCCTGAACGGGGCGCCCCACAGGCCGCACGCCGGTATGCCGGTGCCTATTCTTCTGCCTTGTGAAGGGCGGAGATCATCTTCTCGACGACGACATGATCGATCATCACCCGCCCGGCGATCTTCGGGTCGCCGCTCATCACCGCGTCGAGCAGGGTCTGGTGATTGTCAGGTACCTTGTCCAGCCCGCCGTGGAACTTCCAGTTGAGGGTGAGGAACAAGCGGAACTGCTGGCTCAGGCCCCCGAGCACCTGTTGCAGGAGCAGATTGCCTGACAGCTTCCACAGCGCCTCGTGGAACGCCATGTCGAGATCGATCATGGCCATGTAATCGTCCTTGCGCGCGGCCTTGCGCATTGCGGTGATCACCTTTTCCACCTTGCTGCGATAGGCACTCGTCACCCGACCGGCGGCAAGGCGGGCGGCGTAACCCTCCAACTCGCTCCGCACGCCGAACAGTTCCTCCAGATCCCTTTTCGTCCATTCGCGGATACGGCCGCCACGGCCAGGTTCGCGCACCACGACACCGCTTTGCGCCAATTCGGTCAGTGCCTCGCGCACCGGCGAGCGGCTGACGCCCAGCAGGTCAACCAGATCGTTCTCGACAAGCCGGTCGCCGGGCCGCAGCCGCCCCTCCAGGAGCCCCGCGATGATCACCTTGGACACCTGCGCCGACAGCGAGGCGCGCTTGATCGGCGCAACGTTGGAGCCGATCAGCCCGCTGCGCGCCCGCGCCGGGCGGTCGAGATCCTTGTCTTGGGTGGGTTCGTTGCCGTTCGTTGTAACCATCACAAGCCCTCGGGACATCTGCATTTCGCTTCTTCAAGCCCGCTTGTTCCAGCCGGGCGCGATACGGGACAACCGCACCAGATTCTGTCTTTCTGCCGCCCCGACAAAGCCGCTTCGTTCCGCCTGTCCCGTGCCATGATCCACCCCGCTTGGAAACGCTTATTTTCGCGATCGCAGGTCCGAGGCATGATGCGTGACACCTCTGCACCAGACGATACAGACCCACATGTCAGCGTCCTTGGCATGGGGATCATTGGCGTGTCCTGCGCACTCTATCTAGGGCTTGCAGGGGGGCCTGTCACCCATTTTGACCAAGGCGGGCCGGATGCGGGTCGTTTCGGCTGCAATGGCGGGAGCCAGAAGGACGATTCATGCGTTCAGGTGGCGATTCGGGGCGCGGGTGCCGATGATTCAGCGCCGAGCGGTTCAGATCGCTCTGCCGGACCCCGGCCCGCCGTTTTAGACGAAGTCCGAAAACCGCAAGGTTATCTTGACGCCCATGGCGGACAAATCCCGCATCACCTGCATCGCCGAGGCACGAACCCCCGGCAGGCATGACCCCGTGGCCGGACCACAGCCCCTGAGTGCCGGTTTCGCCGCTCGTCATCGGTCGTTTACTTTTGCGCCCGCGGCGGTCTTCGCCTATGGTCAAGGTCGCCGGGCCTCAACCGCTTTCGTGAGCGGCGTCCCTGGCGGTGCGCTACCCCTCCGGGCGCTCTGCCACCAAAGCCCAGATTGTGCCGCAGACCGAGGCGCGTCGCACGCCCTGCGGCGGGGCTTGACTGCGGATGCCGCCATTGTATTGTGTATACAGTCGACGATAATGATCGAAAGGCACTCCCGTGACATCAAGCCAGGCGCAGGCTTCCCCGAACCAGACGCCCCAAGTCACCGCATCCCCGGACTGGGTGCGCAAGCCAGTGGCGCGCGGCCCGGCAATCCGGCTTGTGGTTGACGGCGTGACAGTGACGGCCTTCGAGGGAGAATCGGTCGGCGTGGCGCTCGCCGCAGCAGGGCGCCTTGTTCTGCGACACAGCCCGGGCCTCGGCGCGCCGCGGGGCATGTTCTGCCTGATGGGCGTTTGCCAGGAATGCGCCGTCGATATCGATGGGGCGATGTTGCCGTCTTGCATGACGCCCGCGCGCGACGGGATGCGGGTGACGACCGATGCGCTGACCCGCCGCCGGGATGCGGGCTCGCCCCGCAAGACCGCCGAATGACCGCCCCGGTCCGAAGCGTGGAT
>Ga0105053_10001489_pt1 | contig 37488 bp, 28 predicted proteins | sample BON01_FD_78093 | JGI IMG/M metagenome (GOLD analysis project Ga0105053, IMG submission 78093) | Freshwater microbial communities from Lake Bonney liftoff mats and glacier meltwater in Antarctica - BON-01 | ecosystem: Environmental > Aquatic > Freshwater > Ice > Glacier meltwater | place: Lake... | reverse complement strand
CGGCTCACTCAGGCCCTTCTGGAACTGAACCCTATTGCGCGCCATCGCCCAGACCCTCCTCAAGCTACTGTTTGTTCACTATTTGTACCAATCCATGAGCGGCTGAGCAATGTGCGTAATCAGGAATCGGGTTGTATCTAAAGGCCCCAGCGCATGGCAAACCGTACGAACCAGCTAATGATCAGGGGTGCGAATGGCAAGATAATGAAGATCCGAACGAGGTGAAACGCCGTCACGAGCGCCAGCCCCTCCTGCAGAATCTTGGCGGTCAGGGCCATTTCCGTGACACTGCCGGGCGCCGTTGCCAGAACCATGACCTGCCAAGGTTGACCGGTAAGGTGTGTCAGCACAACCCCTAACCCTGCGCAGAGACCGACCAACAATAAGGAGGTCAGGATCGATCCGGAAATGAATCCTCGCGCATGGCGGACGAGGTCACGGTCAAAGACCGCCCCAAGCCAGATGCCCAGAAAAACCTGCGCACAAACCAGAACAAGATAAGGAAAAGGCGTGATCGGCAGACTGAGTGAAGCGCAGATCGCAGCCCCTGCCAGCGCGCCGATGAAGAACGGGTTACCCATCCCCAGCCTGCGCGCAATCACCGATCCGCCGAGCCCGAACGAGAAAAGGATCAATGCGCCACTCACGCTCCACGCTACATTGCGCAGCACGGCCACCGCATCCGAGATCGTGCCATCCAGCAGCACGATAAGGGGAGGGATCAAGACCACCAGAAAGATGATTCGCAAGGTCTGGGCAAAGACTATGGGGCCGACCGGCACCTTGTGTTTCTCGGCCAGAACCGCGCTTTCGACCGGCCCCATCGGCAGCGAGGCGAGAATTGCTGTGATCGGCTCCGCCCGGGTCAGCCGGATCAGCACGGCTGCGACTCCATAGCCCACAAAGATTGTTACGATAGCCGCCAGCACCATCGGACCTATTAGGGTCAGCATGACCTGCAGTGCCTCGGGGGTGAACGACAGTCCGACAGAACTTGCCACCAGAACCTGACCCAACTGGCGGGTCTGCACAGGGATGCGCACCGGAAGATCGAACATCCGCACGGTGGCGGAAAACAGCATCGCTCCCAGCATCCAGGGCAAAGGAAACTGCAGCCATTGGGCGACAAGGCCAAAGACAAGAGCGCCTGCGAAGATCAGAGCGATGTGACCCGCGCGCCCAAGTGCATCCCTTATGGTCATCGCGTCCTCATCCGTAGCGATTGGTGTTCTTGCTCTGCAAAGATGTTCGGACGGTTCCGGCGCAATCTCATGGGAGCCCGCTTGCTTGGGGGAACAGGATATCTGCAACGTGAAGGGTTGGTCATTCACCTGATCTCTGGACAGGTCAAGGATCTGTCATACCGCCTCACGTAATTTGGTCACCCGAAGGAAAGACTTGTCGGGCAAGCAAAGCCCAAAGCCGACACTGCGCCTAATTCCCACTGCAAAACCGCCGCCCAACACCCGCGAGAGCTCAACAACGGATTTTCCCCAGCCCAGAATCTCATTGAACGTGGGCCGACAATAGTAGCGCGCGCCTAGATCTAACGCACTCCATGCCCGAGTTTGACATTCCGACGCATGCGCGGGTTCACTACTTGATCGGAGACGTGCACATTCCACACCGTCGCCCGATCGCCGTTGTGATATTCGTCCATCAGCGCCGGCAACTGGTGAAGATTCGTGACATTGTGCCCCGCAATCCCGAAACCGCACGCGATGGCGGCCAGATCGGTCCTGCCAAAGATGGCACCACTATCGTCAACACCGTCTTCACGCAGCTTATGGATCTCTGCGCCATAGGCGCCATCGTTGAAGCAGATCATCAGCAGTTTCAGCCCGTGCCGCCTGACCGATTCCAATTCCTGCACATGCATCAGCATGCTCCCGTCGCCTTCAAATAGAACGACCTTGCCAGACCGGCGCGCCGCAGCGATGCCAATGGCATAGGAGATGGAGTTACCGATGGCCCCAAAATCGCGCATGGCGTGATAGCGCGTCGGCTCACCACCCCGCATGACGGTGTGGAAATAGGATTGGTGGCCCGAGCCGCTGACAACATCATGATCGGCGGGAATCAGTCCTTCCAGCGCTGCGCAAACAGCGCGCGGGTCAAGCGTGCCGGGCTCCAGTTCATAAACAGTATCATCAGCAGGTTCATCACGGATACGCGCAGCAAGAGCAGGTGTCCGCACCGCCGCTTTGACCATTCGGCTGCCATCCAGCGCGTCAATCAGCGCGCGCGTCGCCAGCTTGGCATCCGCCTGCAAATAGACATCCGCAACGCGGCTCCCATGCCGCAGGCCCAGCGGATTGGTGTCGATCTGCACCACCTCGGCATCGGGGCCGATCATCTTTCCGCCATCGACAGTATGATAGGTCATGCTGGCACCAATCGACAGGATCAGATCGGCCCTGGCAAATTGTTCACGGGCGATGGCGCGGGCAAATCCACCCGAAACGCCCAGCGAAAACGGGTGATGGTCGTACATGCCGCGCCCCAGCAATGTCGTGGCGATCAGGGCACCGCTGCGTTCCGCCAGTTCTTCCACATTGGCGCGGGCATCGGACCAGATCACACCGCGACCGGCCAGAATGATCGGGCTACGCGCCTCGGAAAGCTTGGCCGCCAGAGCCGCAATCTGTGCCGGATCGGGTGGCAGGCGGGCAGTCACCGGCAGGACAGTATTGGAAGGCTCATAGGCGCCAATCTCGGGCATCGGTTGTTTCTGGATGTCATAGGGAATGCCCAGAACGACTGGCTGCCGATGATGACGGGCCATGTAAAACGCTTCGCGGACATACTGATACATCCGGTGCCGACTGTGGCCCGAGATGTAATGCGCACCACAGATCGCCGCGAGGGGTTGCTGTTCAATCGCCTGCCCGTACCATTTTGCCCCGATCGGAGTTTCGCCCGCAAAAATGACCTGGGGCACTTCGCTGCGCGCGGCCGAGGCCAGCGCCGTGGTGATCTGGGTAAAGCCCGGCCCACAGGTGACCGAGGCGACCCCGACCTTTCCGGTGGCGCTGGTATACCCCATCGCCATGGTGCAGGCGCAATGTTCGTGCCTTGCATGAATGGTCTGCATCCCGGGCAGATTCTTCATCGCAGTCGCCCAATGCATATTGCCGTCACCCATCAGGGTAAAATGCGTATCGACCCCTTCGGCCTGAAATGCCCGGGCCAATCCTTCGTAAATCAGACCTGCCACGCAAATCTCTCCAGTTTCGAGCGGCGGGCCTTCGTCGGCACACCGCCCCCAGTTCATTGGGAAGGGATCAAAGACCGCCGTAGAGTTCGTCGGCCCAGTCGCTGATCCAGCTCATCCGTGCATCAGTCAGACCCAATGCACCTTGCAGGATGCGGGTCGACTCTTCTGAACCCACAACTTGCGGATAGTCACCAAGGATCAGAAGCGCAGCCTCGGTATTCATCTCGGGAAGCTCAAGCGCATCAGCCGCAGCCTGCGCATAGGCATCGACAATCTCTTGCGGCGTCCCTTCGGGCAGCAGGATCATCTTGCCCACCATCACCCGAATATCGAACAGGGCCTTCCAGACATCATATTCCGTGCCCGACAGCGGCTCGCCATGAATCGCCTCATAAACCTCAAGGAAATGCGGCACACCGGGGGCAACCGGATCGCGCACAATGACGCCATCCTGTTCAAAGCCCATGGTGAACATCAGGTTCACCGTGCCGTCCTCGACCAGCGGAACCACTTCATTCGCATATGAGGCCATCGTGTCATGGCGCATCTGGAACTCGCCACGTTGCAGCCCGCCGCGCGATTCACCCAGGCTGATCCCGAACACAACCTGCGGTTTTATCCCTAGCAGGTCATAGCTGAACAGCACCCCCAGATCAGAGGATGTCAGGCTCTGCACCGCAACTACCGGCGGATTCTCGATATAGGTCCGCACCATCTCGATCGGGTCATCAGGCAATCCGCCCTGATACGTGGCCAGCCCGTACACAACAGTACCAGTCGGCGACGAGACAAACGGGATCATGCTGCCCAGATCATACTGAACCCGGTCATCGGCAAAAAGCTGGTTCAGAATGGTGCTCGCCCCGATGGCCAGGATCGTCATGCCGTCCGGTTCGGCGTCTGCAACAAACTGGTTGGCCCCGATGATTGATCCACCGCCCTCGATATTCTCGACCAGAATTGTCGGCTGCCCCGGCAATGTCTGTTCAAGCTGTGTGGCGAACAGCCGGGCATGCGCCGATGTTCCCCCACCGGGGCCATATGGCACGATCATGGTAATCGTCTCGCCGGTAAAGTCGACAGCATCCTGCGCCATCGCCGGGCCGGTCATCGCCACGGCAAGCGCCAGCGCGGTCCCCGTCAAAACGGTCCGTCGCGACGGTGTCATGTTCCTGAGATCATGTGTCTGGTGGTCTGAAATTGCTGGCATGTTGCCTCCCCGGTTCTTCGAAGCCCGATATTCCTGCCGCCGCAAGATCCTCCTCCGCGGCCGCATGATCGGCTCCAACGAATCAAGGTGTAGACATTTATTGTCTATGTGTCGACTTTAGTTTGCGGATAGGCGAAAGACTGGGCAAAAATAGCGAAATATTTGACACTTGCTTCAAACTACTCGCATCTTATGCCTGCACAATGTTATCAAGTGTCAACATTATGCCACGCTTTACACAAGTCTCTCGAACATATTGCGCGCCCCGCCCATGCCCTTGGCAAGGCGCATGAACTTGCGCTCAAGATCTTCTCTGGAAAAGGGTTGATCCGGCGTGCCCAAAAAACTGTCCTGCCGCGCCTCAAGCTGCGTGCCATTGTGCAGCTTCAGCGTCACATCGACACCCCAGCCTTTCGCCGGGCCGTCATCACGCTCGAGCACGCTGATGCGCTGACACAGATCGCGGATCCGCCAGTCTTGCAGCGCATCGGGCGAGAATGATTCACAGTCTTCCGGGTCAAGATAGGCGGACAGGGCCATGACGAAAGGCACACTGTATTGCGCCAACATCAGGTCAGAGGGGTCTTTCTCACTGTGATGCGACACGAGTTTGGCACTGCCGCGCAGCATGATTTCGGCAATATCATCACCGCCAAATCCCTTCTCCTGCATCCATCCCCGCAGGCACTGGACCGGGGCATGTGCGGTGATATGGCAGGCATAACGCTTGAAACACAGGGTCTCGATTTCAAACCTGCTGCCCAGACCATCCAGCAAAAGTTCAGGCGCAGTCTCGCTACAAAACGCGTCGAGCAGCCCGAAACGTCCTTCGATCACCGTATGCGGGGCCTCGAACCCGCGTGCCGCCAGACGGGCCGCCAGAACGCCGCCCTCGGCTGCGCGCCCCATGTGCAGCCGTTTCACCATTCCGCCCTGCCCCGCGCTGGCAAAGGCCAGAAGCCCGCTTGCGAAGGAACCGGCGATGCCCAGCGCATTGGCGGTCTGGGTCACATCAAGGCGCAGCAGACGGGCACAGGCCACAGCCGCACCAAAGGTGCCGGTCAGGCCGGGGGCATGAAAGCCGATCTTTTCCGGCGTGTGCAGCGTTGCGGCGCCAATCCTGAACATCACCTCGCAGCCCGCGACAATCGCGCAGATCAACTCTTCTTCAGACGCCCCCACCGCCTGCGTCATTGCCCATGCAGGCAGTGCCACAGTGGCCCCCGGGTGCACGCCGGCCCCCGGCTTGCGCAGACTGTCAAGTTCAAAGGCATGGCAGAATGCACCAAGCACAAACGCGGCCTGCGGCGGGTGCAAACTCACCCCCGGTTCCCCCGGAATTGGACAGGGGCCGCCGCTGCCGGTTTCAACCGCCTCCGCCAGGATCATGCGCGACCATCGAAGCGTCCGCCCGAAAATCGCACAGCCCAAGGCATCAATCAGGCAGTGGCGCGCAAGTTCAGTCACACGCGCGGGCAAGGTATCATACCGCAGGCCCTGCGCGTATTCGGCATAGGCCACCGCAACTTTGGTGCCCCCAACTTCTGTCTCATGGCTCAACTTCGTTCTCCCGCCATTCTGCTGCGGCCAGACTGCCTTGCAGCCAGTATTTGATATCAGTTCCGGATGTTCTGCAAGAAAAGCCCGTCATCCAGCGGCACGCCAAGGCCCGCCGCCTGCGCGGATTCATAGATCGCTCCGGCCAGCGACGCGAACTGGACACCGTGAATATTGCCGCGTTCGGAGAATGTGATCTGTTTGGGCGATTGCCGCCCCCGATCAGGATCAGCCAGCAGTTCGGCAAACATCACCCTGCGGTCACGCGGAATGTCATGAAACCGGCGTGTTCCGCCATGGCCCGATTTCTGGCCATTGCCCACAAAACTCAGGCATTCATCCTCCACCGTCCAATCGGCCACTTCCGTCGGGCCATCGGCAGTGCCAAATCGCAAGCCGACATCGACCGCCGCATTTGCATCGGTATCCAGCATTCCACCGATGCAGGTAACATGCATACCCGGGCGCAACAGGGCCCCCGGCACCACAGGACCGATGGCATTGGTGCAGGCTGCAACCATATCGGCACCGTCAAACACAGCGTCCGGGCTATCCACCGCCTCGATCACAAACCCATGCCGCTGACGGGCGGCAGCAACAAATGCTTCACGATTGGCGACAGTCGGGCTGAATACCCGGACATGCTCCAGATCGCGCACCTGCGCGATGGAATCCAGATGCATGGCTGCCATGCCGCCCGCGCCCAGAATACCCAACTGGCGGGCGTCAGGCCGCGCCAAGTAGCGCACCCCCAGCGCGCTGTCGGCACCTACCCGCATCTGCTGGATCAGCCCGTCGTGGATGATCGCCCGCAATGCGCCAGACGCCATGTCGAACACCATGAGCAGGCCCATATATGTGCCGGGTTCGACGCAATATTTCTGTTTGCGTTTCTGGCCATTCAGAACGGTCTGAAACACCATGTCAGACTTGATGCGGATGCAGCCATAGCCAGCCGAACCCAGACCAACCGAAATTCCCAGTTGATAGGCTTCGCCGCGCGGGTTTTCCGATGTCTGAAAATCAAGGCGCGGCGCGCTGACATCCTGCCCCGCCGCATGCGCGCGATAGGCGGTGTCAAGCGCCGCAACTACGCCGCCTGCCGTGATCAGCTTTGCCACGGCATAATTGTCGATGATGAGAGTCACCAGAGATCCTTTTCAAAAGACATGGTGCAAGGGGCCGTCGCTTGCGGTTGCCACCCGCATCCTGTGCCGGTGGCAACCAAGATGCGCTTCAGACTGAATTACGGCTGCACGTCATAGGTTTCGAGCAGCCAGGTATTCAGCCATTCGCGCTGCTCATCAGACACATCCGCCGCACCGCGCAGCACTGCCGCAGCCTCTTCGATGCCGGTCACCTGCGGGTATGGCCCAAGCACATCAATCGCCATCGGTGATTGCATCTCTTCCGACTGCAGCGCTGCCGTCATCGCATCCGCATAGGTCTGCAGAATTTCATCCGGGGTTCCGGCGGGCAGGACGAACATCTTGGCCGCCATCACACGGATATCAAAAAGCATCTTCCAGACGCTGTATTCGATCCCGTCCAGCGGCGCGCCATGGATTTCTTCATAGACCTCAAGAAATGTCGGAATATCGGGTGCCATCGGGTCACGCACGATTTCGCCATTCTGCTCGAATCCAAAGGTAAACAGCGCAACAGTGCTGCCTTCCTCAATCATCGGCTCCACACCCGCAGACCATGACGCCATATTGTCAAAATTGAGCTGGAATTCACCGCGTTCGTAACCGCCTCGCGCATCTGCGTTGGACAGGCCGAACACAGCCTGAATATCAATCCCCAAAAGATCGAGCGACACCAGAATGGGCAAGTCGGCGGCCGTGGCACCGTCACCACCATAAACTGGCGTGTTTTCCATCAGGTAACGCACGTCAGCGACGGAATTCCCGGTCAGGCCAAAATCGGTGCGGCCATAGACGACTATACCAAAGGGCGACGCCAGAAAGGGCCGGAAACTGGGCAGATCATAGCGTACGGCTGGGTTCTTCAGCAGATACTGAAAGAAAGTCCCCGTGCCGAGTGCCGCCACTGTCAAACCGTCCGGCTCGGCGCTCTGCTGGAATTCATTGATGCCGACAACTGACCCCGCCCCGGCGATATTCTGCACCAGAATGGTGGGCTGCCCCGGCAATTCGCGCGACAGCGGCCCTGCCAGCAATTGTCCGTGAATGGTCGACCCGCCGCCCGCGCCATAGGGCACAATCAGTTCGATCTGTTCGGGGGCAAACTCCTGCGCTACGGCGGGCACGGCGCTGAACATCAGCCCCGCCATCATGGCCGCGCTGAATATCGCATCGCCCCTGTTCTTCATGTCCTTGGTCATCGTGGTTCTCCTCCTCGCGTTTTTGTCGTTCTACGTCGTCGGTCGCCGCTTTCCCGCCGACAGCATTTCCCGTCCTTCAGGTTTCTTGCCGCCGGACATGGTGTGGTTTTCTTCTGATCAGGCGGCAGCTTCGGCCAGTTGTTTCGCCCGCTGCGCCGCGTGACTCCCTGCGATACGGCCAAAGACCGCGCCAGACATCAGGCCGGTTCCGCTGCCATAGTTGTGAGCATAAAGACCGCCGACCATTTCGCCCGCTGCATAAAGCCCCTCGATAGCCCCGCCGAAATTCGCCTCGACCTGGGCATCGTTGGTGATCTTCAGCCCGCCAAAGGTAAAGGTCACGCCGGTGGTGACGTGATAGGCATGATAGGGCGGCGCATCGAGCGGGTTGGCCCAATTGGTTTTCTCGATCGCAAGCCCCTCGGTCTTGCGACCGTCAAGGACATTGGGGTGAAAGGGAATATCGGTCCGGCAGGCCGCATTGAACGCTGTGACAGTCTTCATGAAACCGTCAGGGCTCACGCCTTCCAGCTTCTGCGCCAGTTCTTCAAGAGTATTGGCCTCAACCTTGGTCACCCGGCGAATGCGATACTCACCCCGTAGAAGATGCTTGACCTTGTCATCAAACACCTGCCAGGCGAACATGCCTGGCTGTTTCAGGATCTCGCCGCCGTATTTCGCATAGGTATGCGAATGGAAATTCGCGCCCTCGTCGACATAGCGTTCACCCTTGGCATTCACGAGGATACCAAAGGGATAGTTATGCTTCTGGAACTGGTCCCCGATGGTCAGATCACCATAGGGCGGGGCGTTCACATCCCATGCGACCGAATGGCAGCCAGACCAGTTGCCATGAGGACGCGCGCCAATATCCATGGCCATGCGCAGGCCCGCACCCATATTGTACCTTGTGCCGCGCACCTTTGCCAAATCCCAGCCTGGCCCCAAATACTGGGCGCGCATGGCCGGATTCGATTCAAAACTTCCGCAGGCAAGGATCACCGATGCCGCCGTCAGATCAACGCGCTCGCCCTTGCTCAACACCGCCACGCCCGTCACGCGAGCACCTTGCGTCAAAAGCTCGATTGCCGGCGTTTCATAGGCAATCGGGATACCCAGACTCTCGCCCCGGGCATAGAGCGCGCTCAGCATCTCGGGGCCGCCGCCGCTGATATGTAGCGCCAGACCGCCCCAGAAGCGAAACTTGCCATCCACCTGATAGGCCTGCCGCCCCAGGCCGGGCCACATCTTGACCCCCTGCTGTCCGACCCATTTCGCAGTGGCCTTGCTCGACCGGATCAGGATTTCACAAAGCTCCGGATCCGTGCGGAATTGGGTCAACTCATACATGTCGTCGAAGTATTCGTCCTCGGTATATGATCCGAAATCAATATTGCTCATGTCCTCGTCCGCCATCGCCGGGCAGATGTCGATCAGATCCTCGATCCCGTCATAGGCAAACCGGAATGCACCGCCCGTGTAATGCGAATTGCCACCCCGGTCATCAAAGGGTGCCGCTTCAAGCATCAGCACGCGCGCTCCGTTCTCGCTGGCCGAAATTGCCGAACACATCGCAGCACTTCCGGCACCAACCACGATGACATCCGGCCGATATGCCAGCAGCTCGTTGCGATCCATCCTGTATCCTTCCCTTGGAGTTTCAGCCTTGGGCACGCCGGCCCGGTAGCTATTCAGTTGCGCGCCATGCGCAGCCCGGCGTCGTCGTCGGGGTGTTTCGAAGGGCGCAGCATAGCAGAGAGATCAGCCAGACTGGCGGCATCCGGCAGGATGAGCAGAGTCGAAAGCAGCGCCATGGCCTGATCGGCCCCCAGACCGGGTGCCGCACAATCCAGAAACTTGGCATTCAGTGCCCCCCGCGGCAGCGGATGATCTCGATCTCGCCCGACGGGTCGTTCGACCCGGTGGTGCAGGGATGTCCCGTCACGCAGTGTCACCGTCACCTCGGCAAAGAAATGTTCGGTGGTATCCATCCGCGCCTGCGGATGCGGTGCGGCGGTGATGCGGGACATCACCTCGCGCAGCGCGCTATCCGCGACGGCGGCATCGGAAAAATGCTCAAGGCTGACGATGCCATGCACAAGCGCGCGGGCCAGCACATATTGCACCGAAAATTTGCCATCAAGGCCCGTGGCGGGCTGCGGCCTGTTGGTATGGGCAAGGCGGCGGGGATGAGTCCATGACAGGACCGACCCGACATCCGCTTCGGTAAAGCCATGGGCCTCTCGCAGCGCCAGCAGGGCATCTATCGCCGGATGCGTACTGGCACAGCAGGGGTGCCGTTTGAAGGCGATCCCGGGTTCGACAATGTCCAGCGGGTCGGCCCAGCCATCCAGCACACGGTCGGCGTCATAATGGCCAGCACCATTGTAAACCTCAAAAAATCCCTGCGGATCTGTCATCGCCCCGGCGTTCGCCGTCATGCCCTCGCGGGCCAGCAATGCGGCGAATAGGCCGTTACGCGAACAATGGCCAATATGATAGGGCTTTGCCATCGTTCCGAAATTTGCCTTGATGCCAGAAGCCATTGACGCTGCCAATGCCAGCGCATGCGCCATCTGTCCCGTATCCAGTTTCATCAGATGACTGCACGCGCCCGCAGCGCCGAACACCCCCAGCGTCGAGGATGGGTGCCAGCCCTTTTCATAGTGATGAAAGTTGACCGCCCGCCCGATGCGGGTTTCCACCTCGACCCCTGCGACGTAGGCAGCAATGAAGTCAGACCCGCTGCAACCCGTCGTCTCACCATAGGCCCAAAGCGCCGGAATGATCGGGGCTGATGGATGCCCGCCAAGTGTGTTGGAGCAATCGTCAAAATCCAGCGCATGACTGGCCACACCATTGATCAATGCCGCATCAAGTGCGGATGCGCGCGTCGCTGAACCAAAGATCGTTGCAGAGCCATCACCCGCCAGTCCAGTCGCCCGCATTGTCGCCTGCACAGCCGGCTCGCCCGCACCTGCCAGCGTCACGCCAATCGTATCAAGGATCGCATCCCGCGCAGTGTCGACAGCAAGAGGAGAAAGCGAATCGAATGTGATCTCGCGTAGTTTTCTGGCAACCCGATCAAGCACGTCAAAAGGCCCTTCTATTCATCATCCGGCACAGCATTTCGCTATATAAAATAACAATTCTAGGCGACAACTCAGTGAACCCTCTTGGTATATGCCCGGCGTTGAGATAACGTCATTGTTGCATGTGTTTTACTTGCGTTGCAGAAAACTGTAGACATTATTTCAACCCCTGTCTACACTTTCCTCGACCAGTTTGACGACGGGCCCTGACCGGCCCATTTGGAAACCAGAAACTTATCGCTCGACGGGGCGTATGTGAACGATCGGAAGTAACTCAGAATGACCGAAGCCCCTGTCGAAAAGGTTGAAGATGGTCGGCTGCTGGCGGAAACTGTCATCGCGCATATCCGAAATCTGATCGCGACAGGCCGTCTGACCCAGGGCGGCCGCGTGAAAGAGCTTGAGATTTCCAATGAACTCGGCATCAGCCGTGGCCCCGTGCGCGAGGCAGTCAGACGGCTCTCCGCTTCCGGCCTGCTCATAGCGTCCCAGAACCTCGGGTCCAGTGTCATTGTCCTAAACAGTGACACCGTGCGCCAGGCCTATCATGTGCGCGAAGCGCTGGAATCCCTCGCCGCATCCCTCGCAGCACAGAACATGGACCAGTCAGAACGACAGGCCCTGATCGACATGCTGAACGAGCATGAGAAGGTGATGGAAAACACATCGCCCACTGCCTATCCGGCCGGGCGTTCCGACTGGGATTTCCATCTTAGGATATTACGTGGTTCGCAGAATGATTTCATCTGGCGGATCTGCGGCATTGAACTACGTGACATCATGGCTTTGATGCGTGCCCAGCACATCTCGTCTGAAAAACGGGGCATGCGCGCCCTGCAGGAACACCGCTGGATCGCCGAAGCGATTTTCGAGGGGCATAGCGACCTCGCCGGCACGCTGATGGCCAGTCATATCCGGGCGTCCCGCGACAACCTGCTGCTGGGTATGAACAAGATTGCGACGACCCCGATTGCGACAAAGGTAATGAGAACATAATGACAGTGGACTGGCTCAAGAATGGTGGCGTGGCCTCAACGGTTGGCGAGGGGCTTGCAGCTCTGCTTGCAGGTGGGCCTTCTGTTCCCGTTGCCGGATGCCATGACGGGATGTCGGCACTTCTGGCGCAAAAAGCCGGATTTGGCGCGCTCTACCTGTCGGGTGCGGCCCTATCTGCTTCCATGGCATTGCCAGATCTGGGCATCATCACCATGGAAGATGTGACACGTGCCGCTCGCACGGCGGTACGCGCCTCCGGCCTTCCCTTGATCGTTGATTGCGATACTGGATTTGGCGAGGCGCTGAATGTCATGCGCACCGTCAAAGAACTGGAGGCGGTCGGTGCCGCCTGCATCCAGATCGAGGATCAGGATTTTCCCAAGAAATGCGGGCACCTGAACGATAAACGCCTGATCAGTGCTGACGATATGTGCCGCAAGATCGCAGCCGCCAGAATGGCGTCAGGCACACTGAAAATCTGTGCCCGAACTGACGCTGTGATGATCTCGTTGGACGAAGCGATCAGCCGCGCCAAACGCTACGTCGAGGCTGGCGCCGACATCATTTTTGTCGAAGCAATGATCTCCGAAGAGCAGATTCGCGCAGTGCGCGCCGAAATCGATGTCCCGCTGCTCGGCAATATGACAGAGTTCGGTCGTACCCCGCAAATCCATCTGTCCAAATGGAAGGATTACGGCATCGACCTTGTGATTTATCCGGTTTCCGCCCTGCGCGTCGCTGCACGCGCCATGGAGCAATTCTATGCTGGATTGATGCAGGACGGCGATGTCGGCGCGCATCTGTCCTCCATGATGACGCGGGCAGAGCTTTACGACCGTATCAGCTATTACGATTTCGAAAAGCTGGATCAGAGCATCGTGAGCACGGTCCTTCGCACCTGAGCAACCGGCCGCATATTGCGGCCCGCTATTTTAAAGCACTTCAAGGACATATAAGGGGGACGGCATGACCGCTCACGCCAGTTTTGACAATCATCATACCCGGCGGATCGCCGAATTCGTCTCAGACCTGCAATATGATGACATCCCGCCAGAGGTGCGGACCCGGATCAAGCTGCTGGTGCTCGATTCCCTCGGTTGCGCCTTATATGGTGCCAACCTCCCATGGACGAGAATCCTCCAATCGACGCTCACGGAACTCGACAGTTCTGACGGCTGTTCTGTCTGGGGCACAAATCTGCGCCTCTCGGCACCTCATGCCGCACTTGTGAATGGCACGCAGGTGCAGGGGTTCGAACTTGACGACGTGCACCGCGTCGGCGTGCTGCATGTGGGCGCAGTCACCTTGCCCAGCCTCATCGCCGCCGTGGAGACACGTCAGGGCATATCGGGGCGTGATTTCCTTGCAGCCTGTATAGCGGGTTATGAAATTGGCCCGCGTGTTGGTATCTGCATGGGGCAGGAGCATATCGGGCAGGGCTGGCATTCCGGTGCCACACTGGGTGTCTTTTCCGCAGCCGCCGGGGCGGCCCGTGGCCTTGGCCTCGACGCCGACAAGACCGTTCATGCGCTTGGTATCGCCGGCACGCAGGCGGCCGGGCTGATGGCCGCGCAATATGGTGCAATGGTCAAACGCATGCATGCGGGACGCTCTGCGCAAAGCGGACTCTATGGCGCCCTGTTTGCCGCCAATGGCTTCACCGGCATTCTCGATGTTCTTGAGGCGCCTTATGGCGGTTTCTGCACCACATTCTCGCGCTCGCAGGACCGTTTCAACATGGACGAACTTAGCGCCGGCCTTGGCGAGCGGTTCGAAACCATGAGCATCGCACTCAAATTCTATTCCTGCGTCGGCAGCAATCACACCACGCTGGACGCGATCCGCGCGATTAAGGCTCGGATGCCTTTCACCATTGGTGAATTGGACAAGATCGTCGTGCATGGTTCGCAGGTGACGGTCGATCACGTAGGCTGGCCCTACCGGCCAGAGGGCCTGACATCGGCACAACTCAACCTTCCCTTCTGCGTTGCAACGTTATTGATTGAAGGTGATGTTTTTGTCGATCAGTTCGAGGAATCCTGCGTGCATGATGCCGCGCGGATCGCCCTGTCGCGCCGCGTGGAATGCGTGGAAGACCCGTCCATTACCGCACAGGGTTCGCGGTTCCGTCACAAGGTGCGGGTCGAAGTGATCCTCAAGAACGGCCAACGCGACGAGGAAACGCTGGAGGCGCCGCGCGGCAGCGAAAAATCCTTCGCAAGCGAGGCGGAGATTGTCGGCAAATTTATGAAACTGGCGGTCAAGTCGATGCCAGAGGCGCGCGCAGGCGCCCTTGCCGATGCCGTCCTCGGCATGGATGACCTTGAAGATGCCAGCACGTTGATCAATCTGCTGGCGGTGCCCGGCTAAGAACCGAAAGGCGCTGATCATGGCGCATCACCGTCCCTTCGGCAGGGCGCTTTCATGACACCGGGAAACGCCCGACGCTGGGTGATTATTGGAACAACCCTTGCTATCGGGGGCGTATGTGGTGCCTTCTTCGACTGGCAGAACATCCCGCTGGCATGGATTCTTGGCCCGATGATTGCCACGGCAATCCTGTCGATCAGCGGGCTGAACGTGCTCAATTCCGCGCGCAGCCGCAGGTTGGGGCAATTGGTGATCGGGGCCGGTCTGGGCCTGAACATCACAACGGCGCTAGTAGTCCAAATGGGCGTCTGGGTCCCCATGATGATCGTGACCGCGGTTCTGGCCGCAATCATCACATCTTTCTTCAGCGTGTTTTACGCACGCTTCGGCGGGCTAGACCGCGCCACAGCTTTTTTTGCCATGATGCCGGGTGGCCTGTCAGAAATGGCCAATATCGGAGCAAAGGTCGGGGCTCGGTCAGAACCCATCGCCTTGTCACAGGCCGTGCGCATCGCGCTCGTGGTCTGCGTCCTGCCACCCGCCATTGTCGCACTGGGCGTCAGCGGCGATTTTGCCACGATTGATGGCGCACCTGCCCTCTCCTACTCGGTCACTGTCCTACTGCTCATCGGCGGGCTGGCCGGAGTCTGGCTTATGCAGCGCCTTGGTGCCGCCAATCCATGGATGCTGGGCGCACTGCTTGTCGCCGCATTTGTCTCGGGCATGGGCTTTATTGAGGGTCACGTCCCCGACCTGCTGTTCAACGCGGGCCAGTTCCTGCTCGGCGTCGCCATCGGCGCACGCTTTCGCCGCGATATCATCCGGCGTCTGCCGAAGCTTTTGGCCCTCAGCGCGGCCCTTACCCTGCTCATCACCATTGCGCTTTTTGGCCTCAGCATGGGCATCTCCTGGCTGAGCGGGCTTGATCTTGCCAGTGCTGCGCTAGCGTCCTCGGCCGGGGGTGTCGCCGAAATGGCGCTGACGGCGCAGGCACTGCATCTCAATGTCGCGCTGATCTTGGGCTTTCATATCGTCCGGGCCATCATGGTCAACGCCTTCTCGGTCCAGATCCTGAACACGCTCACACGACTTCGGTTCTTCGATGGTGTCGAAAGCCTGGAAACCGCCGTCCTCGGCCCGCGCCGCTGACCGGCGCGAATGTACGGCTTTACTTTGGCAGGCCCAGCACCCGCGTTGCCAGAATATTGCGCTGAATGTCGTTTGATCCGGATGCAATCTGCGCGGGGAACATCGCATAGAATGGCGCAAGTATATCTGCGGTTATGTCGCCAAATTGCTGCGGCCCGGCAAGGCCACCCGCCTCTCCCGCCACTTCGATCAGGAATTCGGTCAGGCGCTGCGCACATTCACCCGCCCAGATCTTGAGCTGTGACAGCTCCGGTCCGGGTGCCTCGCCACGCCGGATCAGATCGCAGAACCGAGCGTAATTCGATTTGAGATCGTCAATATCAAGGTAAATCTGCAGATACGCTGTCCGAAAGGCGGAATCTTCGGCAATGCCCCGTGCGCGCGCCAGCGCATCAAGGGTCTTGAGAGGCCCTTGCACACGCCGGGGGCTGCCATTGTTCAGCCGTTCATAACCCAAAAGGGTCTTGGCCACGGTCCAACCTGCATTCAGCGGCCCCACAAGATTTTCTTGGGGCACTCTCACATCATCAAAGAAGACCTCACAGAATTCCTCATGCCCCGCGATATTGCGGATCGGCCGGATGGTCACGCCGGGCGTTGTGAGGTCGAGAATAAAGAAACTTATCCCATTCTGTTTACGGACACTCTTGTCGGTTCGCGCCAGCAAAAACATATGCGTCGCGTGATGCGCCATCGTGGTCCAGATTTTCGACCCGTTGATGAGATAACCACCGCAATCCGCCACCGCCTCTGTGCGCAGACTGGCAAGATCAGACCCGGCTTGTGGCTCAGAATAGCCCTGACACCAGATATATTCATTGCGCAGAATGCCTGGAAGATAGGCAGCCTTCTGCGCCTCGGTCCCATACTGCATGAGCATGGGGCCGAACATCACCACCCCCTGATCGGGATTGCGCGCAATCCCCACCCTTTCCCGCTCTTCAATAAAAATGATCTGCTTGCTGGGCGACAGTCCCATGCCGCCATGAGCAACCGGCCAGTTCGGCGCAATCCAGCCCTTGCGCACCAGCTTGTCCAGCCATTCACGCATTTCCGGCGTGGTGCCCCTGCGGCCCAGATTGCGCAGATGCGCCGGATACTCTGCTGCGAAATACTGCCCTACCCCGGCACGAAAGGTGACATCGTCAAATGCATTCCAGTCCTGCTCGATGGGCCCCGCCGCCATGAACACCGACGGCACGGAAACAGGATCCGTCTCGGTCTCAAGCCGCGGACCAGCCGACTCCCGTGCAAGCAATATACCATAATTCGCGCGTCGGCTAGCCGCGTTGCCGAACCGCGCTGCAAGCGACAGAATCCGGCGGACATACAGGCCCAGATCATATTCATCTGTCACAGCGATGGCACCGTGCAGTTTGATTGTTTCGCGCGCAATCAGCAGGGCCGCATGGCTGCAACGCGCCTTGGCGCGCGATGTTTCCATGTCAATCACGTCGGCACCTGCACCGCTGTCGAACACCCCAACCGCTTCATCGAGAACTGCGCGCGAAAGCTCCTTTTGGATAAAGAGGTCAACCGCCCGGTGCTGGAGCGCCTGAAAAGACCCGATAGGCCGGTCAAACTGCACTCGCGTTTTCATGTAATCAAGAGACATGGACAGGGCGCTCTCCATACAGGCGAACAGTTCCGCAGCAGTCATCAGCACCGCCGCCGCCCGCCCGCGCCGCAACGCCGCCTCTGCCGCAGACCCGACGCAAATCTTCTCCGCTTGCACGTCGTCAAAGCGCAACAGGGCTGAAAATGTACCATCTGCCCGCAGTTCGGGCTGAATATCCAGACCGGCGGCCTCTTTGCTGACCAAGCACAAACACGGCCCGTCATCTGATTGTGCCAGCACTACAAACAAATCGGCGGCACAGCCTGCCGCAACATGCGCGACCTGCCCCGACACCTGCCCCGATGACGACAGATGCAGGGATGGATCATGCGCCACCACCGCAATCCGGCGGCCCTCGGCAATGTCTGACAGGAGCCTGTCACGCTGGGGGCCGGGCGGAATAGCGTCCAGCACACTCGCCGCCTCGACCGCGCATGCCACAAACGGCTCTGGCCCAAGCCAGCTTGCTAGTGGCTCGACCACCGCCTGCGCCGCAGACAGGGTCAGGTTCTGCCCGCCACATGTGTCCGGGATCAGCACACCCAGCCATCCCTGCGCAGCCATCTCCTGCCAGATCGCCAGGTCATGGCCGGGCAATGTGCCCTGCAATGACCGCACCCGCGAAAGCCCGGTACGCGACAGGCATTGTGTCACGCTGTCGCGCAGCATCCGCAGCAATTCGTCGTCGTGATCCCCGGGCAGTGCCTGCATTCCCACTCCTCAGCCCGCCAAAAGGTTCATGGCCTCGGCCATGGCGCCGGGGCGTTCAAACAGGGTCAGCGCCGCGATCAGGCTCTCGGCGCGGTCCTCGCCCAGCACCGGCACGACCAGCGACATGAACTTGCGGCGGTGATGTTCACTGCTCATGGGACTGGTGGGATGCCCCAGAAAATGCTGTGTCTCCGCCTGCAAATACGTGCCATCCTCCAGCCAGACATCAAGATAGGCCTCAAACTGTGGCTGGTCGCGCTGCGGGGCCAATTCGACGCGCGGAAGGATGGCCCGCACAGCCGGGTCGCGCAACGTGGCATCGTTGAAAGCCGCCGCCGTCATGTCATAGCCGCACAGGGCCGCCGCCACACAGAAGGCCACGCTGAACTTGCATTCCAGCGGCGTTTGCGGGTCCAGCTTACCGGCAGAAAACGGCGCCGACCAATGCACCTTGGTGCGCGCCCGTGCGACTGGTCGGCCAGCGATACGCGCGGTCAGTTGATGCGCCGCCTGAATAGACGCATGCGTCGCGCGGCAGCAGGCAAAGGGCTTGTAGCCGTTGTTCAGCAACTCCCAGCCATCGGCAAAATCAATCACCGGAAATTCTGCACTGCGATCCTGTATCAGCGCGTCCAGCATGCCCTTGTGACGCTCGAACAGGCCATGTGCGGCAACCATGCCCTGCGCGGCCAGATCAGCGGCCAGAATGCCGTCCATCGCGGCGTGGCCCGCGTGAAACGGCTTCGCATCCGTGCCGAACGATCCGACAAAACCCGAAGCGGTGGTTGCCGCAGCACCCAGCGCATTGGTCGTCATCCGGGCATCATAACCGCGCATTGCGGCACTAACCGCCGCCGCGCCAGTGACACCGTTGATGCTGGTCGGGTGAAAGCCGCGCTGTTGCAGATTGCGCCCGATACCCTTGATCCCGCCATTGCCCAGCCGCGCCATCACTTCATACCCAGTGATAAAGCCTTCCAGCACGGCCGACCCTTCGGCATCCTGCGACTGGCCAATCGCCAATGCGGTGGACATGACGGGTGCCGCGATATGGCCCGATCCGCCGATATGCGTGTCGTCATAATCCATACAATGCGCCATGGTGCCGTTTACAAGTGCCGCCATGGCAGGGTTGGTCAGACCCCCGCGAAAGATGCGTGCACGCCCCGGCGCTGCCCAACTTTCGGCTACAGCGCGCGTAGCCCGTGCCGCCGGTTCATCCACGGCACCCACGGCAACACCTATGAAATCAATCAGCGCAACCTTTGCCGAAGCGATGATATGCGCGGGCGACTGCCTGCTGCCGAATGACGCGACATATTGCGCGAGCTTTTCGCCACGCCCCGTCTCCTCCTGCGCCGTGCCGCTCCCGTTCATGCCTCATCCCCTGCGGCCCTGATCGTCGCTTCGCCATAGTCGATCACTGTTGCCTGCCGCGCCGGGGCCGATCCGCGAAACCGCACATCGCCCAACTCCTGCCAGATCTCAAAACGCAGCACCTCTCCGGGATAGACCGGATTGGAAAACCGCCCGCTCATAGCGCGAAGACGCGCCGGATCAGCATCGCAAAGCTGGTCGAGCAGCGCCCATCCCGCCATGCCATAGGTGCACAGCCCGTGCAGGATAGGCCGGTCAAACCCGGCGCGGCGCGCGGCCTCCGGGTCAACATGCAGCGGGTTCTGGTCGCCACTCAGCCGGTAGATCAAACCCGCCCGTGGCTCGACCAGATAGTCAACCGATACATCCGCAGGACGCGTCGGCATCGGGCGCAGCGGCAGCGATGACTCAGGCTTGCCGCCAAATCCGCCATCACCGCGTGACATGCTCGTTGACAGTACCTCGCATATCGGCGCAGCTCCGCCTTCCGCAAAAATCTCGCGGCGGGTGGTAATCAGCGCCGCCTTGCCAGAGCCCTTGTCCACCACCTCGGCAACCGTGTTGCGCGAGACGAAACTGCCCTCTACCGGCAGCGGGCGGTTCAGTTTGAAGCTGATCCCGGCATGCACGCTCTTGCCCCCGGTGCCGACATCGGCCTTCCTGATCCAGGCATGCGGCGCGGCAATGATGGTGGCCATCATGGGCAGGGCCAGCAGGTTCGTTTCATAGACAAAGCGCAACTGGCGTTCGTCTATCGGATCACGCCCCAACCCTAGCCCCAGCGCATAAAGGATCGTATCGCGCGCGGTATAGGTCATCGTGTTGTCAGGAATCGCATAGGCCAGCAGGCGTTCAATATCGAGTGCCATCGCTACCCCTCCTCGCGCAGCACGATCAGGGCATCCGCCGCCTTGATGATATGGCCATCCACAAAGACCGGGTTGATGTCAATACTCTCTATCTGGTCGGCATGATCGGCAATCAGCCAACCCAGCCGTTCGGCGAAATCGGCCAGCGCGGCAAGGTCTGCAGGCGGCCTGCCGCGATAACCCTGCAACAATCTCGTCCCCCGTATCTGTTCCAACATCGCCAGCGCGCGCCCCGGTTCCAGCGGTGCAAAGCCATGGGTCACGTCAGCCATCACCTCGGCAAAGATACCGCCCGACCCGAACACCACGACTGGCCCGAAACAGACATCGCTAATCGCGCCGAAAATAAACTCGGTCCCGCTGGCCATTTCCTGCACCAGCACCCCGTCGAGCCGCGCCGCCGGATCATGGCGCGCGGCATTGCTCAACACCTCACGCGCCGCCGCCGTTACAGCAGTCCGGTCACGCAACCCCAGCCGGATGGCATCCGCATCGCTCTTATGCGGCAGGTCGGGTGAATTGATCTTGACGGCAACTGGAAACTTCAGCGCCGACAGATCGGCATTTCCAATCTCATTGGTGGCCAGATGCACCTGTGCCGTCATCGGCAGGCCATAGGCGGCCAGCACGGCGCGTGAATCGGCCTCGCTCAGAAACCGCTCACCAATGGGAAGGCTGATCACGGGTCGCGGAAAGGGTCGCGCAGGCGGTGACGCCACTTTGGCACTGTACCGCAACTTGCGCACAGCAAAATCTGCAAGGGCGCGGGCGGCGGTGGCGGCCCGACCAACCGTCAAAAACCACGGCACATTGGCCGCATCCAGCAGCGTCTTGGCAGGTTGATGATCCTCAGCCACCGTCGCCACCAGAACCGGCTTTCCCGCCGCATTGCGAATATCGACCAGCGCCTGCGCGGCTTCGGGCGAGCCGGTGCTCTGGCCTGACCGCACCATCACCATGTCAATGCCCGGATCAGCCAGCGCAATCTCGGCGGCGGCGTTTGACAGGCTCTGCCCGTCCTTGGTATTCTCGCCCGACAGGTCAATTGGGTTGTTCGTCCGTGCCAGAGGCGGAAAAATTTCCCGCATCCGCGCCTGCGTTTCCGCCGCGAACGCGGGCAACTGAAGCCCGGCTGCCGAAAACCGGTCAGCCGCAATCACACCCGCGCCGCCCGATCCGCTGACTAGCCCGACGCGATTACCTGCAGGCAGCACGCCGCACAGAAATGCCTTGGCGACATCGACAAGATCCTCGTAATCCTCAAGCTCGATGAAACCGCCTTCGCGGAACGCCGCCTGGTACAGGTCATAACTGCTAGCAAGGCTCGCGGTATGCGATGCTGCAGCTTTCTGACCCACGGTCGTATTGCCGACCTTCCACACCAGAATAGGCTTGCCTACTTCCAACGCCCGCCGCCCAAGCGCGATCAACCGCCTACCGTCGGCGATCCCTTCGATAAAGGCGGACACGATCCTTACCTCATCGCTTTCCAGAAAATGCGCGATGAAATCGAGCGAGGTCAGATCGACGCTATTGCCAACCGAAACGACCTGATTGAACCCGATCCCTGCCCTGCTCGCATTGCGCAGTAGAGTGAAACCATAACCGCCGCTCTGCGTCGCCATCGCAATCGGGCCGACTCGATAATCATTGACGCGGAATCCCTGCCCAAATCCGTTATGGATCTTTTCAGGAATGTTCAGTACGCCCATGCAATTGGGGCCGACAATCCGCACCCCGGCCTCTTTGCCTGCAAGGATCAGTTCCGCCTCAATGGCCGCGCCTTCCGGCCCCACCTCGCGAAACCCAGATGACAGGACAACAGCAAACCTCACGCCGCGCTGCCCGCATTCGCGGATGATGCCGGGAACCAGATGCGCCGGCAAGGCAATCAGAGCCACATCGCATTCGCCCGGTATTTCCAGCACCGACGCAAAACATCGCAGGCCCAGAACCGTCTCGCGTTTCGGGTTCACCGGGTAAACCGCCCCGACATAGCCATAGCCGGTCAGAAAATGCATCGGCTGCCCGCCAACACCGCGCGCGGATTCGGATGCGCCGATTACCGCAATCCCACGCGGGCTGAACAGGCGGGTCAGATCCACCGGCGCAATCATGGCAGATAAGACCGAAACACATCCCGCGTCCGGTCCAGCGGGACAAAACTCTGCTCGAAGGCAGGCATTACATGCTCGCCGATCATCTGGGGGGTCCAGCCTTCGGCCGTGTGAGCACTACGGATCGGCCGCGGCTGGCTGAACAGAAACAACTCATTATCGCGCGAATAGAAAATCTGTCCCGTCACCTTGCTGGCATGATCGCTGGCCAGATAGACAACCATCGGGGCATTCTTCTCCGGCCCGATTGTCTTTCTGTTGGCGGCACGGCGGCGCTGCTCCTCGGTCTCTGTTGGGATCGATTCCGTCATCCGGGTAAAGGCGGTCGGCGCCACCACGTTGGAGCGGACATTGAACCGGTGCATGTCAATGGCAATTGCCTTCGACAGCCCGTGCAGACCCAGTTTGCCAGCGCCATAATTGGCCTGCCCCATCCCGCCAATCAGGCCCGAGGTTGAGGCGATATGCACATAAGACCCCGATTCCTGCTTGCGAAAATGCGGTGCGGCGGCCCGGCTGACATAGAATGCCCCGGTTAGAATCACGCCCAGCGACAGATCCCAATCATCCTTGGTCATCTTGTGAAAGATCGCATCGCGCAGGATGGCTGCATTATTGACAACGCAGTCGATCCGTCCGAACGTGTCGAGCGCAGCTTCAACCATCCGATGCGCGCCGTCCCAGTCAGACACTGAATCGCTGTTGGCCACCGCGTTTCCACCCGCCGCCTGAATATCCCTTGCCGTCTGCGCGGCGAGGCTGACATCAACCCCGTCGCCACCCAGTTCAGCGCCCAGATCGTTGACCACGACACTGGCACCCTGCGTGGCCATCATCATCGCGATGGACCGCCCGATACCCCGGCCCGCCCCCGTTACCAGAACCACCTTGCCCTTAACAGCGCGTGCCGGAAATGTCATTTCACATCCTTTCGTTCTTCGCCGCCAGGCCGAAGGAAACCCTGGCCCAAGACGGCAACATGGACAGGCACGGGCGTCTTTCGGCACCCGCGCCCACTGTCAGAAATACCCGGCCAACAGGGATTCAGCGAAGCCGACATTCAAAAGGCTGGAGAGGACGAGCAGGAATAAAGTGATTCCCACTGCACCCGCCGCAGAGGCAATCCAGCGGACCTTGGCAATCCAGCGCAGGAAGGCAAAGACAAAGATCGTTGCTGCAATCTGAAAGCCGAAGAGTGCAATCAGCCCAAGCAGCCCCAGCAGAATTCCCACACCATGCACCATGTTAAGGGGCGTCCCCGACGTATCCAGATTCCGGTCGCCATCGAACAGGATCGCCGCTCCCTCGCGCGAGAGTTTGAGCTGTAGCAGCCCCACGATCATCAGAAATCCGGTAATGACCGAAACCGTGATAGGGAACACATTGCCCAGGAAGCGCAGAGAATAGGTGTCAATCACGACATAGATCGGCACAAGCAGAAGCAGCCCGGCAAAGATGAGCTGCGGCACACGATTCAGGGTGAGGCCCTCCATGGTACCCATCTGGTCGCTGACGCGGGTCTTGCTGCGCATCGCGACATAGGCGCACAGTGCGACCAGTGCGAACAGCACGATAGAAACCGGGCGCAGCAGGAAATCAAAGCCGTAAATTTGTGCCGTGCGATAGAACGCCGCTTCCAGTCCTGGCGACAGGACAAAGCCAATCAGAAACGCTGGTCGCGACCAGCCAAACCGTTTCATGAAGATCGCCAGAAAGCCGACCAACAGCATTGTCACCAGGTCACCCCAGCTCCGGCTGGACTGGAAGGTGGCAAAGAAGACGGTAACCAGCAGGAAGGGCGCCAGCAGTGTGTAACGCAGATTGGTCAGCTTTGCGATCGGCAGGGCAAGACTGATCGCGATGGCCGCACCAAAGATATTGGCAACGGCGATTGACCAGATAATGACAAAGGTCAGTGACAGATTGCCTTCCACCATCTCGCGACCCGGCTGAATGCCGATCAGGGTAAAGGCCGCGAGGACGAGCGCCATTGTGCCCGATCCCGGAATCCCGAACAGCAGCGTCGGGATCAGCGCGCCACCCTCTTTGGCGTTATTGGCCGATTCAGGTGCTATGACACCGCGGATATCGCCCTTGCCATACATCGACTTGTCTTTACTAGTCTGCACGACAAGGCCATAGGCCACCCAGTCGATGACACTGCCGCCAATACCGGGAAGCGCACCAATCAATGTGCCGATCCCCGCACAGCGCAGGACGATCCACCTGTGAATCCAAGTGTCCTTCAGGCCCTGCATCCATCCGCTGCCCAGCCCGCGATGCTCAGAAATCTGCTCACGCGTGCGCAGGACATCCAGAATTTCCGGCACCGCAAACAGGCCAAGCGCAAGAACGACCAGGGGCATACCGTCACTCAGATAAAGATTGCCAAATGTCATGCGCAGCTCGGCGGTTGCGGTCGCGGCACCCACGGTGCCGATCAAAAGACCAAGGCCACATGCGGCAAGGCCTTTGACAACACTCGGTCCGGTTAACATCCCGACAAGGACAAGCGCCAGGATGACAAGCAGCAACTGCTCGCCAAAACCGATCATAAGCAGGATGGGCTTCGCGAAGAAAATGGCAATTGTCAGCACGAGCGCGCCAAACACTCCACCAAACATCGAGGCTGAAAATGCGGCGGACAGCGCGCGGGCGGCCTGTCCTTTCTTTGCCAGCGGATAGCCGTCCACCACCGTCGCCTGGGATGATGAACTGCCGGGTATCCCCATCAAGACCGATGGAAATGTATCCGAAGTAGTGGTGACCGATGTCATGCCAATGATCATGGCCAGAGCCGATGTCTGGTCCATTCCGTAGATAAAGGGCAGGACCAGCGCCATGCCGGTCAACCCGCCCAACCCCGGTAAGAGTCCGACACTCAACCCCAAAAAAACCCCTGTTATCAGATAGAACAGGTGCTGCCATTGGAATAGTGCTGCGAGCGCGGGCATCGCGACATTGGTGAAAACTTCCATCATTTCCTGAGGGGCCTTCTTGTGCAGCTTAGTTGATTTATGGGTCGTTTACGGCCATGGACCGGGCCGCTTTCACGCGGCCCGGTCTGGTTTATTGTCTTAGAACCGCACGTCCCAAACCTCGTCGAGCCATGTCAGCAGCTCGGCTCGCGCCTCGTCTGACATGACCGATGCCTGACGATGGCCGAGGACTGCGGCCTCGCCCACAGCCTGCGGATAACCGCCAAGTTCTAATTGCAGGACCGGATCGTCCATTTCAGGGCGGGCAACGACCCGCTCCATGGCGCGCTGATAGGTGCCGAACACATCGTCAGGCGTTCCAGCGGGCAGGACAATGGTTTTTGCCGTTGTCATGCGGATGGCGAACAGCGCATCCCAAACTTCGCGGCGCGGGCCAGTCAGTTCACTGCCATGGGTCATCTCGTAAAGTTCCATGCAATGCGGCGTATCCGGCAGCGTCGGGTCACGCAGCAGTTCGCCTTCAGCATTCTGATAACCCATCGAGAAGATCGGAACCATTACACCGGCATCCATCATCGGTTGAAGTGTCTCGTTCCAACCGGCTAGATTGTCATAGTTGACTTGGGATTCACCGCGTTCAAATGCCTGACGGGATTCGCCACGCGAAGTGCCCCAGACCGCATTGACCCTGACATCAAGAAGGTCATAGCAATACATCACCGGCATATCTGCTGATGCCGGGCCGTCCCCGATATGCACGAAGGTGTTGTCGCGCAGCAACTGCACATCAGCCTCGGGATCGCCGGTAAAACCGGCATCAGTCCGGCCATAGGCGACCAGACCATAGGGTGATGCCAGTATGGGCCGGAATTCATGCAGCGGATATTCCACCGTGGCTGCACCCAGCAGTGGGCTGAAGTAGCTCCCGGTGCCCAGCGCGGCAATCGTCAGCCCGTCAGGTTCCGCATTTTGATGGAACAGGTTCAGACCACGCACCGAGCCGCCACCTTCGACATTCTCGATGATAATTGTCGGATTGCCGGGCAGTTCCAGCGCCAACAGTGGCGCAATCGCAAAGGCATGGGTGCTCGACCCACCGCCCGGACCATAAGGCACGATAAACTGGATCGTCTGACCTGTAAAATCAACATCTTCCTGTGCCACGGCGGGAACACCGAACATGGCAAGACCGATGGCAGTAACAGACGCAAACTTGAGTTTCATGATTTCCTCCTCCGGAATTTGTTTGTCACTCTGACGGATTGAGTTCCGCTCTTGCTCTTTCCGCTTCCTGCGTCTCCTCAGATGCAGGAACCGTCCGTTCGTCTCAGTACATTTCCTCAAGCAGCCCAAGGATCTCCTGCGCGTCCACGGGCGGGCGCGGCGTGGGTGAAAGGGTACGGTCGCGCAGCGTCAGTTCGGCAACCTTGGGCAGGTCGTCACTTTTGACTTCGGCTTCACGCAGCCGCGATGGCAGGCCAAGGCGCGCTACCAAATTGCGCACCTGCGCTTCGGCCCAGACAGACAATTCTTCATCCGTGGCCTCTGGCCCGTCGTAGCCAATGGCATGCGCAATATCGCGCTGCCGCCTTAGCGTGACCGCCCGGTTAAAGCGCATCATATGCGGCAGAACGATGCAGCCGCTGATCCCATGTGAAATGCCTGATACGGCCCCAAGCTGATGGCAAATGCCATGGCCCAGCCCGATCCCGCCCTTGCCCGCGCCAAAGGCCGTCATCCAGTTCAGAAACTGCAACCGCCCCCGTGCGTCCATGTCCTCCGGGTTTTGCAGTGATCGCTCCAGATAACGAAACACATTGCGGATCGCCTCCAGACACAGCCCCTCGATGAACGGGTTTGCATTGCGTGCGTAATACCGCTCGATCCCGTTCTGCAACGCCTTCACCCCGGTCGAGGCCCAAAGTCGCGCCGGCGTCGCCGTGGTCATCACCGGATCAAGGATAACAGTGCGCGGCACGACCGCAGGGTCGATGAAAATATCCTTAGCGCCGGTCGCGTCATCTCTGATCCCCATCGCCGAACTGAACTCACCCGAGGTCAGCGTGGTGGGAATGGCGATGACCGGAGGCTTCTTGCCGGTCAGGCGGGGCACCGTGATTTTCTGGGTCTTGTAGTCATAAATGGCGCGCAGCTTGTCCAGATCCTCGCCTTCCGCCATCACAAGAGCAACGCCCTTGGTCCCGATGATCGTGCTGCCACCACCAATGCCCACCAGCAGATCGGCACCCGCCGCAGTGGCCCGCCGTGCGGCGGCGACGACGATAGACCGGGGCGAATGCTCGCCCATCAGCCCGTAATGGCCGCAAAGACGCGCACCCAGAACCTCCTTGAACCGCGCTACAAGGGCGCTGCCGCCAAGGCTGCGGCCGGTGATCAGAAAAACGCTTGTGGCCCCAAGGGCATCAATCTCTGCATTGATCGCACTGAACGCCTTCTCCGGCCCGTAAACAACATGCGTCGCTGCGGGAATATCCGCCTCGCCGCTTGGCGCCTGCTGAAATTGCTCGTGCATGGTCATGGCACGTCCTCCGCGGTGCGGGGCTGCGCTCCGGCATTTAACCGGGCCTGATCCTGCCCAAGACTCCGGCTCGGCCAGCGAATGCCGCGTTCCATGCCCTCATAAACCATCGGACTGGTGGGCAGGGTAACGGGGCCATATAGCGGATGATCGAGATGCACCAAAGCACCGCGCGCGTGCAGATGTTCGTCCACCATCACTTCGGACAATTCCCGCACAGGCGAACAGGGCACGCCCACGGCGACAAGACCCTTGAACAGGTCTTCCTTGTCATGATCCCTGACCCAGTCTGCGACCATGACATCGACTTCGTCGATATGCTTCACACGGTCGAACATCGTGGCATAACGGGGATCGTCGATCGCTTGTGCCTGATCAAAATAACGGGCCAATGCCTGCCATTGATGCTCGTTATTGGCAAGGATCGCGCAATGGCCGTCCCGGCACTCATAAACGTTATATGGCGAAATCGAGAGGCCACCATGCTGGTTGCCGGTGCGCGGCGAACGATCCTTGTTGGTGCCACTCATCAGCCCCAGATTCGAGGCCAGCGCAGGATAGATCGCCTCGAACATCGCCACTTCCACGGCGCGAACCTTGCCCGTGCGCTCACGGTCTAACAGGGCAGTCGTGATGGCACCATAAAGATGGACACCCGCATTGAAATCGCAGATTGCAGGGCCGGCCTTCACGGGCGGATTTTCCGGATAGCCGGTCACGCTCAGCACACCGCTCATCGCCTGCACGGCAAGGTCCATCGCCGGAAAATCACGATAGGGGCCCGTGGTGCCAAAACCCGAACTGCTGGCATAAATCAGGCGCGGATTGATGTCCTTCAACCGGGGCTTGTCAAACCCCAGTCGCGCCATCACGCCCGGTCGGAAATTCTCGACCAATACATCGGCGTCGCGCAGCAATTCCACCAAGGCACCCTTCCCCTCGGCGCTTTTGAGGTCGAGCATCACAAAAGATTTTCCCGAATTCAGCATTGCATGCGGGATATGCGCGCCACCTCCATCACGCTGGCGGCGACGGGTATGTTCACCGCCCGGCGGTTCGACCTTGATGACATCGGCCCCCGCCATTGCCATCAGAAACGTGGCATAGGGGCCATTGTAGATCTGCGTCAGATCGACAACCTTGATCCCGCTCAACGGCCCTTCCATCTCATAGGCCCCCAAATGCGGGTTCGCGGCGCTCGGCAAACGCGGCACGCCCCTCGGCGGCATCGCGGCTGCCCATCAGCGCACGCTGCGCGAGGGCTTCCATCCGCATGCCGTCGTCCAGCGTCAAGTCATAGGACCGCAGCGCAAGTTCCTTGGCAGCCTGCGTGGACAGGGGCGCCATTGCCGCAATGCGCCGGGCATAATCCATCGCCACCGCCATCACCTGATCCGGCTCGACCACGTCATTCACCAGACCCCAGCGCGCCGCCTCGGCAGATGACATGCTGTCGCCGGTCAGCAGCATCTTCATGCCCACCGCATGGGGCAACTGCCGCAGAATGCGCTGGGTGCCCCCATTCGCAGGAATGATGCCGCGACGGCCCTCAGGCAGGGCAAATATCGCGTCACGCGAGGCGACCCTGATGTCGGTGGCCATCAGCAGGGTCATCCCGCCGCCGACACAGGCCCCGTTGACTGCCGCAATCACGGGCTTCCACAGATCAATGCCCCGGGTCAGCAGCGGTCGCTGCTGGGTCTGCCAGATTTCAGCCAGCGGTTGCTCGCGCCCCAGCCAATCCTTGATATCGGCACCGGCGCAAAAGGCCGCCGCGCCCGCCCCGGTGACAATGGCACAGCGAATTGCGGGATCATCACGCACCCGGATAAACGCCGCACCAAGGGCTTCGTAATGTGCCGCATCAAGCGCGTTGAGACGTTCCGGCCGATTGATCGTAACCGTCGCAACCGCGCCTGAAACCTCGACATCAATTGCCATCGGACGCCGACTTTGTCTTGAGCAGCGCACGCGCAACAACCATGCGCTGCACTTCGGACGGCCCTTCTCCCACGCGCTTGACGCGCAACTCGCGGAACCAGCGTTCAATCGGCATTTCTTCTGCCACGCCCAGTGCGCCGAACATCTGCACACAGCGGTCAACAACCCGGTGCGCCGTCTCGGTCGCGGTGACCTTGGCCATCGAGGAAAAATAGCGCAGATCGCCCCCTTCCTCATGCACCATCGCCGCCTTGTAGATCAGCATCCGCGCGGCCTGCAGCTCCATTTCGCTATCGGCAACCATCCACTGGATGGCCTGCTTGTCGGCCAGCTTGGTCTTGAATGTTTCGCGCTCCTTGACCCATTCAATGGCCATTTCAAGCGCTTCCTGCGCCACGCCGATGGTCCCGGCGGCATAGGGAATCCGTCCCTCAGTGGTCCATTTCGAGAAAACCTTGAATCCCTGTCCCTCCTGCCCCAGCAGGTTCTCCACCGGAATCCGGCAGTCCTTAAAGGTCAGTTCATAGGGCGAATAGGCCCGCAGCACCGGAATCCGGCGGGTGGTCAGGCCCGGTGTATCCAGTTCGACGATGAACGACGAAATGCCGTTCCGGTCGCCCTGTTCGCCCGTGCGGGCAAAGACGACGCCCCATTTGGCGTGTTGCACGCCCGAGATCCACATTTTCGTGCCGTTCAGCACATAGAAATCGCCCTGCCGTTCCGCGCGGGTGCGAATGGCGCGGGCGGGGTCTGACCCACCCGAAGGTTCGGTCACGGCGACAAAAACCTTGCGCCCCTCGATCACGCCCGGTTTGGCATATTTCTCGATCTGTTCGGGCGTGCCGCTGTCAAACACCGTGTTGGGCACATCAAACCCAATGGCACCACAGGCCGGAATATAGGCTCCCATCCGGCAGCGGGCAGTTTCCTCGGCGACAACCGCCTGGCCCAGCAGGCTCAGCCCCGCGCCGCCAAATTCGGCGGGGGATCTGATGCACCAGATGCCAATCTCGCGCGCCTTGTCCTGCAAGGGCGTCAACAGGTGGTCGGGCAGATGAATGGCGTCGTGTTCGACCTGATCTTCTGCCGGTTTAACATCATTGCGCATGAATCGGCGCGCCGTATTACGCACCATGACCAGTTCGTCCGAAAGCGGCCAATCGCCCATTCTTGAGAGTCCTCCATCGACGCAGGCTCATCTGGATCGTGCCGCATGCAGCGGCGCGTCCTCACTCCTGCTCCCCGACTCAGAGGTTAAAAAATGTCTGCACTATTGTCCAAGACCAATTCATAATGCCCTCATATCAAATCGGCATTGCCTATTATATATATGTTATTTATTTCTTTTATCTCTTGAGAGAAACTTGCCCTGCCCCTTGCGCCAGTCATCTGTCGACAGATTATGGTCAATTGCGGCCAGTTCGATGCGAATGCCGTTGGCCAGATCGGTGCGCGCACCCAGATCCATCGCCTGCTTTGTCAGCCGGATGGCCAGCGGCGGCGCACCGGCAATGGCGACTGCGGCCTCCTGCCCTGCGGCGTCAAGCGTCCCCTTGGGCGCAATCCGCGCCACCAGGCCACGCATATACGCCTCCTGCGCCCCCAGTTTGCGCCCGGTGAACAGCAGTTCCTTTGCGCCGCGCAACCCGATGGCGCGTTGTAACCGCTGCGTCGCGCCAATCGTGCCCCATTGCGGCTCTGGAAACCGGAACCAGGCATCCTCCTCGGCAAACACGAAATCCGCCGTGAGCGCAATTTCTCCGCCCGAACCGATCGCCGCGCCGTGCACCAGCGCAATGACCGGCTTGCTGCAGCGCTCGATCGCATCATAGGCGGCAAATGCGGCCAGCCGCCGCCGCCGAACCCAGTCCGCGTCGCGCCCGTCTCGCTCTTTGAGGTCAGCCCCGGCGCAAAACAGCGGCCCTGCTCCGGTAATCAGGACCGCACGAACCGTCTCGTCACCATCCAGTTGCTCAAAGATGGTGCGCAACGCCAGACATGTTGGCAGATCAATGGCATTGCGCTGGCCAGGCCGGTTCAGTGTGACCCGCGCCACAGCCTCGGCCTGATCTAGCAGAACGGGTTCTTCATCCGCCATCACGTCTCCCCTGCAGACTTGGCAAGGCCACGCATCTTGATGTTCATGTCACGCCCCGCCAGCATGGCCTGCGCAAAGGGCAATTCAGCGACCTGATGGAACAAGATCTTGGTGGCCTGCATCGACAATCCACTGAACGCGGCACAGGTCTCGGCCAATGCCACCGCCACATCCACAACCTCGGCAGGTGGCACGATCCGGTTCACAAGGTGATATTTGCGCAGCGCCGCCGCATCCAGCATCCGCCCGGTCGACACCATCTCAAAGGCCAGCTTGCGCCCGATCTGGCGCACAAGGCTCGTCATCACCAGCGCTGGGACAAGGCCGTGGCGCAACTCGGGATAGCCAAATCGGATATCCTCGCCCGCCACCATCATGTCGCAACCAATTGCCAGACCCGCACCACCGCCCACTGCCGCGCCACGCACGGCTGAGATCAGCGGCTTGGGTACTGCGCGCAACAGATCATGCAGGTGGCAGGTCAGATCAGCGCGCCGCGCAACCAGTTCGGCATTGCCCGGCTGCAACTGCGCAAACTCGCCAGTATCGGCCCCGGCACAAAACGCCCGGCCAACGCCGGTCAGCACGATGGCGCGCACCCCCTCATCCACCGACGCCGCCTCCAACGCATTGCACAGGCCCTCGGTCAAAGAGGTGTTTAGCGCATTCAGCTTGTCAGGGCGGTTCATCCGCAGGATCCGCACGGCCCCTTGATCCTCGATGATCAGTTCGGCTGTCACTGCTGGCTCGTCCATAGCCTGCCCTTTCCTGCCTTCAGACCAAAGCCCGACCGCGCAACCCTGCTCTCCAGTTGTCGGCCCAGCACCGCCTCGCACTGACGTGACGCATCCATGACCCGTTCAAGATCAAGGCCGGTCGACACGCCCAGTTCCTCCATAATATTCACCAGATCTTCGGTCGCCACATTCCCGGTCATCCCCGCGCCATATTCAATCTGGCTGGGGTGGCCCCCAACACCCCCAAAGGCGCTGTCGAAATAGGTGCAGCCCACGTCAAGCGCGGCAAGGCAATTGGCAATTCCGCTGCCCCGCGTGTCATGGAAATGCGCGACGGGAATGATGTCAGGTGCCGCAGCTTTCACCCGCGCAAACACCTCTTTCACGCGGCGAGGGGTCGCGGTCCCGATGGTATCACCCAGCGTCAGAATTTCCGCGCCCAGTTCCGCAAACTGCGCCGCATCGGCGGCAACGCGGCCCGGGTCAACCTCGCCGTCAAAGGGGCAGCCGAAGGCCATCGAAATCACCCCCACCAACCTTGCCCGGCCCCGGCTCGCCTCAGCCATTGCCGCGACCGCCTCCCATTGTGCCGCGCGGGTTGTGCGCAGGTTCCGTTCGGTATGGGCCTCTGTCGCAGACACCAGCAGGCTCAGCTCATTGGCCCCGGCATTCACCGCCAGATCATCCAGCGCACGCCGGACAGCGCGCAGATTAGGGCAGGTCGCCTTGTAAAATACCCCCCGGCCCCGCAAAATTCCCTTCAGAACCTCAGTCGCATCCCGAAATGCGGGCACCTGCGCCGGATGGCTATAGCTTGTGGCCTCGACCCGCGCAAAACCCGCCGTCGTAAACATGTCAATCAGCGCGATCTTGTCGGCTGTCGCTACAAATTCAGGCTCATGCTGCAATCCGTCGCGCGCAAAGCATTCGCACAATACGACATCGCGCCCCGCCATCAGGCCGGCACCGTCAGCGCCGCCACGGCATCAACATCCGCAACCTGCGCAAATCCCTCGACTGCGCCTAACAGCGCTTCCGCACGGTCCCGGCCCAGCACGGCCAGCGTGCAGCCCATGAATTTCTCGCGCCGGTCCTGCGGCGTCATCGGTGCGCCGGGTGATCCCGGCGTCTGGTCGATCCGCGTGCCAAAGGCACCACGCGGCGTAACGATGGTCACATCGGTATAGCCCACCACGCCCGAGAATGACCCCTCGCCCGGCATCGGCACGCGCATGATCCGGGTCATGACCTGCCTGATATCCGGCCGCATCACGGCGGCATCTGTAAAGGAACCGAGCGTTACCTTGCCATCCACAATCGCCGCCGCTGCACAATATTCAATGCTGAATTTGGCGGCCAGCGCAGTGCGCGGGTCTTTGTGAATCAAGGCTTTGTCAGCATCCGGCAGAAAACCGACATCCACGCGCACTACCTCATCCGGGGTGATCTGATGCCCATCCATCAGGGCGAAAATGCCTGCCAGCGCACGGTGATTGCCATAACAGCAGGGCCAGCGCTTTACATATATTCCCGGCTCGAAAATCTCCCACGGATCGCCGGGCGCGGGCACGGTCAGGTCCGAATGCGCATCGCCATAGGCAGCGATATAACCGCGTGGTCCTTCCAGAATGGTGTCCGAAGCGGTCATCCCCTCCCGCGCCAGCCAGGCCGCCATATAGCCCGCGCGCGCCGCATGGCCCGCCTGAAACGGTTTGGCCATCGTGCCGAAATTGCGCACCATCCCCGCCGATTGCGCCGCCGCGATCCCAAAGGCATGGCGCAATTGCAGGGTATTTAGGCCCATCAGGCGGGCTGCCATCGCCGTTGTCGAAAATACCCCGACAGTGGAGGTCGGGTGCCAGCCCTTGCCATAATGGCCATGCTCCAATGCGCGTGAAATCTTGCCCGCCACCTCCAGCGACAGGACAAAGGCGCTCAGGAATGCAAGGCCCGAAATGCCACACCCGGCCGCTGCCGCAAATCCCGTCGCACAAAGCGGTACACTGGGATGCCCGCACAGACTTGGCAGGCTGTCGTCGAAATCGAGCGCATGGCCGCTGATCGCGTTGACGAATGCGGCATCCGCCGGTGCCGTCCGGGTCTGCATGCCCCAAAGAGGCACAGCCTTTGCAGCACCCGTCGACTCGGCATACCGCACAGCAATGCGCGCCGGTTCCTCGCCCACTCCACCAATCGCTACACCCAATGAGTCAAGCACAGCATCCCGCGCCCGCCTGCGTGCCCCATCCGGTATAGCATGTTCCTCAGTTTCAATGACAAAGGCCGCGAGCTGCGCTGTATCCATCAGCCTGTTTTCCTTTGACAACTGGCTTCTCTTTGCCGCTATAGATGCGCTATGGGTGAAATGCAATATTGGTATACCAATCGCATCATGCCCGTTTCACATACAGGGCTGGGCATCATCGGTCCATGATGTAGAATGCTCATCTGCCCCGCCTGAGCCACAAAAGGATGCTCCTCTTTGGAACTCCGCCAACTCCGCTATTTTCTCGCCGTGGCCCGTGAAGGCAGCTATGGACGCGCTGCTTCATCGCTCAATGTCGCGCAGCCTGCCCTCAGTCGGCAGATCAAGAAGCTGGAAGAGGAACTGGGCGTCGACCTGTTCGTGCGCCATACCTATGGGATCACGCTGACACACGCGGCAGAGTTGCTGGTGCCACACAGCAAACAGGTTCTTCACGAAGTCGCGGCGATCAAACGCCTTGTGCAGGACCAGCCCGTCAAATTCGATGCCACGATGAAGATCGGGGTCTCGCCGGGCACCGCCGAAATTCTGGCCTATCCCCTGTCACAATTGCTGGCGCGCCGCTATCCGGGGCTGCGCTGCGAATATGTCTCCATGCTCATGCCCGCGCGGGCCGATCTGCTGCGCGAAGGCAAGATGACCTTGACCGTCATGAACCTTTTCCGCCATGTCGAAGGGCTGCTCACCATCCCCCTGATGCGAGAACCGCTCTGCCTCATCCATCGGCCCGACGATACGCGGTTCGGCAACGGGCCGTTGCACCTCGGAGATCTGGTGGGCGTGCCGCTCGTCCTTGGCGGCGCGTCCGATTCGCCGATCCGCTCCATGGTAGAAGAGGGCTTCGCCTCCGCAGGCCTCACTCTGACCGTCGCGGCCGAAGCGAACACAGCGGGCGCCTGCAAGGCTCTTGTCAAAGAGGGGGTCGGCCCGTCCATCCATGTCGGCGCCATGGCGCGTACGGAAATCGAACGCGACGAGTTGCGCGCGCTGCCCATCCAGAACCTGTATTCCGTGCGGGTCATCGCATTGCCCGCCGGGCGCGAGATGACGGACGAGATCAGGGCGCTGATGTCGGCCGTGCGCGAATGCATGGCCAATCTTGTCAAATCCGGCAAATGGCCCGGGGCCGAGATGATCCGCGAAAGACCCGATGACCTGACATGACTCGTCCTGCCGCTCCCTATACCGGCGGCTTGCGCCCGCGCGGCGATGTCACCTTGTCGGAAATATGAATGTCCCAGACAGTGGCAGGGCCCCTCGGATCGTAGTCTGAAAACGCCGCCGCAACCTGATCCGCCGCCGTGATCGTCTTGCCCGACAGGCCGAACCCATTGGCAATCGACGCGAAATCCGGCCTGCCGAAAATGGCGAGCTTCGGGTCTTTTCCGATATTCCGAAGCTTGTGAATTTCGGCCCCATAGCCGCCGTCATTCAGCGCACAGACAAGCAGGGTGATGCCCTGCCGCGCAATCGCCTCCAGTTCCTGAATATGCATCAACAGCCCGCCGTCGCCATCCAGCAGCACGACCTTCCCATTCCCCCTTGCGGCGGCAACGCCAATGGCAATGGCAAGACTGCTGCCAATCGCTCCGAATTCACGCAGGATATGATGGCGCGCCGGATCGCGGCCCCGCATATGCGAATAGAAATAGGACGAATGGCCCGTTCCCGCGACGATGTCCCAGTCCTTGGGCACCACGCGGTCAATCTCGGCCACCACATCGCGCGGGTCGGTCAGGCCCGGCTCAACCGCAAACACCATGCTGTCGGGCGGGGTCTTGGCGATTCGCTGCCGCAGTTCGTCGCTGCGCCAGCGGGCGCGCATCGCTGTCACAGCCGCCGCCTGCAGCGCCTGTGCCGCCAGCAGCGCATCCGCGCGCATGAACAGATCAGCCGCCTTGCGCCCGTGGCGCAGGCCAAGTGGTTCGGTATCAATCTGCGCCACCCGCGCCTGCCCAAACAACGCCCCGCCATCAACGGTGTAATGCGTCATGCTGGCACCGATTGCCACCACGACATCTGCCCAAGCAAAGCATTCGCGGGCCATCGCGCCGGAAAACCCCCCCGTTACTCCCAGTGAAAACGGATGATCGTCAAACAACCCGCGCGCAGGCAGCGTCGTGGCCAGCAGCGCGCCATACCGGTCGGCCAGCGCCGCGATCGCCGGCCCCGCGCCAGAGCGAACCGCCCCACGCCCGGCCAGGATCACCGGCCGTTCCGCATTGCCAAGCAGGGCCGCAACCTCCGCCACGTCATCAGGATGCGGAAAAACGGGGGCAAGCCGTGGCAGCAATGTTTCTGATGACACATAATCGCTGACAGGCAGTTCTTCTTTCAT
>Ga0105053_10001486_pt1 | contig 37516 bp, 44 predicted proteins | sample BON01_FD_78093 | JGI IMG/M metagenome (GOLD analysis project Ga0105053, IMG submission 78093) | Freshwater microbial communities from Lake Bonney liftoff mats and glacier meltwater in Antarctica - BON-01 | ecosystem: Environmental > Aquatic > Freshwater > Ice > Glacier meltwater | place: Lake... | reverse complement strand
GCGCAGCCAGCCAAGGGCAGCTTGTGTTACAGCGGTTCATGGTGTTGTCCAGAGGCTGAAAAATCGCAAGAAATCTGGTGGTGATAGGTGGACTTGAACCACCGACATCAGCATTATGAATGCTGCGCTCTAACCAACTGAGCTATATCACCGAAGGCGCAAATTATAGCAATTTGCGGCCAGACGATTAGCGGTGCTTAAACACAGCCTTGCGCTTGTTCACGAAGGCATCCATGCCTTCTTTCTGGTCTTCGGTCGCAAACATGGCGTGGAACAGGCGGCGCTCGAACATCACGCCGTCAGACAGGCCTGACTCAAACGAGCGGTTGACAGACTCTTTGGCGGCCATGACGGCAAGCTGGCCGAGGCCGCAGATGATCAGCGCTGCGCCCAGCGCTTCGTCCATCAGTTTGTCCAGTGGCACCACGCGGCTGACCAGGCCGGAGCGCTCGGCTTCAGTAGCGTCCATCATGCGGCCCGTCAGTGCTAAGTCCATGGCTTTGGCCTTGCCGACGGCGCGCGGCAGGCGCTGCGTGCCGCCCGCTCCGGGGATGATGCCGAGCTTGATCTCGGGCTGGCCAAACTTGGCGTTGTCGGCGGCAATGATGAAGTCGCACATCATGGCCAGCTCGCAGCCGCCACCGAGTGCAAAGCCGCTGACGGCTGCGATCACCGGTTTGCGGATGCCGCGAATCTGCTCCCAGTTGCGGGTGATGAAGTCCTTGCCGTAGGCATCGGCAAAACCGTAGCTGGCCATCGCGCCAATGTCGGCACCGGCTGCGAAGGCTTTTTCGCTGCCCGTGAGGATCATGCAGCCAATGCTGTCGTCTGCATCAAAGGCCTGGAGCGCGCTGGCCATCTCGTCCATTAGCTGATCGTTCAGTGCATTGAGATGCTTGGGGCGGTTCAGGGTGACGATCCCGACCTTGCGGTTGTCGGGGCCATGGGTGGAGGTGATGATGGTTTCAAAAGTCATAGGTGTTGTCCTTGATTAACTTTTAGGGGCTAGCCACCGGTCTATTTTGGCGGCATCTTGCGCCATCAGCCGCCAGGTGGTCAGTGGTGGTGGCAAGGTCAACTCAAGGCGTAGTAAGCGCTTGTCGCGAGAGACCAGCGCGATTACCTTTTTAGCATGGCCTGCGTAGAGCAGTACATCGTCAAGCCGACTCATGCGCCAACTGCTTGATTGAGCAGTCTTGCTTGCGGGCTCTAGGCGCTTTGAGGGCTTTACGGCTTCTATGCCCAGCCATTCATCGCCCGCTGTAAATCCAGCCTTCTCAAGAGCGCCGCCGCGCAGCACAATCTTGATGTGCAGGCCGTTTGTTTCACTGACGCGCGCACCGAGCCGGTGCGCCAGCTGCGCCGGGTCTTCGAGTACGGATACACCGTGTTGTTTGAGCAGGCTTTCCAGTGGCAGATCGCTTTTGCCATGCACCCAGCTGGCAAGCTCGGGGGCGAACGAGCGACCAGCTACTTCGCGCAGCGCCTCTAGAAAATCAGCCTCACGCATCGGCCCGCCCTTGCAGTTTACCCACAGGGCGCGCATCACGTCGTCCAACGTGGCCGCATGGTTTGCACGTAGGGTCAAATCGAAACACAGCGCCACCAGCGAGCCCTTGGTGTAGTAGCTCACCGTGGCGTTCGGCGTGTTTTCGTCTTGCCGGTAGTACTTCACCCAAGCATCAAAGCTGGCCTCGGCCACCGACTGCACCAGCCGCCCCGGTGTTTGCACCACCTGGTTGATGGTCTTGTTTAAAAGCTTTAAATAGCCCTCGTTGTCGAGCAGCCCGGCGCGGCGCAGCAGCAGGTCGTCGTAGTAGCTGGTGAAGCCTTCAAAAAACCAGAGCAGCTCGGTATAGTTTTCACGCTCGTACTGGTAATTTTCAAACTCTGCAGGTCGCAGGCGCTTGACGTTCCAGGCGTGGAAATACTCGTGGCTGATCAGGCCGCGCAGGGTGGTGTAGCCCTCGGATGGCTTGAATGTTTTTGTATCGCCTGCCGCCTGTAGGCGCGGCAGGTCTTGCCGTTTGCAGATCAGCGCGGTCGAGTTTCGGTGCTCCAGCCCGCCATAGCCGTCGTCTACGGCATTGAGCATGAACAGATAATTTTTGAAGGGCGGTTTTTTGACGCTTGTCTGCCAAAAACGAATCTGCTCCGTACAAATTTTTTGCACATCGTCCAGCAGCCGCTGGCCATCAAAGCCCGGCAGGCTACCGGCGACCACAAAACGGTGCGGCACGCCACAGGCGGTAAAGCTGCCGCTCCAGAAAAGCCCCATCTCGACCGGGCAATCGACCAGTTCGTCATAGCTGCTTGCAGCATAGGTGCCAAAACCCTGGCGGTTGATTTTTTGTGCCTGCAAGCTGCAAGCAAGCTGCCACCCGTTGACTGTTTTGGATGGCGGCAACTCCAGCACGTGCTGCGTTTTTTCCTGCCCCTCAACCCGCAGGCAAACGCTGGTGCCGTTAAAAAACCCGCGCGATGCGTCCAGCCAGGCGGTGCGTACCGAGTTGTCAAACGCATAAATGTCGTAATGCAGCACCAAAGGCTTTGCAGGCGTGCATTCAATTTGCCAGGTGCATTTGTCATGCTGCTGGATAGCTGCCAGCTTACGCGTGCCTTGGCGGGCCTGCAGTCCGCTCAGGTTTTTTGAAAACTCCCGCACCAGGTAGCTGCCCGGTATCCACACCGGCAGCGACACGCGTTGCTGCGCTGCCGGGTGCGCAATCGTGAGTGTGACACTGAAGGTGTGGGAATGCAGGTTACCGATTTCGACGCGGTAATTCACGGACGGCACGGACTGCACAGCAAGCACCGGAGGCGCCGGGGCCATCAAAGACCTACTTCGCATCAGCCAAAAACTTTTCGATCTGCTGCGCGTTGATCGCACCTGGCACGCGTGAGCCATTTGCAAAAAACAGCGTAGGGGTGCCGGTAATTTTGTACTTGTGACCCAGTTCGACGTTGCGCGTGACGGCGGTGCTGTCGCAGCTGGCGGCAGGGGGCGGCTGGTCACGCAGCATCCAGTCATTCCATGCCTTGGCCTTGTCCTTGGCGCACCAGATGTTTCTGGATTTTTCGATCGAATCGGCGCCCAGCAAGGGATAGAGGAACATGTGAACCGTCACGTTATCGACTTTGAGCAGATCCCGCTCGATGCGCTTGCAAAAACCGCAGTTGGGGTCGCTAAAGACGGCCAGCTTGCGTTTGCCATTGCCGCGCACCACGGTAAACGCATCTTTCACGGGTAGCGCGTCAAAGTCAATCGCGCTGAGTTTTTGAACCCGCTCTTCGGTCAGGTTGCGCTTGGCCTTGGTGTCGAACAGGATGCCTTGGATCAAAAAGTTGCCTTCGGCATCGGTGTAAAAAATTTCGCTGCCATTGACGCGAATCTCAAAAAGCCCGTTCATGGGAGTCTTGCTGACTTCATCAATTTTAGAAAAAGTGGGCAGGCGTTCCTGCAGGTTTTTGCGGATGCTGGCTTCCTGGGCGAAGCTGGGGGCTGCTAGCAGCGTCGTCAAGCTGGTCGCCACTAGCGCCATTTGCGCCGCTTTCCCCATTTTCGCCAATGCCCTGAGTGTTTTTGTAAATGTCATATTTGAATTCCTACTACCTAAAAAACTGAAAAAACTAAAGACCTGTCGCTTGCCGCATAACCCATGTTTTTAACGCGCCACTTCTCGCAAAACCTTTTAATCCCCACTCACGCAAACCTTGCCAACGGGCATCGGTTTGCGCAAACAAGCCGTGTAACTGGTCGGTGAGCAAACCCATGGCCGCCACGTCTGCTTTGCGGGAGCGCTCATAGCGGCGCAACAATTTTTCATCACCTAGGCCGCGCCAGTATTCGCGCTTTGCAATCACACCAGCCAGCGCTAAAGCGTCTGCCAGGCCAAGGTTCAAGCCCTGGCCTGCCAGCGGGTGTACGGTGTGCGCCGCATCGCCTGCCAGTGCCCAGCCAGGGCCGACCCAGCGATCAGCGCTTGACAGTGACAGCGGCCAACTGGTGCGCTCGCTGGTCAAACGCAATTGCCCCGGCTTGTCGCCACAAGCGGACTGCAAGGCGGTGCAAAATTCGTCACTTGATAATTTTTGCAGTGCGTCAGCCCGCTCATTGGAGACTGACCACACCAGCGCGACAGAGTTCCCATCAGGGTCACTTATTGGCAAAAGAGCCAGGATTTCCCCGTCTTTAAACCACTGCCTAGCCACACCATGGTGTGCTTGACTCGATTCAAACCGCGCTGCGATGGCTTTTTGTGCATAGAATTTGGAGGTCCAGGTCGCACCGAATTCGTTGCGGCTGATGCTTTTTTGACCTTCGCACACCACCTGCAATGCGGCTTTGACAGGAGTCTGCACGACCTCGATCTGCGGCTGAAAGCTGATGGCCTTTGCCAGTTGCTGCTCCAGCGCGGGAACATCGACTATCCACGCCAATGCTTGGCAAGCCGCGTTTTGTGCGGTGAAATCGAGTTGGGGTTCACTGCCTTCAGCGTGCCAGATTTGCATGGCCCGTACCGGCGTTGTGGCGATGCCTTCGGGCCAGCCGCGCAGGCCTTCGAGGAGTTGTTTTGAAGCGCCGTTCAAGGCGTAGGCACGAACATCGAGGTGGTTATTGGGGTCAGAGCCCAAATTCGCCCAACAACCAACCAGCGCCACCTTCAGTCGCTCACGCGCCAGCAGCAAAGCCAGTGTGCGGCCCACCACGCCGCTGCCGCGAATACAGACATCAAAAGCTGAAGACATCCGGTATTTTAAGAGGCGGCGCAAAATAGCGGTTTTTATCCAACATCAAGGAGACCTAAGTGAGCGCAGACCTTATCCAGCCAGGTGTTTCCTGCACCATCTCCCGCCTGTTTGTCTACCCCATCAAATCATGCGCCGGAGTCGAAGTGCAGGAGGCGATATTGACCGAGACCGGTCTTGAGTTTGACCGTGCCTGGATGGTGGTCGATGAGCAGGGCGAGTTTTTGACCCAGCGTGAGCTGCCGCGCATGGCGCTGATCAAACCGCAGCTTAAAACCTACGAGATGGTGCTGCGCGCGCCCGGCATGTTGGCCCTGCATGTCAAGCTCGATGAGGTAGATGCGGCGGTGCGTGTGCGGGTCTGGGGCCATGAGGCGGCGGCTTTTGACATGGGCGGCATTGCGGCGCAGTGGTTTACTGACTTTTTGAGCTGCAAGGTGCGGCTGGTGCGCTTTGACCCGGACCATCAACGCCTGAGCAACAGCGTGTGGACGGGAAAAATCGAGGCCCGTAACCAGTTCAGCGACGGCTTTCCCCTGCTGCTTATCAGCGAAGCTTCTTTAAGCAACCTCAACAGCAAGCTGATGGCGGCGGGGGCAAGTGCTGTGGCTATGGAGCGCTTTAGGCCCAACATCGTACTGGGTCATTCAGCAGCGCTTTTGGCGCATGACGAAGACCGCCTTGAGACCCTGCAAATTTCAACCAATCAGGGCGAGGTACAGCTTAAACCCGTCAAGCCCTGCCCGCGTTGCCCGATCCCGAATATTGACCCTTTGAGGGCCACCAGCAGCCCTGAAGTGCTGGACATGTTGCAAACCTACCGACAGGACGCGCGGGTCAACGGCGCGCTGACTTTTGGCATGAATGTGATTGCCCAAAACGGATGGGATGGTGTTGACCGTCTTTTAAAAGTTGGCCAGCCGGTAGTGGGCAGCTATCTTTTTTGAATCCGCCCACTTTTTCAGGCAGTTGCGAGCAGGAAAGCAGCCGCCATAAATCTTCGATTAAAAGCATTAATTCCGGTGCTGCGGTGTATCGAATACACTTTGCAACCTGTTTTTGAAGGTTTGTTATGAGTTTGAAGTGCGGCATCGTAGGCTTGCCTAACGTCGGAAAATCCACCTTGTTCAATGCGTTGACCAAAGCGGGGATTGCTGCCGAAAATTACCCTTTTTGCACCATTGAGCCGAATGTCGGCGTTGTGGAGCTGCCCGATGCAAGGCTGAACCTGTTGGCAGAAATCGTCAAGCCCGAACGCATTGTTCCGGCAATTGTCGAATTTGTGGATATTGCAGGCTTGGTAGCCGGCGCCAGCACTGGCGAGGGCTTGGGCAACAAGTTTTTGGCGCATATCCGCGAGACCGATGCGATCGTCAATGTGGTGCGCTGCTTTGAAGACGACAACGTGATTCACGTCGCCGGCAAGGTAGACCCGATCTCTGACATTGAAGTCATTCAGACCGAGCTGTGTCTGGCTGACATGACAGCGGTTGAAAAAGCCTTGCATCGCTTTACCAAGACCGCCCGCTCCGGCGATAAAGAGTCGGTCAAGCTGGTCGCCATTCTTGAAAAGTGCCAGGCCGCGCTGAACCAAGCCAAACCGGTGCGCACGATTGACTTTGGCAAGGAAGAGCTGCCGCTGTTGCAGCAATTCTTTTTAATCACCGCCAAGCCCGCTATGTTTGTAGCCAACGTGGCCGAGGATGGTTTTGAGAACAACCCTTTTCTGGATCGCCTCAAGGCCTTTGCCGCGACGCAAAATTCGCCGGTGGTCGCCATCAGCGCCAAGATGGAAGCCGAAATGTCGGAGATGAACGATGAAGATCGGCAAATGTTTTTGGAAGAACTCGGCCAGACCGAGCCCGGCCTGAGCCGCCTGATTCGCGCTGCCTACAAACTGCTGGGCCTGCAAACCTACTTCACCGCTGGCGTGAAGGAAGTGCGTGCCTGGACCATCCATGTGGGCGACACCGGGCCGCAGGCGGCGGGCGTGATTCACACCGATTTCGAGAAGGGCTACATCCGCGCCCAGACGATTGCGTTTGACGACTTCATCGCCTTCAAGGGCGAGCAGGGTGCCAAGGACGCGGGCAAGATGCGCGCCGAGGGCAAAGACTACGTCGTCAAGGATGGCGATGTGATGAACTTCTTGTTCAGCAGCTGAAGGAAAGTGAGATCTGGCCGACGGGGCACTTATTCCGTTTCCAAATCATTCATGTCTAGGCGTCGAGCCGCAGGCAGTGCTGTAGCACGGCAAGGCGAGACAACAACGACAGGGATGATTTAGAAATGGAATTAGCTACGCGAATGTCCCCCGGCCTGCCTCCTCCTCCTTGATTTCGCTACGCTAAGCGCCCCACCGACCCGATCCTGGCAAGTTGATGGACACCCACAAGATCGTGAAAAGCAACGATGACTTTGAATTGATCACCTAGTTGGCGATAAAATAGATACGTTTTAATATATACAAGCAGGAGGCTGCCATGCTCGCTACCGCCAAAGTCTTTATGACCGGCAACAGTCAGGCCATACGCCTGCCCAAGCCCTTTCGCGTCAACGTGTCTGAAGTGTGGATCACGAAAAATGATGCCACTGGCGAGATCACGCTGAAACCCAAAGAAAACGAAGAACAGCGCAAACACAATCTCGAAAAGCTGTTCAAGATGATTGCAGATGCCCCCTTGCCGGATGACTTTTTGTCTGAAGCCACCCGTCGCAACGAGCCAGCACGCAACCCGTTTTCCGAATGGCCTGAAGCCGCTAAGCCCGGCGGGGCTGAGAAGTGATCCGTTATTTAGCAGACACCAACATCCTCGGTTACTTTGCACGGCACACCCCAGGGCCGTTGCAACAACGAATGATGACAGCCATGCTGAAACAAGAAATTGGCATCTCGGTCATTACCCGTGCCGAAACGCGCTACGGCCTGGCACTACTCAATGCCAATGACAAGCGCCGCGCCTCAGTGAGCTTGCTGCTGCAAGAGTATCCCGCCCTGCCTTGGACGGCTGACGCTGCCGACCGGTATGGCGACATCGCTGCCCACCTACAGCAAAGCGGGCAAGTCATCGGCGAAATGGACACCTTGATCGCCGCTCACGCGCTGGCTGAAAATTTAATTCTGGTCACCCACAATACCCGCCACTTTGAGCGTATTCCCGGCCTGAAACTTGAAGACTGGATGGTTTGACCTTGGCCATCCGCCAGCGCCTGCGCGGAGCCGATGCGGTCTATGTCGCGCGCATCTTTTAATGTGGCGCTGGGAATTGCGTTTTCCATGCAGGAATATTTGGCGCAGTAACAGCGTGCGCGACGACGACAATTTTGGAAGTGATGCCATCATTCGGGTTGAGGCCACACGAGGAGACAGTTTGAGAGTCGAAATGGGTCTGTCCCCGATTAGTTGTCGATAGTTGACCAATTTGATTAAATTTTTCTTGTAAAGCACCGCTTTCCACTTCACAATAAACCATGATTAAGACTTTTCGCCACAAAGGCTTGGAGGCTTTCTTCCGTCGGGGCACTAAGGCAGGGATTCAAGCCCATCACGCCGCGAAATTGCGCATCATGCTGACGGCGTTGGACTACGCGAAGAGGCCGGAAGACATGAACGCGCCTGGCTGGCGGTTTCATCGGTTGAGTGGTGACCTGAAGGAATTTTTCTCAATCACCGTTAACGGCAACTGGCGGGTTATCTTTCGCTTTAATGGCAATGACGCAGAGCTGGTTGATTATTTGGACTATCACTAGAAAGGAACACAACATGTCTCGTATGCACAATCCTGCGCACCCCGGCGAAGTGCTGCGCGAATATCTGCCGGAAACATTAGGCGTGGGTGAAGCCGCCACACGGCTCGGGGTTACGCGCCAAGCGCTTTCTGCGCTGCTTAATGGCCGCGCCGGTGTGAGCGCGCAAATGGCATTACGCCTGGAAGCGGCACTGGGAACCAGTGCCGAAATGTGGGTGGAGATGCAGGCGGGTTATGACTTATGGCAGGCAAGGCAGCACACCAAACCGAAAGTCGCACGGATCGCAGCATAAGGCTGTCCTATTAATCTTTACATAATTCGCGACTGCCGTCATTGATGGAACTACTAACCAGCGACTTGCAAGAAAAGGGGCGCAAGTTGTTTTCAGATGAGTGCGAGGGCGGTGGGCATGGTTCGTGTTATCAAAAACAACCCGACACTGGCTCCTTTTTATCGCTTTTAAGTTTAAGTTAGCCCCTGCCCGCAGGCACCAGAAGGGGACGGAAATGAGCAAGAACAAACCGCCGCAGGTTTCCAAGAAACAAAATGAGGTCTCCATCGTCCGTTCATCGGCGGCGGAATACCTGAGCTTTGTCGCCGCTGGCGGCAGCTCGAAAGCCAGCGTAGAAATGCGCTATGAGAACGAGAATATCTGGCTAACGCAGAAGATGATGGCAAGCCTCTACGATGTCTCGGTGCCCGCCATCAGCCAGCATTTGAAACGCATTTTCGCCGACAACGAGTTGGAGCGCGGGGCAACTGTTAAGCAATACTTAATTGTTCAAACCGAGGGCGGCCGGGAAGTTCAGCGCGAAGTGGAACACTACAACCTGCAAGCGATTATCGCCGTGGGCTTCAAGATTGAAAACGAGCGCGCCGTCCAGTTCCGCAAGTGGGCTAATCAAATCGTGAAGGATTCCCATGACCATGTCGGACTGGGAAGAGCGCTTGAGCGGGTTTTTGAAACTATGGGATCGCGAACTTCTTCAGGATGCAGGCAAGATCTCAGCGGAACTTGCCAAGGTTCACGCCGAAAGCGAATTCGAAAAATACCGCATCGTGCAGGATCGCTTGTTTGAGAGTGATTTTGACAGGCTGGTCAGCCAGATCGCTTCGGAGAAAAGCCCTGGCGGCAATGAGGAATGACGAATGGCCGAGCACGGAATAGGGACTGAGCGAGATGCGCTCGCCGCCCTGCAGGCCGAAAGCGCCCGCCTGATCGCGCTACTCGACGCCAACGGCATTGAGTGGCGCTTGCCGTCTCCTCCAGCCCAAAGGATTCGGAAGCCGGAACCGTCAACGTTTTCCACGGCCGAGACGGTAGCGCTGTTTCGCAAGTTGTTTCGCGGGCGCATAGATGTCTATCCCGTCCGCTGGGAGAGCAAGACCACCGGCAAGTCTGGTTATGCGCCCGCCTGCGCCAACGAGTGGCGCGCCGGGATTTGCGGTCACGATGAAACGGAATATGCACGACCAAGGCGACCTTCTTTGCTTTTCCTGCTGCCAGGAGACGTTGAGCCAAATTTCTGATACTTTTTCGGTGCCCAATGGAAAATGACTAACCTCGCTTCAATTATTGAGTTTCTGAATCAAGTTGCTCTACTACAGAAGTTGCCCACTTTTCAAGACGTGTGTGCAAATTGGCATTAGAAGGATAGCCCAATGCAGGGCGAGACGTATGCGTCACATAGGCAACAGACGCTTCGAGGGCAAACATTTGCCTGCATAGCTTGACCGTGTGATGAGCAAGGTTGCCGCATGCAACTATGTTTCGAAGTGACTTAATCTCTTGGTACAGCCCTTCAACATTTTCGCGTCTAGAAATTTCGGAAATAAGCGGGACACCGCGATTTGTCTTGGCCCTATATTCAACTTGCGGCCAAGCATTTGTGATCAGGTATTGGTAACGTCCTGCATCGGGAAATAGTTTTGGCATCCGCATGACCAGCAAGGACAGCGCAGCATCGAGCATCACGCCAGTTTGTCCAGCACATGGTCTGCCGTGTTTCTCCTCATAACGGCCCGGACAAATGAATACGAAGCCAACGTCGCGGGCTATCGACGGCAAGGCGATATGGCATCCAGACTGGCGACAATTATTCACTCGTTCAACTGCTAAATCCAATTGCTGAGATTGAACTATGCAATAAGGAACCATCAGTTTCAACTGCAAGGGTCTGTCTTCAACGGTGGCCTTTCAAACCTGATGACTGGCAGCAGAGCTCGCGGTTCAAGGGCTCAATTGTTGAATATCATTTATTCACGTTGATATTTATTGTTGGAACACCACCACGGCCAGAAATGTAGTTCTCCGGCAATTTTTCGCCAACCTTTGCCAGCGTAATTTTTGCCCAACTATCACCGTAGGTAGCTGCTTTTCGCAACAAACGAATACCCTCACCTCGATTTTTATAGCAGAAATACTCCATGTGCCCCATGTATGACCACATTTCTTCTTGGCTTCCGAAGTTTGATCTGGCGATCATTACGTTGGCTTGGTCGCATTGACCATTCTTGATAGCGGATAGAAATTTTTCGTCGTCTATGAAGCCCATCGCCACGCAACCCACCAATGAAACCGAGCCAAACATTAGCCCAAGAAACAACATCCTCATTGTGATTCCTCGAAATATTTTTTCAACCATATTGACTGCAGATTGTTCCACACCACCAGTCGTCAAGTCCGACAAACGGCAATGTGTCTAAACCAGCCTTTCGGTGGGATTGGGTGAATTCGGCCTAATCGCTGTTTACTTTCTATTGCTGGTTTCCCCGTTCAAGTAACACGGGAGGCTACAAATCCAAAACACACATAGTACTGTGTTTGTTACAGTCTGTCCGAATCAATTAACAAGTCAAGCTGTCTTCATGTCTGAACCCATACGCCTCGCCAAACACCTGGCCCACATGCTCAACTGTTCGCGCCGTGAGGCCGAGCAGTACATCGCTGGCGGCTGGGTCACAGTCGATGGCGTGGTGGTTGAAGAGCCGCAGTTTCGGGTATCTGGCGAGCGCATTGAACTGTCAAAAGATGCCAGCCTGCTGGCGTTGGCATCGGTGACCTTGCTGCTGCACAAACCCGCAGACATGGATGCCTTGTCGGCTGCGGAGTTGTTGACCCCGGCGAATCACTCGGGCCAAGACCGCTCGGGTATCCGGCCCTTGAAAAAGCACTTCACCGGCATCGAATTTTTAACACCCCTTAGCGCGTCCGCCAGCGGCTTGGTGGTCTTCTCGCAAGACTGGCATGTTGCGCGCAAGCTGCGTGAAGATGCCAGCGTGATGGAGCATGAAGTGATTGTTGAGGTTGCAGGAACCATCAAACCCGGTGGGCTGGAGCGGCTCAATCGCATCGATCACGGCTTTACTTTTAACGGTGTGTTGTTGCCGCCTGCAAAAGTGAGCTGGCAAAGTGAGACCCGATTGCGCTTTGCGCTGAAAGGTGAAAGGCCGGGGCAAATCGCCTATTTTTGCGAGAACGTCGGGCTACGCATTGAGGCGATGAAGAGGATTCGCATAGGCCGCGTGCCGATGAGCAGTCTTCCGGTCGGGCAGTGGCGATATTTGTTGCCGAATGAACGGTTTTAGTTTTTAGTTACTTGCCAAGCACGCCGGTAAACACTCCCGGAAAAACCCAGATCAAACTGCCCGTCATCAAAACATAGCGTGCAAATTTTCCTATCGCCATGTAGACCACGCACGGCCAGAACGGAAACTTGAGCCAGCCTGCCACCGCACACAGCGGGTCGCCGACGGCCGGCAGCCAGGCCAGCAAGCAGGCTTTAGGCCCCAACTTTTCCAGCCAGCGCATAGCGCGGCCATGGTGTGATGTATGCGTATGCGAATATTTGTCAAGCACCTGGTGCGCACCATAGCCCATCCACCAGTCGAGTGCACCGCCGAGTGTGTTGCCTACGGTGGCAACCAACACGGCTGGCCAGAACATGGCGGGGTTTATTTTGACCAGCCCAAAAACCACCGGCTCGGAGCCCAGCGGCAGCAAGGTCGCTGAAATAAATGACACGATAAACACCGTGCTCAACCCGTATTCGGGAAGAGCCAGCAGTTCGATCAGGTGTTGTGTCCAAGCTTGCATTGAGGTGGAAGTATAGGCAGCACAGACTGGGGGGCACTGCAGTTGCTGAAATTTTAGGCAGCTACAATTGCCCTCCCATGAACATCGGCCCCTACGCTTTGACCAACCAGCTGTTTGTGGCACCCATGGCGGGTGTGACGGACAGGCCTTTTCGCATGCTCTGCAAAAAGCTTGGTGCGGGTTATGCGGTCAGCGAGATGGTGACCTCGCGCCGCGACCTGTGGGACACACTTAAAACATCGCGTCGCGCCAACCATGATGGCGAAGCCGAGCCGATTGCCGTGCAGATTGCTGGTACCGACGCGCAAATGATGGCCGATGCGGCTGCCTACAACATTGACCGTGGTGCGCAAATTATCGACATCAACATGGGTTGTCCGGCCAAAAAAGTTTGCAATAAATGGGCTGGCTCGGCGTTGATGCAGGACGAAAAACTGGCGCTTGAAATTATGTCCGCCGTGGTCGCAGCTTGCGCACCACGCAATGTTCCCGTGACGCTCAAGATGCGCACCGGCTGGGCTGCAACGCATAAAAATGCCTTGACGATTGCCCGCGCAGCCCAAAGCGCTGGCGTGCAGATGGTCGCAGTGCATGGCCGCACCCGCGAGCAGGGCTACAAGGGGCTGGCTGAATACGACACGGTGGCCGAAGTGAAAGCCGCGCTGCGTATTCCGGTCGTAGCCAACGGTGATATCGACAGCGCTGAAAAAGCCCGTGACGTGCTGGCCTATACCGGCGCTGATGCCGTGATGATTGGTCGCGCGGCACAAGGCAGGCCGTGGATTTTTCGTGAAGTGGCGCATTTTCTGGCGACGCAAACACATCTGGCAGCGCCATTGGTGGTTGAAGTCAAACGCCTGCTGGTTGACCATTTACTGGACCACTACACACTGTACGGTGAGTTCACTGGCGTGCGCAGCGCGCGCAAACACATTGGCTGGTATGTGAAGAGTTTGCCTGGTGGCGAGGCCTTTAGAGCCCGGATGAATTTGCTGGAAGAGCCCGAGGCACAGCTTGATGCTGTCAATGCTTTTTTTGACGCGCTGGGTTTTGAGATGGACAGAATTCCGGCAGCAGCGTTAGTCAATAAAAAACAAGAGGAAGCGCTGGCATGAGCAAGCAACTAATAGAAGAGTGTGTGCGTACCAGCCTGGAAAGTTATTTCAAGGATTTACGTGGAACTGAACCCGACGGCCGCATGTACGACATGATGCTGCGGGCGGTTGAAAAACCGCTGCTAGAAGTTGTGATGCAGCACGCCGACCAAAACCAGTCGCGCGCCGCCGAATGGCTGGGCCTGAACCGCAACACGCTGCGCAAAAAACTGGTTGAGCACAAGCTCGTCAAGTAGAAGTACCCTAAAAAATGAACGCACTGATTTCTGTATCCGACAAAACTGGCATCCTCGAATTTGCCCAGACCCTGCACGCACTGGGCATCAAGCTGCTGTCTACTGGTGGAACGGCCAAACTGCTGCTTGATAACGGCTTGCCCGTCACCGAGGTGGCTGACCACACCGGTTTTCCTGAAATGCTCGATGGTCGCGTTAAAACCCTGCACCCGAAAATCCACGCTGGCCTGCTGGCCAGGCGCGATATGCCCGAGCACATGGCCGCTATCAAAGCACACCAGATTGACACGATTGACCTGCTCGTCGTCAACCTCTACCCGTTTGAAGCGACCGTAGCCAAGCCCGGTTGCCTACTGGAAGAGGCGATTGAAAATATCGACATCGGCGGTCCGGCGATGGTGCGTTCAGCAGCCAAAAACTGGAAAGATGTGGGTGTGTTGACCGACGCATCGCAGTACGCCCATGTGCTCGCCGAATTGAAGACCGATGGCAAGCTGAGCAGTAAAACCAAATTCGCCTTGTCGGTCGCCGCCTTCAACCGTATCAGCCAGTACGACGGCGCGATCAGCGACTACCTCTCAAGCATCCAGGCAGACGGCAGCCACAGCATGTTCCCGGATCAGGCCAACGGTCGTTTTGTCAAGCTGCAAGATTTGCGCTACGGCGAAAATTCGCATCAGCAAGCTGCGCTGTACCGCGACCTGCACCCCGCGCCCGGCTCGCTGGTGCTGGCCAAGCAGTTGCAGGGCAAAGAGCTGTCGTACAACAACATCGCCGATGCTGATGCGGCGTGGGAATGCGTGAAAAGTTTTACACAGTCCGCCTGCGTCATCGTCAAGCACGCCAACCCCTGCGGCGTGGCGATTGGTAGCGATGCGCTTGAGGCCTATAGCAAGGCTTTTAAAACCGATCCAAACTCTGCTTTCGGCGGCATCATCGCCCTTAATTGCACGCTGGATGAAGCGGCAGCGCAGCAGATTTCAAAACAGTTTGTTGAAGTGCTGATGGCACCAAGCTTCACACCGCAAGCGCTGGAAGTTTTCAAGTCCAAAGTCAATGTACGCATACTGCAAATTGATTTGCCCGATACCGCAGGGTCGCTTCACTCCCGTGGAGGTGCTACCCCCTGGCAGCAGGGCCGCAACGCGATGGACATCAAGCGCGTTGGCTCGGGCCTGTTAATGCAGACCGCTGACAACCAGAAAGTAGCTTTGGCTGACCTGAAAGTCGTGAGCAAATTGCAACCCACACCAGCGCAGTTGCAAGACCTGCTGTTTGCCTGGAAGGTGGCCAAGTACGTCAAGTCCAACGCCATTGTGTTTTGCTCCGGTGGCATGACGCTGGGCGTAGGTGCAGGGCAAATGAGCCGCATTGACTCAGCCCGCATCGCATCCATCAAAGCCGCCAATGCGGGCTTGAGCCTAGACGGCTCGGCGGTAGCCAGTGACGCCTTCTTCCCGTTCCGGGATGGACTGGACGTGGTGGTCGATGTAGGCGCGACCTGCGTGATTCAGCCGGGCGGCAGTATGCGTGACGAAGAAGTGATTGCAGCGGCTGATGAGCGCGGCGTGGTGATGGTGTTGTCGGGCGTTCGGCACTTCAGGCACTGAAGGGCACTTCTATAAATTAATTTTTCGGGCGAATTGCGGCGTTGCGCGGTGCTCGTGGGGTTATTGGGGTCAGAGTCCAAATTCATCGTGCCTTTGGCACGCCCGCCGGGTGCGATGCTTTGCATCGCAATGAAATTGGCGTCTGACCCCAATAACCCCGTTCCGGTTGCTGCGCTCCGGGCGCCTTGCACTTCATCCCGAAAATCTGAATTTCTAGAAGTGCCCTGAAACCCAATAAATACGGACCTTACCCGTTAACAGCTACGGAATTTGTAGCAATCTTATTGCTGAGAGAAGAACCTAGCCGCTGCATCAACCGTGGCCTCAATGTCTTCGGCACTGTGCGCAGAGCTGACAAACCCGGCCTCGTACAAGGCCGGTGCGTAGTAGACCCCGGCGTCGAGCATGGCGTGGAAGAATTTGTTGAATGCTGGGCTGTCAGTCGTCATCACGGTGGCGTAGTTCTGCGGCAATTGGCCGAGCAGGAAAAAGCCGAACATGCCGCCTTCGCTGTCGCCGCAAAATGGCACGCCTGCTTTGCGGGCAGCAGCTGTTAAACCACTTACCAGGCTACGGGTGCTTTCACCGAGTGCTTCATAAAAGCCGGGTTTTTGAAGTTCGCGCAGCGTGGCTAATCCGCAGGCTGTAGCAATCGGGTTACCTGACAGCGTGCCGGCTTGATACACCGGACCTAGCGGGGCTAGTTGCTCCATCACGGCTGTGGAGCCGCCGAATGCGGCCATCGGCATACCGCCGCCTATGACTTTGCCCAGCGCCGTCATGTCGGGTTTGAAGCCGGGAATTAATTGGGCGTAAACGCTTTGCGCGCCGCCCAATGCGACCCTGAAGCCGGTCATCACCTCGTCGAATATCAGCAGTGCGCCGTGCTGGGTACACAGCTCGCGGCAGCGCTTCATAAAAGGCACGCTGGCGCGCACGAAATTCATGTTGCCGGCAATTGGCTCGATCATCAGGCAGGCGGTGTTGCTGCCGTGCAGAGCAAAGGCTTCTTCGAGCTGCGCGATGTTGTTGTATTCGAGCACCAAGGTGTGCTGCACCACTTCAGGCGGCACGCCAGCGCTGGTGGGGCTGCCGAAGGTGGCCAGACCAGAGCCAGCCTTGACTAGCAGCGCATCAGAGTGGCCGTGGTAGCAGCCTTCAAACTTGATGATCTTGCTGCGGCCCGTGGCACCGCGTGCCAGGCGCAGGGCGCTCATCGTCGCTTCGGTGCCAGAGCTGACGAGGCGCAGCATTTCAATCGACGGCACGAGTTTGATGATTTCTTCAGCCAGTTCGACTTCACGCTCTGTGGGCGCGCCAAATGAAAAACCGTCAAGCATGGCTTTCTGCACGGCATCGAGCACGGCGGGGTGGCCGTGGCCCAGAATCATCGGCCCCCATGAGCCGATGTAGTCGATGTAGCGCTGACCATCAGCGTCCCAAAAATACGCTCCTTTAGCGCGCTGCACAAAACGCGGCGTACCGCCCACGGCCTTGAAAGCGCGGACTGGCGAGTTGACACCACCAGGGGTTACTTTTTTGGCGCGTTCAAACAGTGCGGTGTTGCGGGGTGCAGCGGTGCGGGGGTCAGTGCTTGGTTGTTCCATTGGGTGGCAAATCAAAAAAAGTCTTGGTTGGATTAATAGTCAGGTCGGCATCATCGAGCGTGGGCGCATCTTGGCTCTCGTCGTCGGCATCCACATCGGCTTGCGCCCAGAACAGGCGGTCTGGCACGATGTGGCCCATACCGGGGTGAAAGCCGCCATCCAGGCTGTGATCCAGGTAGGTCAGGGCTTCGGACGTGGCGGCCTGCAGGTCCAGGCCGTTGGCCAGCAAGGCTGCAAGGGCCGCCGACAGCGTGTCGCCAGCACCGGCAAACGTCGCTTCAAAGCGCTCAAACTTTTCGCTGTAGAGCACGGCTTGCGGCGTTGCCAGCACGTTGTCAATGAACTGGTCTGGCAGAGGGATGCCAGTGACAAGGGTGTAAGGCACACCCATCTCGGCGGCAGCCTTGGCAATGTCTTTGGCCGAGGGGTTGCGCTCGCCGGGCCATTCCGGCAGCAACCAGCGCCACAGGGTGCTGTGGTTGCCGACCAGAATCGTGGTTTGCGGCAGCATGAGTTCGCGAAAGGCATCCAGGTAGCTGTCAATCTCGCTTTCACCCCACCACGACAGATTTGGCATGTAAGCGATAAGGGGTACATCGGCGTAGTCGGAGGCGATTTCTGCGATGGCACTGATGTTTTCAGGGCTGCCGAGAAACCCAACCTTGATGGCACCGGTGGGCATGTCTTCAAGCGCTGTGCGCGCCTGCTCGGTCACGGCTTCTTCGTCGAATGCGAAGTGGTCGTAGATCTCGGCGGTGTCCCGTACGTAAGCCCCCGTAACCACGGCCATCGGGTGGCCGCCAGCAGAAGCAATGGCGGCGATATCAGCCGTCAGCCCACCGGCACCGCTGGGGTCGCTGGCATTGAAGGCCATGACGCAGGCCGGCACGTCTTCAATGCCTTCGGTTTGCAATTTGCGGCTGTCTGGAGTGGGGATGATGGGGTTTGCCATAGGCTGCGATTTTGCTCTGTACGCGAATAGGCAACGCTGCCTCTATACAATTGTTGCATTCTATTCGAAGGACACTTAAGCTGTGACTCAAACTATGACCTGGATGTGCTTGATTTGTGGGTGGATTTATGACGAAGAAACGGGCGATCCGGATAGCGGCATTGCCGCCGGAACCCCCTGGGCTCAAGTGCCCATGAACTGGACTTGCCCTGAATGCGGGGCACGCAAAGAAGACTTCGAGATGGTCCAGATATAAACTATCCCGACCTTGATCACCAAGCCTGTCAATGTCGGTGAGTTGATGGGAAAAATCAAAGCGCTGGGCTGATACCCATAAACCATGGCGAATAGAGAAGCCCTCAGAGTATTACAAACCCGCCTTGCCGAAAGGCTACAGCTTGCACGGACACAGGGCGTAGCACCCTCCTGGCTGGCCGCGCCGGCACTGGTGCTCAGGGCCATGGAAGTCGCCGTACAAAGGTTTGTGCAGCAGCCCGAGCAATGCACGCAGGATGCTGCCGCCAGGATTGAGAGTGCCAGTTTTGCGCTGACGGAATACCTCGAAGGGGTGCTGGCGGACAAGCCTATTTCTCCGGTGTCGCTGTTTCCCGAATATCGGCAGGTACAGGAACTGGTGCGCGCTGACCGTATACATCCGGCCGACCTCTGGCCTTATGACTGGCGCTGGCTGGAATCCGAATTGGGCACGGAATTGGGTACGACAGCCGAGCCGCAAAATTACGATGACGGTGCGCGTGCCGTGCTTGATGAGTGCGTGCTCCAGATCATGAGGGGCAAGGCGCCGCAAGCTGCCGCAACCCTGAAAGACTTGAGCCTGCGTCTTTCATCTGGGCAGGCAGATCGTCAGCCCAGGATTTTCTGGAAAATTGCAGCAGCTTACTTTGAGGCGCTGATCCATGATCTGCTGCCGGCAGATATCTATGTCAAGCGCGCGGCATCTCGCGTCCTGCTGCAATATGTATCCCTCAGCAAGGGTGATGCCACCATTTCCGAGCGGCTTGCACAGGATCTGTTGTTCTTCTGTTCGCAAGCGGTCTCAAACCCCGCAGCAGACACGCCGGTGCTGTCAGCTGTGCGCTCCACTTACGGCCTGGCCCGTTTCAAGCCAGTGGACTATGAGGCGGTACAGTTTGGCCGCTTTGATCCGGCGCTGCTGGCGCAGGCGGACATGCCTGATATTGCGGGTGTTGCAGAACCCGCCATGACCGGAAAAGTTCAAGTGCTTGAAGTGGCTTATGCCGAGATGACTGGGGCATCGAATGCAGCCCTCGACGACCAGATCAAGGTGATTGGTGTCTTGCGCATTGGTATTCCGCTTTACAACGTCTACCTCAACGAGGCGGACGAATGGTCCCGGCGGCTGGTCACCGAGGTGGCCGAGTGGGCTATTGAGCTGCATCAGCCCGTCGGTGACTCCGCAGTAGCACTGGCGCATTCGCTGGCCGGCAGTTCGGCCAGCGTTGGCTTTGAAGCGTTGTCGACCATAGCTCGTGCGTTTGAACACGCATTGCAGCATTCTCAAACACACTACAGCCAGAGTGCTGCGCTGGAGTATTCAAAAGTTTTTGTGGCTGCATCCGAGGACATCCGCCGCCTGCTGCACCAGTTTGCCGCCGGTTTTTTGAAAGAGCCTGACGCTGGCGTGTTGGAACGGATTCACGGGCTTGATTTTTCTGTGCCTGTGTCGGTCTTGCCTGAGAATGGAAGTGGTTGACTTCGACTTTTTTACTGCTGCTGTGGCCGTGCCAGAACCTGCCAGGCTGGTATCGAATGCTAGTCCGAAGCTGGCGAGTGCGCGTAAAATAACACCATGCCCCTCGATTCAGACCCGATTAACCTGACGCATCATTTCCTGATCGCCATGCCGAGCCTGAATGATGAGACCTTTGCAAAAAGTGTGATCTACATGTGTGAACACACGGGTCGCGGTGCTTTGGGGCTGGTCATCAATAAGCCGAGCGATATCAACCTCAAAAATCTTTTCGACAAGATCGAATTGCCACTCACTCGTGAAGACCTCACCACCTCGCCCGTCTTCCATGGCGGCCCAGTACAAACCGAGCGTGGTTTTGTGCTGCACGAGTGCATGATGCCCGGCAACGAGTCGGTCTACGCCTCGACCATGACGATTCCTGGTGGGCTGGAGATGACGACTTCCAAAGATGTGCTGGAGGCGCTGTCAACCGGTGCCGGGCCGAAGAAAATTTTTGTATCGCTGGGTTATTCCTCGTGGGGCGAGGGCCAGCTCGAATCTGAAATTTCCGATAACAGCTGGCTCACGGTTGCGGCTGATCCGGCGGTTATTTTTGATACACCGGTTGAGCAGCGCTACAGCGCGGCGTTGATGCTGCTCGGTTTAGAAAGCTGGATGCTGTCACCCGTGGCTGGCCACGCATGAGCCTGGGTGAGGCCCCCATTCAGGTCAATGGCCTGCAAATCTTTTTAGCTTTCGATTTCGGCCTCAAACGTACCGGCGTAGCCACCGGCAACCGCTTGACCCGCACCGCAACGCCGCAAGCCACGATTGCCGCCGTTGGCGATGCGCGCTTTGCCGCCATTGAGCAAAGGCTTAAAGAATGGCAGCCCGATGCATTGGTGGTGGGCGTACCCTTTCATCCCGACGGTGCAGCCCATGAAAACACCGTGCGTGCGCAGAAATTTGCCCGTCAATTGCGAGGCCGCTTTGGCCTACAGGTGTTTGAGGTCGATGAGCGCTACAGTACGACAGAGGCCATCTCCAGCGGTGCGCCTGAGCTGGATGCCGCTTCAGCATGCATAATTCTGGAGCAGTTTTTAAGGAGTCTTCCATGAGTGGTTCTGTTGGCGGCAATATCGGTGGATTGAGCCTTGACGCGGAAGCGCTGTACCGCGACCTGCTTCGCAACATGCAGCAACTGGTTGCAACCCACGCAGCAATTTTTGGCGCGCCACCCCTGCTGGTGGGCATTGCATCAGGCGGTGCATGGCTGGCAGAGCGCCTGCAGATTGATCTTCAGTTTCCGGGCAAACCGGGCACGCTGTCGTCCGCCATGCACCGGGATGATTTCGCCAAACGCGGCCTGGCACCCGGTGCTCAAACCCTGCTGCCTTTTGACGTGAACGGTGCGCATCTGGTCGTAGTTGATGACGTGCTCTACACCGGACGCACGCTGCGCGCGGTGCTCAATGAGCTGTTTGACTACGGCCGTCCGGCCAGCGTTAAGCTGGTCGTACTGGTGGATCGCGGTGGCCGTGAGTTGCCGGTGCAGTCCGATCTGGCGATTGCACGCATTGCCTTGCCCGCGTCGAAAAGCCTAGAGCTCGCGCGCTCGGAAAATGGTCAGTTCAGTTTTCAGGTAAGGGTTATTGGGGTCAGACACCAATTTCGCTGCAGTGCAAGCACTGAACCCTACGGGCGAGCCAAAGGCTCGGCGAATTTGGGCTCTGACCCCAAAAACCCACAAGGAGCTTGAAACGTGTTGTACCGACGAAACCCGCAACTCAATAAAAACGGCGAGCTGATTCATCTGCTGTCCATCGAGGGGCTGCCAAAAGCCACTTTGACGCATATTCTGGACACGGCGGCAAACTTTGTCAGCGTGAGCGACCGCGAGGTTAAAAAAGTCCCGCTCCTGCGCGGAAAAAGCGTTTTCAATCTGTTTTTTGAAAACTCCACCCGTACCCGCACCACGTTCGAGATTGCCGCTACACGGCTGTCGGCAGATGTCATCAACCTCGACATTGCCCGATCATCGGCCTCCAAGGGCGAGTCACTGCTAGACACGATTTCAAACCTGAGCGCCATGGCGGCCGATATTTTTGTGGTTCGGCACGGCGAATCTGGCGCGCCTTATTTGATAGCCCAGCATGTCGCGCCGCATGTACACGTTATCAATGCCGGTGACGGCCGCCACGCCCACCCGACGCAGGGGCTGCTGGACATGTACACGATACGGCACTACAAAAAAGACTTCAGCAACCTCACGGTAGCCATCGTCGGCGACGTGCTGCATTCGCGTGTGGCACGTTCTGACATTCATGCCCTGACAACCTTGGGCTGTGCCGAGGTGCGTGTGGTTGGCCCCAAAACCATAGTACCCGCCGACATGGCGCAAATGGGTGTGCGGGTCTGCAACACGCTGGAAGAAGGTATCAAAGGGGCAGATGTCATCATCATGCTGCGTCTGCAAAATGAACGCATGTCAGGCGCGCTGCTGCCCAGTAGCCAAGAGTTCTTCAAAAGCTTTGGTTTGACGAATGAAAAACTCGCGTTTGCCAAACCCGATGCCATCGTGATGCACCCTGGCCCTATCAACCGTGGTGTCGAAATTGACTCGGCTGTTGTTGATGGTGCGCAGAGCGTGATCTTGCCGCAAGTCACATTTGGAATCGCGGTGCGCATGGCAGTGATGACCATCGTTGCGGGAAATGAGTCATGAAAATCTTTATTAAAAATGGCCGGGTCATGGACCCTGCTTCCGGCTTTGATCAAAAGGCCGATGTCGCCATCGCCGGTGGCCGCATCGTTTCTATCGGCGACGTACCGGCTGATTTCACGCTTGCCAAAACCATTGACGCCACTGGCTGCATCGTTGCGCCTGGCCTGATTGATTTGTCGGCCCGCCTGCGCGAGCCGGGTTATGAGCATGAAGGCATGTTGGAGAGCGAGCTGGCCGCTGCCGTGGCTGGTGGTGTGACCAGCCTAGTGTGCCCGCCCGATACCGACCCGGTGCTGGATGAACCAGGCCTGGTTGAAATGCTCAAGTTCCGCGCTGAAAAACTGCACCAGTCGCGCGTCTTCCCGCTGGGTGCATTGACCCGCTCGCTTAAGGGTGAAGCACTGACCGAAATGGTCGAGCTGACCGAGGCCGGCTGCGTTGGCTTTAGCCAGGCTGAGGTGCCGCTGGCCAATACGCAGGTGCTGTTGCGCGCGATGCAGTATGCCGCGAGCTTTGGCTACAGCGTGTGGCTGCGACCACAAGAAATGTATTTGGGTTGCGGCGTTGCCGCCAGTGGTGCATTGGCCACTCGGCTTGGTTTAAGTGGTGTGCCCGTGGCCGCAGAAACCATTGCGCTGCATGTGATCTTCGAGATCATGCGGGCCACCGGGGCGCGTGTGCATATTTGCCGCATCAGCAGTGCGGCGGGTGTGGCGCTGGTGGCCGAGGCAAAAGTGCAGGGCTTGCCAGTGACGTGCGATGTCAGCATCAACAGCCTGCACCTGACGGATGTAGACATCGGTTACTTTGACAGCCGTATGCGGCTTGACCCGCCATTGCGCCAGCAGCGCGACCGCGACGCGATTGCGCAAGGGCTGCTTGACGGCACGATTGACGCGCTGGTCTCGGACCACACACCGGTCGATGAAGATGCCAAGACGCTGCCGTTTGCCGAGGCCGAGCCCGGTGCTACAGGGCTTGAGCTGCTGTTGTCCTTGGCTTGCAAGTGGCATCTTGACAGCAAGGGCGGGGCGGTCAATTTGATGCGAGCGCTCGCCGTGCTGACCTGCGAGCCGGCCCGCGTGTTAGGCCCAGCGCTAGCCTCGTTTGAAGCCAGCGCTGGCAAGCTGGTGGTAGGTGGTGTGGCTGATGTTTGCGTGTTCGACCCCGCAGCCGAATGGACAGTCGAGCCCAGCGCATTGCGCAGCCAGGGCAAGCACACGCCGTTTTCAAGCTACCAGCTACCAGCCAAAGTGCGTTGCACGCTGGTGGGTGGGCGTGTGGCTTTTGAAGCGGCATAAAAAGTAGCATGAAAATATTTACCTAAAACCAACCCGATCCAGCATCTGCTGCACCTTGAGCTGGTTTTTGGCAACCACGCTGAGAGGAATGGTTTCCCGCTTGAAGTCGCCGCCGCCTATGACTGCAAACGCCGGGTTGTTCACGCTCACGCCTTTGGCGGCGGGAAATTCGTTGTTGCCGTTGGCAAAGTAGTCCTGCGCAAACGGACCAGCCAGGAATTCCATGAACTTGATCGCGTTGCCCAGGTTCTTCGCGTGTTTGGCGACGGCCGCGCCGGCAATGTTCACATGCGTACCCGAGCTGGCCTGGTTGGGGAACATGAGCTTGACTTTCTGCATGACCGCTTTGTCGTCGGCCTTCTCGGACCTGACCAAACGCGCAGCGTAGTAGCTGTTGGTCAGCGCCACGCCACATTCGCCGGAAGCAACCGCCCTGATCTGGTCGGTGTCGCCGCCTTTGGGTGCGCGCGCCATGTTGGCGACCAGACCTTTGAGCCATTGCTCGCCTTTCGCGTCGCCCAGACGTTCGACCACGGTGCTGAACAGCGACAGGTTGTAGGGGTGCGAGCCGGAACGTGTGCATACCAGGCCCTTGAGCCTGGGGTCGGCCAGCTTTTCGTAGCTGTCCACATCGCTGGCCTTGATGCGGGCCGGGTCGTAAGCAATGACGCGGGCGCGGGTCGAAAAACCGGTCCAGGTCACGCCCTCGGGTGTCGCGCTTGCGCGCAGGTTGGCGGGAATGGCGCCGTCGAGCACTTTGGACTTGATCGGCTGGAACAGGCCCTGGGCATCGGCGGAGGCAAGCCGGGCGGCGTCAACCAGTAAAATCACATCGGCAGGCGAGGACGCACCCTCGACCTTGAGGCGTGCCACAATGCCCGCGTCGTCGGCGTCCACGCGGTTGATCTTGATGCCGGTCGTTCGGGTAAAGGCCTCATACATGCCCTCATCGGTCTGGTAGTGGCGGGCAGAGTACAAATTGAGCACTTGGTCTTGTGCCAATACAGGGCCGGCAATCAACAAGGCCAATGAGGTGAGAAGGGCGGACTTAACGACGTTTTGCAGGTTTTTTAGCATGATGTTCCGATTGGAATGAAGTGGTGAGATAGCTATTATATACTACGAATAGGAATTATTCGTATTCGCATAAAAATCTGAGGGGTATGCTTTATGTCGCCAGTGTTTTCATGCACGCGCAAAAGTCACCACATGCTCCACCTCGGCACGTATGCCTATCCATTCACCAATGCGGTGGTCGTGGTGGCTGGGTACATGGGCCAATACTGTTTGCCCGCCTGCAAGGCGAAGCGTGTACAAAAACTCGGAACCCCTGAAGGTCTTGCGGATGATCTCGGCTTTGATCGGTGCGTCGTCGTCATGCACGATGTCGTCGGCGCGTAGCAGCACGTCGCATTTGCCATCCGGGAAGGCCGCGGGCAGCGGGCATTCAAGCACGTCTGTCAGGTTGCCAAGCGGGGTTTGCACCACGACGTCCGCGCCAATCTGCGCAATCGTGGCGGGCGCAAAAACGCCATGCCCGATAAAGTCGGCCACAAAGCGCGTGGCAGGACGGTGATAGATGCTGTAGGCGCCCTCCCACTGGTGTAGCTCGCCCGCTTGCATGACACCAATCACGTCGCCCATGGCAAAGGCTTCAAGTTGGTCGTGTGTCACAAAAAGCGCAGTGGCCTGTGCGGCTTTCAGGATGTTGCGCAATTCGTGCGCCAGACGTTCGCGCAAATCGACATCGAGATTTGAAAACGGCTCATCCAGCAGCAGCAGGCGAGGGCGCGGCGCAAGTGCCCGAGCCAGTGCCACGCGCTGCTGCTGGCCACCAGACAGCTCATGCGCAAAGCGATGGTGGCTAGCTTGCAGCCCCACCAGGGCCAGGACTTCTGTCACCCGTGCCTTGCGCTCTGCGCTGGGAAGGTGGTGGATGCCAAAGGCCACGTTGTGGGCCACATCCATGTGCGGGAAAAGCGCGTAGTCCTGAAACACCATGCCAATTCGTCGTGCTTCAGGTGCGCGGTGTTCGGTGCTGCTGCTGACCAGTTCACCATCCAGCGTGATGCTGCCCGCGTTGGCGTGTTCAAGGCCTGCCACCGCCCGTAGCAGTGTGGTTTTGCCGCAGCCAGATGGACCAATCAGCACACCCAGTTCACCCGCGTGCAGGCCAAACGACACACCGGCTACAGCAGGGCGGCTGCGGCCCGGGTACTGGACTTGTAAGGCAGAGATTTCCAAAAACATCTCTCAATTGTAGATGCGTACAATTCTCATTTGCGCTCACCCGCATCTTCAGCATTCTTTCTCCACTCCTTCGTCCCCTTTCATTCACTATTTCTATTTATGCGTTTGATTGCGCGTTTATCTCTGTTGCTCCTGGTTGGTTTGCTGGCCTTGCCGGTACTGGCTGTACTGGCATCCATGCTGCAATGGAACGCACAAAGCAGCCAGATTTTGAGCGAGATGTCGCAAACCGTATTGCCTGACTACGCCTGGACATCACTGCGCCTGTGCCTGATGGTCGGTATCGGCGTGGCGGTGGTGGGCAGCAGTACCGCAGTGGCCGTCAGTCTGTTTGACTTTCCCGGTCGGCGCTTTTTTGAATGGGCGCTGCTGCTGCCGCTGGCTGTGCCGGCTTACGTGGTGGCCTACGCCTATACCGACTTTTTGCAGTATGGTGGCCCGCTGCAAGTGGCTGTGCGGGCGGCAACGGGCTTGCAGGGCCGCGTGTTCCCGGACGTGCGCTCTTTAAGCGGTGCTGTGTGGGTCTTTGTGTTTGCACTCTACCCCTATGTGTATGTGCTGGCCCGCAGCGCTTTGGCCGAGCGCGCAGTACACCTGATGGAAGCCGCACGCTTGCTGGGCGCTCCCTTGAGCCGCCGCATACGCGCCATCGCCTTGCCACTGGCCCGCCCGGCCGTCGCGGCAGGCGTGGCTCTGGCGCTGATGGAAACGCTGGCCGACTTTGGCGTGGGCAGCTACTTCGGCATTCAGACATTCACCACCGGCATCTACAAGGCCTGGCTGTCCATGGATAACCGCATTGCTGCGGCTCAACTGGCTACCATGCTGCTGCTGGTTGTGTTGCTGCTGCTCAAGCTGGAGCATAGAGCCCAGCACCGTATGCGCTTTACGGGCAAGGGCGGCGTAGCGGCAACGCACCAGGACGCGCAAGCCAGTGTGCTGACGGGCCGTGCTGCCGTGGCTGCCTGGCTGATTTGCGCTGTGCCGGTGCTGGCTGGTTTTGGTTTGCCGGTGGTTTTTATGTTGCGGCCCTTATTAACTGATCTAGCAGCTGATGGGTCGGTGCTGCCCTGGCGGTCTTTTGTGCAATGGTCATTCAACAGCATCGCGCTGGGTGTGGGCACGGCGCTTCTGGCCTGTGCGATTGCGCTGATGCTGGCTTTTGCATTGCGCACCCGGCCCGACTGGCTGACGCGCGCTGTGGTGCAGGTCGCCAGTCTGGGTTATGCGGTGCCCGGTGCGGTGATTGTGGTGGGCCTGCTGCTGCCCATTGGCTGGTTGCAGTCGGTAGCGCCGCAAACCAGCGCGGGGTACTGGATCACTGCCACAGTCATCGGCATAGTCTGGGCCTACCTGGTACGCTTTTGCGCCGTGGCCCTGCAGTCGGTGCAAAGCGGTTATGCGCGGATACCCGGCAGCATGGACGACTCGGCCCGGATGCTCGGCGTACATGGCCCCGCACTGTTCGCCAGAGTTCACTGGCCATTGCTTAAACGCAGCACTGCCGCCGCCGGGCTGCTGGTATTGGTGGATGTGATGAAAGAGTTGCCCGCAACGCTGGTGCTGCGCCCCTTCAACACCGACACGCTGGCCGTGGTGGCCTATCAGCTGGCGCGCGACGAACGGCTGGGCGAAGCCGCCCTGCCATCGCTGGCGCTGGTACTGGTTGGGCTGATTCCCGTCGTGCTGCTGAGCCGCACCCTGGGCAAACCAGCCGCATAGGAAGACGCCGCACCTGCTATTTTTTCAATAGCCTCTTACGCCCGTATTTATTGGGCCGTAGCCATATTTGATACCCTAAAACCACAAAATTGCATCACCATAAGGTACCTGCGAGCCAATAGTGATCTAAAGTGAGGAATATGACTACCGCAGCAAGAGTTAAACCCGAAGAGTTTTTCAGCCTCGATGAATGGGCCATGCTGTCCGCGCGTTCATCGTGGAAAGGCATCGCGCTGGTCGTGCATTGCTGGCTGATGATTGCAGTCAGCATGGCCGTTGGTGTGATGTGGCCCATCACGATTCCTTTGATGGTTCTGGTGATTGGCAATCGCCAACTCGGGCTTTTCATATTGATGCACGATGCCGCGCATGGCCTGCTGCACGCCAACCGGTGCATAAACGACCGCCTGGCGCTCTGGTTTTGCGGCTCTGAACTCAATCTCTACCGCCCCTACCATTTGCAGCACCACCGTTTTGTGCAGCAAAGCGAAGACCCGGACCTGGTGCTGTCGGCACCTTTCCCGATTACGCCCGCGTCGCTACGCCGCAAGATCATCCGCGACCTGACGGGGCAAACCTTTTTCAAGCAGCGCTTTGGCATGCTGGCCGACGGCATCAAGGCGCGCGCACCGGGTGATTCAGTCTGGCCGCTGCTGGTGCTTGAAGCCAGAAAGCAGCGCGTTTTTCTCATCCTAAATCTGTTGGGCTTTGCGCTGTTTGCCGTGGCTGGACTGTGGTGGGCCTGGGTGCTGATGTGGCTGTTGCCCATGGCCACCTGGCTGCCGCTGATAAGCCGGCTGCGCAATATTGCCGAACATGCGCTCATCGTGAAAAACGGCACGGACCCCCTGCGTCATGCCCGCACCACGAATGCGAATTGGCTTGAGCGCGTTTTCGTCGCGCCGTATTGGGTCAATTACCACTGCGAGCATCACATGTTCACGCATATCCCGTGCTGGAACTTGCCAGCCGCGCACCGCCTGCTGGCGCAAAAGGGCGTGACTGGACGCATGGAGGTGCAGCCGGGCTATAAGACTGTGCTGCGGCTCGCTTCGCATGCCTGAGTGTTGGCGGGGATGCCAGCTTGGTCGGGCCGCTATTTCATAGGCTATAATTCGAAGCTTCGCGGCTGTAGCTCAGTTGGATAGAGTACTTGGCTACGAACCAAGGGGTCGTGGGTTCAATTCCTGCCAGCCGCACCAGTAAGTGAATGGGCTAGATCGTAAATGATCTAGCCCATTTTTCTTTTCATGGGTAAACCCATGGGTAAACCAGAAATTTGCTAGACGCTTAAATTGGCGTGGTGCAAAATCAGGTTTTTTCGGGTGGCCATCGGTCATAGGCATCCAAAATTCACATTGTCCGTGGCAACCAAAAACTTTTTGAACCCCGCCGACCCGCTTTAAAACCAGCTGAACCGAAATACAAATAGGCGCTCACGGAACACACTTCTGACAAAACCTTGCGACGTACTCTACAGTTCCAATAGAAAGATCTGGTGGTTCGCCGCTTTCCTCGATGAGGGTGAGCACTTTGTGCCAAGAAGTGGTCGTATCGAAGTCTTTATGGCAACAAGCACATGTTTCAATTGGCCGGACGTCTGACCACTGGGCATCTGCACCAACTAGCAATAGATACTCGTTGACGGCCACCATGGCATGTTCTTCGCTGCAATAGGTACCGATGCCGTCACCAAACTGTATGTCCACTTCAGGCATGGAAGTAGGTGACTCCCATATGCACATTTGCGTTTCCAGAATCACCTCCCACCGGGTGTCAGCATCCGAAGCGGCTTCACACTTCAAACAAGTGTCCATCTGTTTTTCTCCCTGTAAAGAATAGGCAATCTTAATTTTCTAAACGTGTTGCGAGCAACGGCTCGGCCGCAATTTTTTACCGTCTGCTTCAACATAACCCGTGGCTTTCAACGAGACGGTTCGGCGGAAAGGTTACCCCTGGTCAAATCGCGTCGGCCGCAACATCCAATGCCCGATTGATGCAATCGCGCAGGGCGGTGAGTTCCGCTGAACTGAATAGACCCTGGAACTTTACGTGCTCATTTGGATGCCGAGCGGTGGGCACGAAGCTGATGAACTTGAGGCTGTGCCCGTAGCTTGTTCGCGTGATGTCTGCCGATAGCTCGTAAGCCTGTGTAGCTTGGATAAGCATGTCGCACTCCTGGTTTAGCCGCGTTCGACAATGTCGGGGGCGGCAATCTGGAATCAAATCCCCCCGGTCTTTCACCTTCACGGTTGGCTGACCAGCCAGAAAAAGCTACCTGAGAAGAATCAATTGCGGCACCGCGTCAGGGTCACACCAGATGATCGCGTTTTGTTCATGCTGCACGCCCAGCACCTTCGCAGCCTCCAAAGACAAATTCAACACGAGGAAGCTCGGCTCTCTCGGCCACTCATTAGAGGGGTGCTGTCCAATGCCCTCTATGCAGGTCAATCCGCGCGACTTCAGTTCACGCGCAAGCGCGGACTGACGTTGGATATTGGTTGCCGGGTCAAACGCTTGGCTGAATGGATTGGCCGCAGTGATAAATGTGCTCGCGGTGGCGCGAGACGTTTTGTGCAGGTCGGCCAATGCTGGGCTGGCAATGCTGACCTTGAGCGTCATGGGGGCATCACCGTGAACGCAATAGTCCGTCTCCAGGTAGGCCTGGATCGTGCAGGGGTCAATGACTGAAATTGAAATTGAGCTCATTAAGTCAGCCTTTGGCCATCAAACCGGTTCCATGCCAGAGACGCATCAAAAAAATGATTCCCCCGAGCAAGTTCGACCCCTAACGCCTCTGCCGTAAACCGCTGGCGGATGGCATCAAAGTCAAAGTATTCCAACGCTTGTCGCCTCCCCGTCCCCTCGACCTCCCATGAGACTTCCAGCGGGACGGGTTGATTGGGCGCATAGGCAACCCGCACCAGACACTCGCGTGCTCCCGTTGCCACAACCTGAACCGCCGCATGCCTGGCCGCATAGGAGCCGATTCGGTCGATGTGGGTCAGGTGCTTTCCCGCGAGCGCACCACCGCCCAGAGGAACCCTGGGTCCGTAGTAGTCCATCACCAGTTTGCGGCCGGTTTGGCCGTTGTCGCCGTCACTGCCTCCATTGGTCAGTGGACCGTTTGGGTTGATGCGAACATTGACCTCAGCCCAATCACGCTTCCAACGCACGTCAGTCGTCTGCAGTTCTTCATAGGCATTTTTGACAACCGCATAAACCCGCTCAGTCAGATCGACAAAGTTGGTCTCTTCCAGTTGCTGCAGGGTAACTAAAAGCGTCTCCAGCTTCCACCCCCCTGCGTCTTCACTCATGACGACCAGCAACTTGCCATCCGGCCCCTCGCTTTTCAACACGCCATCTTCGCAAGCGTTAGTTAATGCTTGGCGAAATGTGTGTGCCAAGAAGTGCTCCGGTGGCAAGTAAGCGGTTTTAGTGTCGTAGCCAGCCCAGCCCACCACAATCGCCTGATCGTTGACCTTCTGACTCCACTTACCCGGTTCGTCGATGAGTTGGCAGACCGTGTCATGTACCCGGTACTTGGTCGCGTCGATCCAGTTCCCGTTGCCATAACCAACGGCTAGCCCGACTTCGACCACGATATCGCGCAAGGTCTTTTTCAAAGGCTTGCGTGTGCAGATGCCACCGGAGAGCCAAACCTGGTCAGACCACACTGACACCTCGATTTGGCCGTAGGCGTCGGCATCGATCTTGACGGTCTCGGCGATGACAGCATCGGCCACCTGGTCACAGAACTTATCCGGGTGGCCCGGAAGAACCATTTCACTCATGCGTATCATTTGGCAACCTCTCAAGTTGGGTATAGGGCAGACCTGCGCGTTGCAACTCGCTGGCATTGCCATCACGGGAAAGAAGCACATGCAGGCGGCATGCACGCGCGCGCCGCACCAGGGCAGGCTGCAGCGATTCGATAAAACCGTCAGTGACCACCACAGCCGATGCTGGGCGCGTCGCAATAACGTGCTCAAGGACGCATGTCATGCTGGTGCCGCCCGAAGTGTTGGTCACAAGCTGGCCATTTCGGATCGTCGCGGGTGCCACTTCATCGCTGAATGCCCACAGCGGCTTGTGGATATGGCGCTGCAGCTTGCCCAGCAAGCGCACGATGTGCGGCATCTCGGCATACATCGAGCCAGACACATCCAGGTATATCTGGGTCGTGCCTTGCGGCCGACGGCGGGTCGTTGTCCAACTGGCATCTGGGATATAGGGCAGCCATAACGAGTTCATGAATGCCCGGCGGTCCCCTGAGGACAACACAGGGATCCGATACGTCACCGGCTCATCCTGGAAGACCGTCGCTCTTTTATCCGGCTCGATGTGCTGGCGCAAAATCTTCAGCGTCGTGCGTTCCCATCCGGTAGTGGGTTCATCGCTCTGTCGCATCAACGCTTCGTAGGGGTGAGCCCCCACGCCGCGTGACTTGGGATTGCGCCAGATTCCATGCCCATTCATTTCCTTCAGGCTTCGGTTCAGCGCCTCAACCAACACGTCAGGCAAGTCACCGTCCCAGTCCTCGTGGTTGCCCAGCAGGTCCGAGACGTCCGTGCCAGAACTTACCCCATCCTTGGCAAAGGTGGACATCAAGGCCTCTATGTCATCGACATTGAGTTGGCCCTCGTACAGGCCGCGCCAGAGCTGACGCAAAGAAAGCTCTGCCGTTGGCCACCGTGCTTCACTCAACGGTAGCATCACGTTTTCATCCTCACGCGGCGGCCTCAGCAACCTGCGCGCGCCCTGGACATCCTTGTAGTAGTTGCCCATCATGGAAGAATACGTATCACCCATGGTGCGGTGGATGATGGCGTTGATCACGGCATCCATCGCCAGATGCCGGCTGCGACTCAGCGGACCCCGACTTTCGGTATGGCGCAGCAACACATGCAAGTACTCATGGCAAAGCACTGCCTTGACATGGGCTTCGGTCTGGCAGTTCAGGCTGATGAATTCGTCATTGATCAGCAGTCGCGGCCGTTCTTCACAGGTCACGGCCAGTGTGGAAACTGACCGCGTGAATTCAACCTCCGCAATGCTCAGCGTGGCCCGCACTGCAAAGGGGTTTTCGTCGATCAGTTCATGCAGCACAGCCAGGATATGTTTAGGCGTCATACGTAAAACCCCGCTGGTTCAAACACTTCCAGGCACCGGCGCAGGCTGACTTCAGTCCAGAGCACCGGACGATGCGGATCAAAAAACTGGGCCGTGCATAAACCCAGCCACAAAGCCTGTTCCAGAATCTGCAGAGCAGGAGTTCCGCGGACAGCCATGCGGAGCCCGGCAGTTGGACATTCACGCGCCAGCAGCGGCGACTGGGGCAACTCGATCCGGGAACGCAGTTCATCAGTTGAGGCAAGCCCAGCTTTTTCCATGAGTCGTTCAATCGTTTCGAGCGCGGATTTTCCCTCTTGAAATCGGATGCCAATAGTGCGTCGCAAAGGGCACCGCACTGCACCCCGTCCCCGCCCAAGGATCGAGGACTCCAGACTTTGCTGGCGCGTGCGCGACATCGGACCACCTGTGTTGGCGTAGACCGGATATATCTGCTCAAGACTAGGCAACATCACCAGCCCCGGACACCAGCTTCGCGAGATGCACAACAGCCGAGTTCATGTCAGCTTCCAAAACGCTTGGCGCGACTGGAATTACCTTCTGGATCAAGCACCAATTGAAGAACTGTTGGGCGCGCTCCCGACGTCCTCCTTTGAGACCCGACAGCACCTTTGAAAATGCCACAATCTCGGGGTGCGTGGAATCTTTCACGTTGAAGCGCTCCTGCCAGGTGATTTCACCCTTGACCGTATACATATCGGCTGCGATCTTGGCCAGGTCATTCACGCCTTCAGCGCCAATGGCCAGTTTGCCCATCAGCGCGGCAGGGTAGGTCACAAAGGCGAATGCCGCAGCAGTCTCCCGCGTCTCCATCGCAATCAGCTGCGCCACCGCCTGACTGCCTTCGTCCTTGTCGCGGCACAGCTCAGTCAACAATCGCACCTTGGCGGCGATGGTGGGTGCCGCCAGGAACGCGTGTATCCAGGCTCCCGTGGCGGCGCGCGCACTGTCCCAGGCGGCTCGGTGTGCGGCCGCCACCACTTCCGGTTTCGGATTGAACCCCCAAGCCGTATGGGGCAGACTGGCCTGAAGAACTTGTCGGAACAGCTTCTCCGGTGATTTGCCCCGCACGATGGTTGCCGCCAGCAGACTGCGAGCGAGAAAACGCGAGCGCCTGGGGGATATGCGCACTTGTGCCGTATTCAGGTGGGTGACCACGGCACTGGTGTAGTTCAAAATCAGGTCCGGGCAGCGCTCAAGCTCTAACTGAAACTGAAGGCGCCAAGCATTGATTCGGGTTTTAAGGTCATCGCTGCGCGGAGACTTTGCACCCTCTCCTGCTGGATTGGCGATAGCGAGTTTCTCTGCGTCCGAGAATTCGGCCCATTCACCGGCCCGCACGAACAGGCCAAATCGGTCGGCCAGCGCCGGATCGAGTGGTTCCGAGCCGGAATACGCTTCAGAGCCATCTTGGTCGTTGTTGCACGGGTTCATCGCCGCCCAGCGGTACACCAGGCGCTCCAGCAAGATGCCTTGCACCCGGCGCTCGTGGATGATGGAAAACAGCCGGTTCTGGTGCTCTGGCTTGCAGCGGCTGATCTCGTCTATGAGCACCGATTCGGCACCCCAGATGGTGGCTGGCGTTTCCAGGAACCGCACCGTTCCCTTGTCTTGCTCCGGATACGGGAAGCCAACCAGATCATCAAACGAAATCAGGCTGGCGTTGTAGTGCCGGTGCTCCAGACCCAGGGCTTCGGACAGGCTATTGAGCAAGTAGGTCTTGCCGGTACCGGATTGACCAATCAGCATCAATGGGTCCCCGGTCACGAGTGACGCAAGAACCAGGGTTTCAGAGCTTCCAAAACCGTAGACTCCCATTTGTGGCAGCCACTCTTGTCTTACGGTTTTTGGAACGGTTGCTGTTTTTGTGCGTGTTTTGCCGACTGTGTAGAGGTTTTTCATATCAATGCTCCGTGATCAAAATCATGGCGACGCGATCGCCCTCATCAACAATCTCGAACACCCACTCACCTTCTGGCAGATCGGTCCAGGCGATGGTTTTTTTCCAAGCGGGCGGCACGTCGTCCTCCAGCTCCAGGCTCAGCTTTGCCTGGCTCTCAGAGACCCGTGCATAGAGGATGCCCATGTGCTCCTGATGGCGGCGTAGGATCGCAGGAATCTCGGTGGCCGCTATGTCTAGCAGCCAATGGCAGCCGGCTTCAGCGCATGCTTGCACGCCGTCGCTGTACTGGAAGCTGCGCGCCAGTGGATGCCGCACAAAGAAGTTGGCGCCATTGCGGGATTGGTTGTAGGCCTGGGTAAAGGCTTTGGTGTTCATGACGGTCTCTCAGAGTTTGAAACGCTTGCGGTCGCTTCGATTGACGAGGGCCTGGAATAACTTCCAGGGCAAGGCGATGATGGACTCGTACAGCTCGATCTGCTTGTCGCTAGGGACAGGGAGGTCAATGGCCTCCTGGCCCAGTTCATCCACCACAACGGCCCCCCGCGCGCCGTCCCTGGGCTCGATCAGGATGGCGACGCCGTTCCGCTTCGGATCGACGGGGCCGAAGGCGTTATAGGCACCATAGAGCACCACGCGGTAACGGCCATGGATGCCGTGGCCGACCTCCCGCTGACGACTGACACGGTGGAAGGGGCCGACGTTCGGTAAAAAGTTGGCGTGTGTCATACAGGTCTTTCGTCGGTGTCAAAAACAGGATGGATGAGATTGCCTTCTGCGTCTTGCAGGTTGTATGGCAGGCCATGTTCATCGACGCCATGCGGCGGCGGCAGAGCGTGTGGATGCTGGTGGTTGATAACCAGACGGCCATCGCGCCAGTCCAGCAGGGCGTCTTCCGGCCTGTGCGTGTCGGCCTGGTAGGTGTAGGCGATGACGCGGGTCATGCGATTTCCCAGGCTGCGTTTGCATAGCCCACCAAGCGACTGGTGGCATCCGACTGGATCGAATCCAGCAGTTGATAGGCCAACGTAGAGCGCCAGTCATCGGTCTCGCAAGACTGGTAGTCCAGGCAGTCGCAGGCTTTGATGACGTCTATCGGCGACAGGGTCGGATCCTGGGCAACAAAAACAATCGCCGCCACGGGCTCGCTGCTGTGGTAGCGGTAGTTCACGCTGCGGGTGTTTTCGGCCAACAGCAGCTCGGCAGTGGCCTGCTCGCGGCCGGCAACACCGTTGATGTTGTGCTGGCCGGCAAAGCTGACGATGGCGTTGATGTGATTGTGTGTGACGATAAAGGCGGACATGACAGACTCCTTGGGTTAGAGGTGAATCAATTCAGCCGCACCGCTTGCGCAGTATCACCAGCCAAGCCACGCCGACCGACGTCTACCTTGCGCCCCTCGGCATGGCCACGCTGGAAGGCATCACCGCTGTTCGAGAAGCGGTTCTTCCTTTCCTGTTGGCGGCCGAAGCGCTCAGACACTGCCTGGGCCTTGACGACCACCAGCGCACGCGAGTCAACCGCCTGCGCCATCTCAGCGTGCTTGGCTGCAATAGCTTCTTTGATGCTATTGACGACGGCGATGATGAAGCCCTTGCGAAAACGCTCAGAGTCTTGCCGGTCGCTGCCGTGCTCTTTTTGATGCCGACGCAGGGCGGAGACCATCTGGTTGACCACGTACAGGTGCGTCCATAGCGCCACCTGGGTGTCGCTCTTGTAGCCGCTGTAGCGCAGGCACACGCCCAGCGCTTGCGTGCGCGCCCAGGAGGCTCGGCAGTCGTGCAGCCTGGCCACCGCCAGCGAGAGCATGCCAGCCCAGACAGTTGTGGATCGGCTCACGGCGGATGGGTTCATGGTGCCGCCGATGTCCTGCTGGTCAAACGAGTCGTCGCGCTGCAGCGAGGCGGTGATGACATCAGCGTGCTCGATCTGGTACTTGCGCATGATCTTCTCGGCCTGGCTGGCTGCAGCAGCGGCTTCGGCGGCATTGCCGCGATCGTCGCCAGCAATGGCTAGCAGCTTATGGACGCGACGCAGGACATTTTCAAGGTCGCTGGATGGGGCGGTATCAGTCATTTGAAACTCCTTGACTTAATAGGGTCGAGCCGATGTTGGCGTCCGATCCGGCCATGGCGCGCATAGCGCAGCAACCAGTGCAGGTCTTTACCCGCTTCGATGGATGAGGTGGCGCTTGAAACGCGGTTGAAAAGAAAGCGTCCAGACGTTGATAAGAATCGCTGAACGATAGCGGGCTGTTCGGCCCGGGAGGTCGTCTTAAATGCAGCCATGAGGCGCTCCTGTTTAGCTGCTTTGACAAAACGTCGGGCGCAGCAAGTTGGTGTTAAATCGCCCGGTCCTTGAGGTGAACCAAACCGTTACGGAAATAAAAAAGCCCATCACCAGGATGGGCCGACAGCTTGTTCCGCTTGGTTGCCTCTGAAAAGGCCACATCGTTTTTCCACCTTGCCCGGATAGGCAGGTTGGAGAGGCTGTCGGCCTACTCTTGATGACGTGCTGATCTTAGCACTTACTAAAAGGCAAAGCAACTTTTACAACCGACACTGTTACTGAAAAACGACGGTGTAATGTTTCGCAGCTCTCAGTCGATTTACGGTGACAGCCACAACGATGCAAGCGCATTGCCATCCCTCCGATG
>Ga0105053_10001484_pt1 | contig 37528 bp, 29 predicted proteins | sample BON01_FD_78093 | JGI IMG/M metagenome (GOLD analysis project Ga0105053, IMG submission 78093) | Freshwater microbial communities from Lake Bonney liftoff mats and glacier meltwater in Antarctica - BON-01 | ecosystem: Environmental > Aquatic > Freshwater > Ice > Glacier meltwater | place: Lake... | reverse complement strand
AAATGGCAGCAGCAACAAAAACAGGTTGGCGCCAAGGCGGGTGGTCGTCGATTTGATCATGGGTGCGGGTAGGATTGTGTTGATCGAGAACCAAAACTAATGAAGATTGGTAATATGCGGATAAATAAAAGTGTATGTGTCGCATTTCCAGCCGTACACTTTTAGTTGGGCAAAAAAACTACAAAGTTCTTTGATAAGTTGAGAAAAAAAACAGGAGGTGTAAATTTGTGTTTTCTACGCAAAAACTTCAGCTTCTATGGGCAAAAGCCTTTACAAAGATATGCTTTCTATGTTTACGAAAGCGAGTGCCATCAAGCCGGTCGGCAATCACCTTCGGCGGCTAAACGCTCTTTCGGGCATGATCTGCTCGTGTATGAAGACGAAAATCCGCAGGGTTCCGCCTGCACCAGTCCAAGGTCGAAAGCTCCCATAGAGTGAAAAACCTGCTCCTTGTAGTCGCGTTTGCCTTTATTTTCACCTTTTGTATCGGTATTTTGTTGAAAAACGACTCCAAAGCGACTATTGCCGCGTTTGCACGATGGGACAGGCTTGACACCATGCGCCCAATAACGTTGGCGCAAAAGTGCCTTTCTAAAGCAATGGAAATCGCCAATCTAATTTTCTCAAACTTTTCAAAGAACTGGGAGGCGACTTTCACCTAAATAAAAGTGTACGGCTGGAAATATTTTGAATAGTATTTCGGCGGTTTCAGTAAGTTGGACAAAAATGTTGGAATCATACTTTCCAACCGGCCATTGTGTCCAGAGTTTGCGTTCTTCTTTGAATATTTCTTTGGACATGGCAAGCGTAAACCCACACCTCACCACCACTGAATGCAAAAATAGCAGATGAGCCTGCCCAACTGATTCGGTTGGATAGACACGAGAGGCGATTCGAAAAAATTGCAGCGGGTACCGGGTTCATGTTGGAGTGTTTTTGAAATACAAATATATGCGAAAAATTCAAAGGAACGTGTCAAAAATAAGTTAGGCAATTCAAGTTGCCCACAAATCCGCCGTGCGAGGGTGTTTTCACCATAGCCGTCAGGCTAAGTTCTATTCATATTAGCCCCAGCGGGGCGATGATATCTGTAGCCTTGAAGGCGTCCCGAAATGCCAGCCCCAGCGGGGCGGTTATGTGGAAATTACGTGATTATATTGTCGCCCCGCTGGGGCTAAAAAATATGATGCCAATCTACAGATATTACCGTCCCGCTGGGGCTGGCTTTAGGGAGAGTATGGGCTTTTTTTGCAGCATTTTTGCTATTTTGGCCATAGCACGGCGGGTTACCCCTAAAATGAAATGACTAACTTGTTATTTGACACGTTCCAAACTCCCAAATTATACAGCGTTTTTAGCGTTTTTTTCAGCTTTTTCAGGGCTTTTCATTTATTTAGGGGCGTGTGAAAGATAGCAAGTTATCTTTCACACGCCCCTAAATCTCAATTCTTGCATTATCCGTTTTACTGGTTCAAATACATCATCTTCACCTCATACGCCCCATTCACCACCACCTTCTCGCCTTCCTCCAATCCTTTCAGAATCAAGGTGCGCGTACCATCATCCGCACCCGTCTGCACATACGACAGTTCAAACTCCTCCGGGCCATGCTTGTGAAACACTGCCGTTTTGCCGTTGATTTCCGTCAAAGCGGAATTGGGCACCGTAATTTGGCGGGAACTGCTGTTGTCAAGCGCTTTTAGGCTCACAAACTCGCCGATTTTGAACTCGCCCTTGGGGTTGTCCATTTCGAATAACACGCGTTGGCTCTGGTTGCCCGGGTTCATGCTCTGTGCCGACGAAACAAGCCGCACTTCTGCGCTTTTGTGGTCGTCGGTGGAGCAGGTGACCAGGAATTTATTGCCGGCGCGAATCACCGGTACATCGCGATCGTAAACTTGGGCTTCTACAAATACTTTGTCCAGGTTGGTAATGCTGAACAACGTTTGCCCGCCTACGACTTCAGCGCCAGGGCTAAGGGTAAATGTGCCCACCACCCCTGAAATCGGGGCTACCAGGGTTACAATGCGGTTGTTTGCTGCGGAATTGGCCCCATACGCCTTGCTTTCAAGGATTTGTAACTCGGCAAGCGCCTGATTGTAATTCGCCTCAGCAGCCTGCACATCACGCCCGGCGGCTATGTCCGCAATTTTTTTCAAACGTTCCAGCTCACGCTTGGTTGCTGCGACGCGGGCTTTGCCTGTTTCGATTTGAACGGCCAAGCCAGCATTGTTGGTCGCAATGCCTACCTGCTCCGAGGTGCTGATGTTCTGTTGCAACACCGCCAGGGTTTGTCCGGCGCGCACCTGCTCACCCACACGCACGTTCATCCGCGTGATCCGCCCATTCTGGGGTGCTACCACGATTCCCAGGCCACCAGATGCCGGGACAATGGTCCCAAACATTGTCGTGGCCGATTGGTAGTCGCCCACTGCAATCGGCTGGGTCAATATTTCAAATAAAAACTGGGTTTCCTTGGGCGCGAACACTTCTTTACCATAACCGCTACCGCCCGTTTTTGGGCCGTGCTCATCGTCGCCATGCGCGTACGCCGGGTTCCAATTCGGCGTTGAAAACCAGGCACTCGCCAGCAGCAGCAATACTGTGAGGCTGCGGCTTCTTTTTCGGGAAACGAAAAACATCAAAAAGCCACCTGCCAGCAGTCCAATCAGAAAAACAAGCCATGGACTCATTGCTGCCGCATGGTTTTGGGGATCAATTGTGCCTTCCGGTTGTGGCAGCGCCTTGCCCACTTCCACATTTTTCACCCCAATCATATCGGCACCATTGGGGTGGGCGATTTGCACATTGAGGGTGTAAATCTTGTTCTCTGGAAAGGTGGCGTGCAATTCGTATATCCCGGCTGCTATTGGATGTACTTCAAACTCGATTTGTGGGTTTTCCAGCGTACTGATTTTGAGGGTAGCCTTGTCTATTGGCCTGTTGCTAAAATAATCCGCTACGAACAGGGTGAGGTGTGCTTCCTGGCTTGCTGTAATGGCTGGGTAGTACAACGTAAGTTCGTATTTATCTGACTGTCCGTACACAGTAAAGTGGTCGGCAGTGGCTTTCCCCGTGGGCAATTCATCGCCGTGTGCCAGCATCTTTTCAGGTGAAAGCAGGAAAAGCGGTATCAGTATGTGGGCAAAAACGATTGAAAATTTCATTGCCTGGATTTTTTTGAATGGTGGTGATGGTTGTTTGTTGCGATTTGGGGGAATACTATTGTCCTGCAAGGTATAGCATCTGAATGCGTGCAGTATTGAAAGCTTGTAGTTGGGTGGCATATTCCCGTTGCGTGGCGTATGCTTCGTCGAGTATTCGCAACAGGGCCAGGTAGTCTATTTGTCCGGCTTCCCGCATGCGCTGGGCAGCTGTAATGAGTGCTTGGCTGCGCGGCAAAGCCTCTCGTTCAAAGTACTGAACCTGCGCCAGCGCCATTAGCGCATCAGCCCGGCTGCGTTGTTGTTGCAGGGCGAGTGCCTGGCTTTCTCCCTCGGAACGCGCCTGTGCGGCCTGGTTTTCTGCTTTGGCTGCATTGATCCCGCCTTGATATTGTCCAGCCCAGAGCGGAATCCCGATGCTGGCGCGGAAACGGTAATCAATGGGGGAGTTTCGGGCGGCCTGGTTCATGTAGCCCAGCGAAAGGTTGGGCAAGGCGCGGCTTTTGGCTAGGCTGATTTGTTCTGCGGCAACTTGAACGGATTGTTGCTCAAAGCGTAAGGAAGGATTCTCCGCGAAGCCCTGAATGGCATTTAATCCAGCGGTATCGGCTCGCAATGGCGGTAGAATACCTAAATCGCTTAACCCGGTAAAAGTGGTCAGTTGTTGCCTTGCAGTAGCTGCTTTTATGTCCATCCCGAGGCGTTCGAGCCGCACTTTTCCGGCCTCATTTTCCAGCATTGTTTTTTGCAAAAAATCTATTTCCCCGGCGGAGAACTGCCTGTTGGCGGTAGTAGCAATGGCTTGGTAGAAGCTGTCGCGCTGCGCCCATTGTTGCACGTGGAAAACTGCCAATTGCGCCTCCAGGTAGAACGTTCGTACGTTGAAGCGCAGGTCGTTCTCTTGCACCAATTGCCCGGTTTTTGCCAGGCTGGTTTCCGCTTTTGCCACTTGTTTCTGCCGTGCATACACCGTTGGAAACTCAAATGCTTGCGATACGCCGATGGTATAAAAACCTCCCGTTGGGCTTTCTGTGTTGATTTCCGGGTTGGGGATATTGAGCGCTGTTTTTTCGGCGTATTTTTTTGCCTGGGCATCAAAAGCGGCGGCGTGGGCGAGCGGGTGGTTTTGGAGGGCGGCGTGAATGGCGGCTTCGGGCGTGGTGGTTTCCTGGGCATAAGCCGAGAAAGCCCAAAACGTTAAACCGACCATCATTGATATTTTTTCCATATTTTTGCAATAAAATTGATTGTAATGAACCAAAATGACAAGAACATTGCTAAAGCTGTAAAGGCTGCTGTCAGAGAATTTGATGCTGCTGCGGAAGTTGTCCTTTTTGGCTCCCGCGCCCGCGGGGATGCTCGTGCTGATTCTGATTATGATTTTTTGGTATTGTTCAGCCACCCTATTGATGCTGTTTTCAAAACCAATGTTTTAAATAGGATTTATGAAATTGAATTGAATTCAGATATTGCCATATCGCCATTCATTCAAAATAAGCAAGATTGGATTAAAATGACCGCCTTCCCAATTTTTCAAGAAATTTCAGATCACGGTATTTCGGTATGAGCTACGACAAGGAGGACGTGAAAAAATTTCGGATTCAACGGGCATTCGATACTTTAGCTGAAGCAGAACTTTTGTTTTCCGACAACCGGATATTAGGCACGGTAAACCGCCTTTATTATGCTTGCTTTTACGCGATTTCAGCATTTCTATATTCGAAAGATATCAATACGTCGACTCATAGTGGTGTCAAGATTTCATTCAATAAAGAATTGATAAAAACTGAACTCATTGATTCTAGCTATGGCAAGTTTTTTTAATACACTTTTCATAAATCGCTTTGAGGCTGATTATGATGATGCACCTGATTTTTCTGAGGAGGAGTTGAAAAAAATGTTCCCGATTGTGGAGTCCTTGATTAAAGAGTTGGAACGACTTGTTAAATAGAATTAGAAGCCTTCGTTCCCCTGAAATACTCCTCCACCGCCTTCTTCCCCCATACCCAAAAAACCGTCGGCGTCACGATCATATCCAACAAGGTAGAAGACAAAAGCCCGCCCAGAATCACCGTCGCCACCGGGTAGAGGATTTCTTTTCCCGCCGCCTGTGCATCCAGTGTCAATGGAATCAAGGCCAAAGCCGCTACCAGGGCTGTCATCAATACGGGCACCAAGCGCTCCAGCGAGCCGCGGATGATCATCTGCTTGTCAAACTGCTCTCCTTCATGTTCCAACAAATGCAGGTAGTGTGAAATCATCATGATGCCGTTTCGGGACGCAATGCCTGTCAGCGTGATGAAGCCCACCAATGTAGCAACGGAGAAAGTCCCGCCCGTTAGCCACACCGCTGCCACACTGCCGACCAATGCCAAAGGGATGTTGAGCATTACCTGTACCACAATACGCCAAGACCGGAAATGTGCGTACAACACCAGGAAAATACCCAGCAACACGAAAATACTCAATATGCCAATCAATCGTGAAGCATCTTTTTGCGCTTCAAACTGACCACCGTATTGCAGGAAATAGCCCTGCGGCATCGCCACTTTTTCCCCGACGACCTTTTGAATTTCCGCCACCGTGCTGCCCAAATCGCGGCCCTGAACGTTGCAAGACACCACAATGCGCCGCTGCCCGTTTTCATGGCTCACCGAATTGATGCCTTTTTCATATTCAATGTGGGCAATACTTTCCAGTGGGATCAACGTGCCATCCGGCGTGTGAATCTGGGTTTTACGAATATTCTCCAGGTTCTCCCGATCTTCTGGCACGGCCCGCAACAGCAAATCAAAAGTTTTTTGGCCATCCAAAATTTGTGAAATCACCTTGCCGCCAAACAACACCTCCAGGTCGCGGGCCACTTCCCCTGTTTGCATGCCATAGCGTTGCAAAGCCAACCTGTTGAGCCGGATGGTCAGTTGCGGTACCAATACCTGGCGCTCCACCTGTACATCCACTGCCCCAGGCACCTTCTCGGTTGCCTTTTGCACCTCAGCAGCCAATGCACGCAGTTCCGTCAGGTCCTCCCCAAAAACTTTGATGGCTACTTGTGCCCGCACGCCTGAGAGCAGGTGGTCGAGTCGGTGTGAAATGGGCTGACCGATACTGACCGATACTCCGGCCAGGTTGGAAAGTTGTTTGCGGATATCGGCGATTACTTCCGTGCGTGGCCTCGCTTCAGGAATCAGGTCCACGTCTATTTCAGAGTTGCTAACGGGCTCTACATGCTCATCCAATTCAGCACGACCAGTACGGCGGGCTGTGTACCGCACATCCGGCACGCGCAGGATGAGTTGTTCTGCTACGGTGCCGATCTTGTTGCTTTCTTCTAGTGAGGTGCCCGCTGGGGCATATAAGTTTATGGTAAAACTGCCTTCATTAAACGGTGGCAAAAACTCGGTGCCAAAACGGGTCACCATCAATGCCGAACCGACAACCAAAGCTCCTGCCAGCCCAATGACCCACTTTGAATTACCCAGTCCGAAATGTAGCAGTTTCACATCCTGCTTTTTCAGCCAGCGCACCAAGCCGGACTCTTTCCCTTCATTGAGTTTGGAATTGGGCAACAGGTAGGAACACAACACTGGCGTAACCGTCAACGAGACCACCAAAGATGCCAAAATGGAAGTGATGTAGGCAATCCCCAATGGAGCAAAAATGCGCCCTTCAATGCCTTGCAACTCGAACAACGGCAGGAAAACCAGCACTACAATGATGGTCGCGTAGACAATAGAATTGCGCACTTCGCTACTAGCAGCGTACACCACCTGGAGCGGATTGGCCACATTGCGGGTGGTGGTTGTTCCATCATCCGCTACTTCCGTGACGCGGTTTTCTTTCAGTCGTCGAAATACGTTTTCTACGTCTACAATGGCGTCATCGACCAATTCCCCGATGGCAATGGCAAGTCCACCGAGTGTCAGTGTATTGATGGAAATATCGAACCATTTGAAAACCAGCGCAGTAATGACCAATGATAAAGGAATGGCCGTAAGGGTAATCAATGTGGTGCGCAAATTCAACAAGAACAAAAACAACACAATCACAACCAGGATAAACCCATCGCGCAAAGCTTCTTCCACATTGGTAAGCGAGTGCACGATGAAGTTTTTTTGCTGGAAAACTTTCGCATTCAAGCGCACATCGTGCGGCAAGGCAGGCTGCAATTCTGCAAGGGCTTTTTCGATGTCATCGGTCAACCCGACAGTACTGGCGCCTGGTTGTTTTTCCACGGTCAAAATGACCGCGGGACGGGCATTGACCGAGGCATCACCGCGTTTGATGGCCGCACCGAATTGTACTTCTGCTACCTGGCTGAGCAGCACGGGTAAGCCATCCCTATTGGCCACCACGGTTTGCTGCAAATCCTCCAGGGTTTTAGCGCGTCCCAGCACAGAAATAAGCACCTCGGAACCATAGCGGTTGAAAAAATTACCGGAGGTGTTCAAGTTGGCGTTTTCGAGGGCCCGTGTAAGGTCTTCGAGGGTCAGGTTGTATTGCTTCAGTTTTACACTGCTCACCAACACCTGGTATTGAAGCCGGTCGCCACCAATTGGAATTACTTGTGCGACACCTTTAATGGCCAGCAATCGCCTACGGATGGTGAAGTCGGCCAAGGTGCGCAAATCAGCTGCGGTACTGTGCACTTCACCCGTTGCACTATCCGGTTCCGCTGTCACGCCGACCAGCATAATTTGCCCCATAACCGATGAAATGGGGCCCATGACGGGCACAATTCCATCTGGAAGCGGAACCGTGCTCAGTTTTTCAGCGACCAATTGACGCGCCCGAAACACATCCACATCCCAGTTGAATTCGACAAACACCAAGCCGATACCCCGAGACGAACTGCTCCGCACTACCTCCACGCCCGGCGAGCCATTGAGCGCTGTTTCAATGGGCAATACAGCCTGCACCTCCAGTTCTTCCGGCGACATGCCGCCTGCTTCTAGAAAAACCGTCACCCGTGGGCGATTCAGATCCGGCAGCACATCTACCGGAAGGTTGATGGCGGTCCAACTGCCCCAAACCAGCAGCAAGGCCGCAGCAGCAACCACCAAAAGCCTGTTTTGCAGCGAAAATTTTATGAGTTGATTGAGCATGGAATTAGCAACAATTTTCACCTGCCTGAATGGGCGGGCATTTTACCGAGCCATAGCTGCAATAAACGCAACAATCGCCTGGTTTGGGTTTCAACATGGTGTTACATTGCTCGCATTGATAAAAAAACTGACAAGCATTGGTGGGCATTGTTTCCATTTTCTGAAAACCACATTTCGGGCAGGTCAACAGGGATTGCAGGACAATGCCATCTGCCTTTTGATTGCGTTTTTTCCAAAATCGCCATGCGCCCCAGCCAATTGCCATTGCTCCAACGAGCCAGAAGATTGGCGCGTACTGTTCGGCAAAAGCAGTAGCAGCGGTAGCTGCACTGCCGCCTATGAGAACAGCCAATAATGGCAGGCCAAAGCAACACAGAAAAGGTGCTACGATGGCGAGAATGCCGGAAATAGAGAGCAGGTGTTCTTTTTTCATGATGGGTGATGCTGGTAAAAAGGGTGTGCGCCAGAAAGTTTGGGCCGGGACAGTCCACAAAATTTAATTCTATTCGAGCGTTAGACCTTCCAGGTTTTTAAAATCTGGAAGGTCTTCGCCAAGAAATTCGAAATGAAATTTGGCAACATTTTCAATGCCGACACTTTCCCCCCCTTGTCCGACTTTCTCAACTCCGCTTAAAATGGCAAGTCATCCCTAAAAAAATTAGGGATGACTTGCGTTTGAGCGAAAATTACTGCGCCTTGCGCTCGTACTGGCAGCAACCATGCAGGTTGTTGTAAGCCGTATCGTCAGCCTTCACCATTTCTGTGTCGTAACCAGCTTTGGCGATTGCCTGATGCACCTGCTTGACACTTGTTTTACTTGGATTGAATACGACGTTAAACTGGTGTGTGTCCACGTTCCAATTGGCGCTTTCAACGCCTGCTACGCCCTTGGCAGCTTTTTCGATGGTCTTTTTGCACATCCCGCAATTGCCCCAAACTTTAAATTCGGCGCTTTCTTTGGAACCCGCGACAACAGTTATTTTTTTCACCATTGTAGTTGTTGCTTGAGCATTCGTCGTTGTGCTGGTTTCTGAGGTTCCGTGGTCTTCTTGTGCACCTGCTGCTACTTTGCTTTGATCACAAGTAGCCGCTTTTTCGGTGCCCTTGGCGCAGCATGCCTTGCCGTCTTTTTGGGCACCCGCAGCGCAGCAAGCCTTTTTAGGCGCTTCAGGGGCAGGTGTTGTCGTGGTGGTTTGTTGTGCCAATGCGGCTTGGCTCAAAAAAGCCGCGAAACAGATAATTAAGAAATTTTTCATGTTTTTTTAAATTGAAAAGTGAGGTAAAATAATGGTTAAAATGGTTTTTGCGGCTTTTTTTATCAATGATTATGCCCTTCTTGGCTTTCGCCAGCGGTGCCAGCTTCCACTTTTATGACAAAATCAGCCGCGTGCACTTTACCGTTAGTTTGGAATTGCAGCCAGCCGCGGTACATGCCGGGCTTGGCAAAAGTGGTGTGAATGTCCAGCCTGCCCCCTTCGGCGGATGGATGGGTATGCACAAACTCTTTTGACGTTACCTCTACTAAAACAAGGTGGGCTTTTTCACCCAGGTAGTTTTCAAAAGTAGCGGGATCAACCGCTTTTCCACCCTGCTTGATGGTCACTGGGATGTGCTGCTGGGTGCCTGAAGTGAAACCAGCGGCATCATGCCCCGCTTCCATGGTCAGGGTATAGCCGTCCACCGTTGTGCTCATTTTTGGCTGTGTGTACGCAACTGTTTTAGCCGGAGTGCCCGTCACGGTGAATTCCGTTTTGTTCACCTGGTTCAAACCGCCCAATGGTTTGTAGTCCGCAAAAGCCCAGTATTTGCCACCGGCATCGAAACGGGTTTCGTTGTGGCCGCGGCCATTGCTGAAATTCTCGCCCTTGGCCAATACTTTAATGTCATAGGCACCGCTGGATTGATATTCAGGGTGGATATGATCAAACCAGGAAAGGTCGTCACTGACCAAAATGAGGTGCATTTTTTTCTCGTGTACCAGGTCGAGCGGTACTGCTGCGCTTTCATTGCCTTTGATTTTTGGCGTTAGCGACAACATGCCGGATTTCCCCGCTTCTAACTGAGTCGGAGTGAAAGCAAAGCCCATAAAGTATTCAGCTTTATTGGCTTCTACCTCGGCTTTCGTAGGCTCCAAATCCATGTGGCATACTGGGCATGCACCTGGCGCATCGTAGGTTTTGCCCTTTTCACAATTCATCGGACAAATATATTTGGTTTCAGGAGCGGCCATTTCTGTTGCGGCCATATTTTTTGATTGGTCATTTTTGCAGGCAGAAAATGCTGCGATTGACAAGGCGAGCGCCAGGCCCGGGATGATGATGTTTTTCATAAAAAATTGAATTTAAATGTTTTGCTGTTGCAGATGAATACAAGCACAACAGGGAAAAATGATGAATTTTATTGGAAAATGGGCTGCAACTGTCATTGATGGAATTCAATGAATCTCCGTGGATGGGGCCCTTGAAATACGTGCAAACCGAATAACCCCAATGAGGGCCAGTTTACTACCATCAAAAAGTTGAAAATTGCAGCCGAGCAGGCACACGTCGGGCTGACGTGGTACTATGCCTTAAGTTTTGGCGGTTGCCAAATGGATAGGTAAACGTCTTCTGGTATGTGCTGCGCGAAGTAGAAGGCCTGCTTTTGCAAGGAGGCGTTTTGCAGGCAGATAGCTTGGAAGAAGTCTGAGATGTCGAAGGCCAAGGCTGCGCCAGCGTGGCAAACCACACCACAGCCAGGGCAGTGGCAGCCTTTATTTTCGTGGTCACAAGGACAGTCAGTGTTTTGATCCTGAGCCTTATTTACATCCGTTGAAGCAACATCGCCCTTCGAACAGCAGGATTTTTCAGAAGCTTCCTGGCGGCCAGCGTTTCGTTGGTCGGCATTATGACCACCACACGCCCAAGCGCTGTTCGCCGATAAGGCGAGCAGGCTAAACAAGAGGAACAAAATGCGGAAACGGTGTTGCATAATTAGGATACAAAGGTAACTTTTCTACAAAAGAAACAGGCATAAATAACCTTTTGTTTGAAATGAGGCCGTTTTGGCTGGCGCTGTTTTAGTATTTCAACAACCGGGCTTGATGCCAACCATCCTGGATTTTAAGGTGTATAAAATAGAGGCCGTCTGGATTGCCTTCTAAATTAATGTTGATGTTGTCTCGCGGTACTGTTTCCCAGAATTGGATAAGCTTCCCTTGGACATCCGTGATTCTATAAGATTGAATGGCTTCTCCTGCGGTTTTTACCGTTGTTATGCCATTGCTCGGATTGGGGAAAAGTTCAAAACTAATTGGCTGTGCTGGTTCCTTGATTGCACTGCTTTGCGTAATTACGCCACGGCGGTACAGCACCTTGTCGCTCGTTGGGTCAGCATACACCAGGTGAAAAACGCCGTTGCGAAAATTTATGGCCGGGTATTGCAGGGTATGGGTTCCATCTTTAAACAGGGTGCTCTGGCTGGGTAAAGGCATAGAGCCATTGGTAGAATAATGGAAGTATATTTCCCTACTTTTCTCCACAAATACCAACCCAATGGTATCGCCGCTGGCCGTTATATCTGGCTGACTTTGAACATTTTGATCCACCTGGGCAGGAAAAGCAAGTTGGTCGCCAAACTGCATGGTGCCTGCGTGCAGGGTGCTCATATAAATTCGTCCTTTCCCGCTCGCACCACTGGTCCAAACGGTGACCAACGAGTCGCCCGCACGCGCCATTTGTGGCCCGGCGATGGGACAAAAATTCAGCACCCAATCGGTGGAATCCACATCTGTAGCGCTGTCGAAAGTCGTCGCCAAATCGGTCGAGCGGCTCACCCATATATCGCGCAGGTTCTGGTTGTTGTTGCGGTATATCATCCATATAGAATCGCCGGATGCCAGCATGTCGGATGTGCAGCATTCGCACACCACGCCACCAGGGGAAGGGGCATTGCCGATGACGGCATCCAAAAAGGTTTGTCCGCCATCGCTGGAGCGCTTTACTTGGTACGTTGCACCGCCTTTATCCAAAATATAACTGATAACCGGATTGCCGGTTCCGTCAATAACGATGGAAGCCAAGGTATTAGCCCCTCCTGAAACGGCCCCTTGAACGGTTACCGGCGGGTTGAACGTCAGACCACCATCCATTGATGTTGTCAACAAAATGCCCTGTTGGGTTTGTTCGAACACCACGAATACCTGGTTGCCAGACACCGCTACATCATAGCCCCCAAAGCCGTACAATGCAGGCTGCATGGCACTTTGTACCACGCTTACTGGTGTGGTAAAAGCATTATTTTCGTACCGGGAACACCAAATCCGGGCGGGGTTGCCGCTGGTGCCCCAGGTGACAAGAGGAGTTCCATCACCCAGGAAGGCTATCCTGGGCGCGGTGATGGGAAGGGTCGTGGAGGCAATCACAGTTGAGTCAGTCCATTGCACCACCGTTTGGGCGCTTAGGGAAATAATTGAAATAAAGGTAAATACGGTAATCAGCTTAAATCTCATTGCTATAAGTTTGGCTCATAAAAAGAGCGATTTGATTTATTTAGACGAGCGATTTTTTTAACAACTGGGCATTGATGGCCACAACGACGGTGCTCAAGCTCATCAACACTGCACCCAATGCCGGGCTGAGCATAAAATGCGGATACAACACACCAGCAGCCAAAGGAATGGCAAATATGTTGTAACCCGTAGCCCAGAACAGATTTTGTACCATCTTGCGGTAGGTCGCTTTGCCGAAATTAATCAACCCGAGCACATCTGAAGGTTTGCTGTCGGTGAGGATAATATCGGCAGTTTCGGCCGCCACATCTGTTCCGCTGCCAATGGCGATACCGACATTGGCTTGGGCCAGTGCAGGTGCGTCATTGACGCCATCCCCTGTCATGGCCACAAACTCCCCTTTTTTCTGCAAATCTTTCACGATTTTTACTTTTTCGTGGGGCAATACTTCCGCAAAATAGCCGTCGAGCCCCAATTTTTCAGCAACTGATTTGGCCACCTTTTCGTTGTCACCCGTGGCCATAAACACTTTAATACCCTGGTCTTTTAATGCTTTGACCGCTGCTGCTGCATCGGAGCGGATTTTATCGGACAGTGCAATAAAACCTACCAGCGCGTCATTTTCCAACACAAAGACAACGGTCTCAGCTTCATTACCGACCGCTTCAGCCGGTATTTCGATTTTTTGTTCTTTCAAGAATCCAGGGCTGACAATTTTGATTTTTTTGCCCCCTACTTCTCCTGACACACCTTTCCCCGTAATAGAAGCAAAGCTTTTCACCTCAGGCAGTTTGAGGCCCTCCGCTTTGGCAGCCGCCAAAATACCTTGTGCAATCGGGTGTTGACTTTCTTGTTCCAGCGCTGCTGTGCTGGCTAGCATGCTGTTTTTATCGTAGTCCTTCGACAGGGTTTGAATGTTCGAAACACCGAAATTGCCTTCTGTCAGGGTTCCGGTTTTGTCAAATACCATGGCCGTGATTAAGCGGGAGTTTTCAAAAGCAGTCCTGTTTCGAATAAGCAATCCCTTTTGGGCCGTCATAGCCGTGGAAATAGCAACCACCAGGGGAATGGCAACACCCAGTGCATGCGGACAGGCGGTGACCATGACGGTCACCATGCGTTCGAGGGCAAAGGAAAACCCTTGTCCCAGGAGCAGCCACACCGCCAGCGTGGCGAAACCTGCTCCCAGCGCGACAAACGTCAGCCATTTTGCAGCGCGATCGGCCAGGTGCTGGGTTTTTGATTTGGTCGCCTGCGCTTCCTGAACCAGGGCAATAACTTTGTTAAGGTAACTGTCTTTGCCCGATTTATCCACCTTGATTTTCAAGCTACCCTCGCCGTTGAGGGCACCAGCGATAACTTTGGATTGTACTGTTTTTACAACTGGGACACTTTCTCCCGTGAGCATGCTTTCGTTGACGCTACTGCTTCCTTCCATGACAGTACCGTCCACTGGAATTTTCTCACCGGGCTTGACCAAAACCAGGTCACCGATCTTCAATTCGTCCACCCGCATATCGTGCAGCATATCGCCGTGGTACATGTGCGCTTCGGCTGGCAGCAACTTGACCATCAACTCCAAAGCCTTGGAGGCTCCCGCAACCGATTTCATCTCGAGCCAGTGCCCCAGCAGCATAATGACGATCAAGGTGGCAAGTTCCCAGTAAAAATCCATGCCTTCCACCAGGCCAAATACGACCGCTGTGCTGTATAAGTAAGCGACCGTGATGGCGACACCAATCAGGGTCATCATTCCAGGATTTCGCTCTTTTATTTCTTTCCAAAGTCCGATTAAAAATGGCCAGCCGCCATAGAAAAAGATGATGCTACCCAGTACTACCGACAACCAATCACGACCTGGAAAATCGAAGTGATAGCCAACAGCCTGTTGAAACATAGGGGAAATGGCAACGACAGGAACTGTTAGCACCAGGGTGATCCAGAATCTTCGAAGAAAATCTGCAATCATGGCCGAATGGTCGTGACCCGCATGGCCGGCGTGCTGTTTACCGTCCATTGTTTGTCCGTTGGGCATTTGGTGGGAAGCGTGTTTATCGCTGTTCGTATCGGTATGGTGGCTGTGTTCTTTCATGGTTGTGTACTGCTCTATTCAAGAAAAAATGGTCAAAGGTTGGCTGGAAGGCAGTTCTATATTTCATTTCGCACAATTACTCGTGGGCCGTCAGGTCAGTTTCGACGGGTGAATTACCACCTACTTGAGCGAAGGATCTGAACATGCGCCCAAATTTGTCAACATGAAAAAAAAATGTTGACAAATGCTCACTCCGCCGCCAGGCCAAGCCAACGAACAGCTTTGACAACTTTTTTTTGATGTTGCCAAAGCTCGCCCAAGGCTCAAGTAAAATCGCGATCAACCGGTACCCACGATACGTTTTTCCTGAAAACGACACTCCATTTACTGGTTGCGGCATAAGGGATGTTTAAGCTTCTATTTCTTCGGCCCGGAACCCCACCTTGGTGACTGCGGCGATTACCAAATTGGCATCCACATCTTCACCCCTGACGGTCATTCTTTTATTGGGCGATTGAATGTCAACCGACCAGTTGTCGGCACCGACCGCTTCGTTCAAGGCTTTTGTAACATTGCCCACACAGCCCATGCAATTTATATTGGTTTTGAATTTCAGTTCTTGTTTCATGACGTATTTTTCATTGATGGTGAATACTATACGATTGATGGTACAAAGTTATGGGTGTTATTGGGCGAGCACGTTACGAAATCCTGGATCAGATTTACACTGTAATGGTTCATTTCTGCCATTTCAGCCGCAAGCTGTTGCTCACCACGCTAACGGAGCTCAAGGCCATGGCCCCACCTGCAATCATCGGATCGAGCAGAAAACCATTGAAAGGATACAATACGCCAGCGGCGATGGGGATGCCGATGATGTTGTAAATAAAGGCCCAGAACAGGTTTTGGCGGATGGTCTTTACCGTTTGGCGTGACAAGCGAATAGCATCTGGCACTTTGTTGAGGTCGCTGCTGATGAGGGTCATTTTGGCCACATCCATCGCAATGTCGGAGCCTTTTCCCATGGCGATGCTCACATCGGCACGGGCCAGCGCCTGGCTGTCGTTGATGCCGTCGCCTACCATGGCAACGATTTTGCCTTGTTGTTGCAATGCCAGAACAAAGGCTTCTTTATCCGCGGGCATTACCTCAGCTTGAAAATGTTCAATGCCCACTTTTTTTGCTACTGCAGCGGCTGTTTCACGGTTGTCGCCCGTAAGCAAGTACACTTCTATGCCCAAGCGCTGCAATTCCTGCACGGCGGCCACGGAGCCTGGTTTTATGGGATCGGCAATGGCTGCGATGGCGAGCACTTGCTGCTCTTCGGCAAAATAGATGACCGTTTTGGCTTCCGTTGACCATGCTTTAGCCTGTTGCTCCAGGGACTTGGATATGGTTGTCTGATTTGCTGACATCAGCGACCAATTGCCTGCTATGATCATTTTCCCCTTGAATTCGGCGCTTATTCCTTTTCCCGTAATACTTTCCAGTTTTTCCAACGCTACAGGCGGCTTGTCATTTTCGAGGTGCCTGACGACGGCATCGGCCAATGGATGTTCCGAGTTTTTTTCAAGGCTGTACAGCACTTGCTGCCATTCCTCCACCGCAACGCCATCCGCCCAAATCAGACCTTCAACCGTGGGTTTCCCGGTGGTGATGGTACCTGTTTTATCCAAAATAACAGCTTGAATACGGTGGGCCAATTCGAGGCTTTCGGCGTCTTTTATCAAAATACCTTGTTCGGCGCCCCTTCCTACCCCGACCATGATGGCCGTGGGCGTCGCCAGCCCGAGGGCACAAGGGCAGGCGATGACCAACACCGTTACCATTGCCAGAAAACCATGTGTCAATCCGTTTGCGCCGCCCCAGATCCACCAGGCGCCGAATGAAGCCAAGGCTATCGAAATAACGACGGGCACAAAAATGCCCGCGATTCGGTCTACCAACTTTTGCACCGGCGCTTTGGAGCCTTGCGCTTCCTGCACCATCTTTATTATCTGCGCCAGAAGCGTGTCGCCGCCAACTTTTTCGGCCACGAACTGAAAGCTTCCTTTTTGATTGATGGTACCCGCCAACACGCGGTTGTCGGCGCTTTTGGCCACGGGCACCGGCTCACCGCTCAGCATGCTTTCATCCACGTAAGAACTGCCGGATTTAAGTATCCCGTCTGCTGGAATTTTTTCACCGGGCTTCACCAGCAACAGATCGCCGATGCGCACTTGGGCGACTGGAATTTCCATCGTATGCCCATCTTCCTGCACCATTGTAACCGTCTTGGGTTGCAGACCCATCAGTTTTTTTATGGCGGTGGAGGTATTTGCTTTGGCGCGTTCTTCCAACAATTTGCCCAAAAGAATAAAGGCGATTACAATACCCGCAGCTTCAAAATAGACATGGGCATGCAAGCCTCTGCTGTGCCAAAATTCCGGAAAAAGAGTATTGAAGACGCTGAAAATATAGGCAATGCCCGTACTGAGCGCCACCAAGGTGTCCATGTTGGCAGAGCCATGCCGGGCTTGTTTCCAGGCGTTTACAAAAAATGACCTGCCAAACCAAAGTACCAGCGGTGTGGCCAATGCCCAAAGCACATACTCAATGTAGGGCAAATCCATAAAAAACATGCCGAGAATACCCAGCGGGACGGCTAAAATACCCGCCCATATCGTACGGCGGCGCAGGCTTTGATAGTTTTGCTGGTGGATTTCCTCCACTTGCGCTTCTGCCGCTGCCGTTTCTTCTATAACAAGGCCGTAGCCAATGCCTTGGACAGCTTGTTGCATCTTGGTAGGGGTGATTAGCTCCGGTGCATATTCGACCTGAACGGTTTGGGTCGCGAAATTGACCGTAGCGGTTCTGACGCCAGGCTGTTGGCTCAATATAGACTCGACACTGACCGCACAAGCGGCGCAGCTCATGTCAGTCACTGGAAATTGTTTGCGTATCGTAGCAGAAGTTGTGGATTCCATCGTACATCATTGAATTTGATGCAAAGGTGCGCCCACAAATGGCTGTCAGTGTTACATTATAATGGCAAAAAGTTGTGATTTAATGGTTGTGCACATGATCAAGCGGCTTTCTGAGCCCTGCATGGTTGCTTTTGAAGGCGCTCGGTGTCATGCCGGTCACTTTTTTGAATTGGCTGCTCAGGTACGCAACGCTGCTGTAACCGAGCCGGAAGGAGATCTCTGACAAGGTGAGTTCATTGTACACCAGCCACTCTTTTACCTTTTCTGTTTTTTGCAGGATAAAGAAATGCTCCAGGGTTATACCTTCTACCGTGGAAAACAATTTTGAGACGGCAGAATAATCCCGGTGAAAAGTCGCGCTGATAAATTGAACCAAACTAAAGTCTTCTGGCAAATCACCCGTTTGCACGTTTTCGATCAAGCTGGTTTTTATTTTTTCAATGAGCTGACTTTGCTGGTCGTCCAGAATTTCAAAACCAAGGGCTTCCAGGTTGATGCGCAATGTTTTTTCTTGCTCCGGGTCGAGCGCATGCACAAGTTTGACCTCACCCATGGTGACGAGCTCCGCAGGGATGCCGTTTTTCTTCAACACCTGTGCTACACTCAGTACGCAGCGGTGACAGACCATGTTTTTTATGTAAAGTGTCATCATTTTTTATTGTTTTTGAGTTTTTGGATTGGTGATGAAGTTACAACAAACAGGGTAAGACCTGAGCAAATGGTCAGCAAGCTCCCATATAGCGGTGAATGCGTCGCAGGTAGTATTGGCGGGTATGTCGCATGAGTAAAAGGATAAAAATCAAAATGGCAATGAAAATTAATACGTTAGGTTAAAATTAGTTCAAACTAATTTTTGCCAAATTCTTAGAAGCTAATTTTTTAGGAAAGAGGCTTGTCCCATAACGATGCCGGCCTTGTCTTTAAGGCGCACAAAATAAATACCTGCTTCCAGATTCTCTATATTCAGGGCGTTTTGAGTCAAATTGCTACTGGTATGCAAGCGTCCATCTGACGACCAAATTTCAGCTTTAACTGCGGAATCGGCTTTGGAGATCTCTTCCACCGAAAAGTTTACTGTATTGGTTGCCGGGTTTGGCCAAATCTGCAATGTGCGGTGTGCTGCCGGGGTGTGCACTGCCGATGCCATTGAATCCGGAAGCAGGTGCACCACCAATGTATAGGTATCGTCGCCGCTCAGGGCATGGTTGTGGTTGGCGACCAACCCGGCTAAATAAAGGGTGATATTACCCACATTTGTCGGCGGTGCTTTCCAATGGAAAGTCCAGGCAAGACTGTCGGGCGGCACGGCATCGGCACCACATGGGGTATGCGATACGTATTTTCGCGGCCCGTCGCTGTAGGTTCGGGTCCGCATTGGGTCATCGATGCTGAAGGTGCCAATGGTGGTATTGCCCACGTCCTTCAAGGCCAATGCTACAAAACCAAACTTATCGCGCCCGACTTGACGCATGATGACGCTGGCATCGAATATTTCGCCGGGACTGTATCGCAATGTAGTATCGCTTAGCAGCAATTGAAGGCTACCAGGGCCCGTATTGGAAGTGCCGCCGTGACAGCCTGTGCAACTTGTTTCACCTGGCGCGCCCGTATGACCACCCACAACTGGGGAGTCACAGGGGCCATTTGGGGGGGAGGAATAATTTCCCAATGCCAGCATTGTGCATGCGAGCATTGGGAAAAGAGCGGTTTTCAATTTCATAATTGATTTATGATCAAACTATTAATGACAACGAGACACAGCAAGAACTACTATTGTTGCAGCACACATTACTGAACTAAAATTTTATAGAACACTGGTTTCCCATCAAAAAAGGCGCGTAAAATATAGACACCCGACAAAAGTTTTTCAACGGAAATGATTTCGGAATGGTCCCCTGGTACCTGGGAATGTTCGGCGACTGATTCATTTGAAAATCAATTAAATAGATTAAAAGAATGGAACGTCATTAAATTGGTCAAAGGGGGCCGTGTCAAAAGGGTCAGCGTTAAAAATGTCGCCAAACATTATTTCATTTTTCTTGGCCTAAACCTCGTAGGGCTTTAAAAACCTAGCGTATGTACACAAGTCAAAATCTATACAAAATCAATTGGCAAAGCAACTGTTCTATTTTTTTCAATGCTGAATACCAAGAAGTTGTGTCATTCCGAGCGCAGCGAGGAACCTGAGATTATATCGCAACCCAGGTTCCTCGCTGCGCTCGGAATGACACAACTTCTTGGTATTCAATGTAATTTTAACGTTGGTGCCAGCCAGCGCAAAGATGCGTAATATGTTAGGGTTTTAAAAGCCACTAGTTCCGAGACAAAAGCACCCGCTCCGTACGGCTGCCATTTTCATCGGAAATTTGTACAAAATAGTAGCCAGTCGGCTGCCCCGCCAAGTCAATGCGCATAGTTGTGCGGCCATCAACAGCTTCGTCTCTAAGCACAAGGCCCAAAGCATTCACCACACGCATCCTGCAATTTTCGCTCAGGTTGTTCGCTCGAATATTTACATTGAAAAACTGGCTTGTCGGGTTCGGCGATACCGAGAACCCCGGCCCTTTGCCTGGCTCATTGACTGCCACCGATAACAAAGGCTTGTAATCTAAGCGAAAGACTTTTTCAGTGGTCGTGTTCACGTACCAAATTTTACCATCCGGCCCGATCTCAATGCCCATGATGCCCGCAGCGCCTGTATTGACGCGCCCGAGTTCCACACCTTGGGTGCCCGTTTTGTCATAAATAATGATGTCACCAGTGCTATAGTCTGATACCAACAAGTAATCGCCTTGCACAGCGATACCACTTGGTTGGCCCATGCTGGATATGTACACAGACCAATCTGTGCCAGTCACAGCTTTGTATTCGTGCAGCGGCTCCGCATACGGCACAAGGTCAGCACCAGGTTGCCCGGAGTGGATGTCGAGCCGCAGCACCCTTTTGTTGCCGTTGTCCACGATATACATCATGCCGCTGTCATGGTCGAGGGCCATGTGGTTGGCAATATGGTCGTCAATTCTTTTCACTTGCAATTCGGTGTAGCGGTGTACGATGCCATCCGAATGATCGTCATTACCGGGGCCGTGGTCTTCCTGAAAATCGTAGCGGGCTATATTTTTGTTGTGCCCATCGTACACCCAAAACACATTATCGGCTTCCCACTCGATGCCCATGCTGTAGGGGCTTTGGTGTAACATATCCAAATGGCTGCCATTGCCGCCTGATGGTTCTGCGTAAATGGACCAATCGCCGCTCCACAAAGTTGGGCCGGTAAAATACGAAGAACCTCCCTGGTGATTTGCGTCGAAAACACCTGGAGAAGTAGCGAAGTTGCCGTTGTAACTAAAGGCGATGCCTGTGGGCAAGGACATAAAATGCCAGGCGTTTCCATCTTGTTTCAACTGTGCATCCTGGGTCGGCAATCCGGCATCAAAATACGTCACAGTGCTTCCGCCGGTGGATGCAGTATTTTTGTTGATGACCCACAATTCGGGTCTGGCGGTAGGCGCAAATGCCAGGTCGCGCGGTTTGTTCAGCCCATCAGAAGCACTGCTGATTTCTTTTATGATCACGGAATCGGTCAGGTAATGGTTTATCAGGTTGGGTTTCAGTGCCCTGAAATAGATAGATTTTCCAAGTGTATCGTTGGCTGTGTCCAAGTCAGCATTCCCGTTGATATTGCCGAGCCAAACCTTGAGCGCGTAATTGCCCGTATCGGCTGGTGTCCAAAGGTTGGAAAAGCTGAAGTCGGCATCGGCGAAAGGTTCAAGGTTCAGTCCGCTGAACGTCTCGGTAACCGCCATACCGCCATTGATAGAATAGCTCAGGTCAATGGAGTCAATTACTGATGCGCCGATGTTGAAAATATGTCCGCGCACAACGGTTGGTTTCAGGTCATTAAAACTGTAGTTCTCAATTTTGTGCAATTCTGCATTGTAGACTAGTGGCAATGAAACCGTAAAATCAAACGCGCCCCCTTCTCCTGTGCTCTTGAATTTGTACACCGGATGATCTTCGATCATGATGGTGATGGTCGCGCCGCCATCGCCATAGTCGTCCACATGATAGAGGGTGTAAGCAAGGCCAGTTTTCAAGCACCAGGGCCCTTCATTGATGGTTGTGTTGTCTCCGTACCCGAAGTTGGAAGTAGCAACTTCCTGGCCACCGCCGAAACAGCCAATTTGGACGGTATTGCCGCCCGAAGCGATTACCCCAGTGTTGCAGTTATTGCCACCTGGCACCAGCGACCAATACGTCTCGTAGCCGTAGTCATCTGTTTCAACGATCAGGCTGACTTTCGTTTCATCGGAGAGGCATTGTGCTTGCAGGTTTTGAGCGCACAGCAAGAAGAAAAAGGCTTTTAAAAGGGTCGAAAAGTTGAAAGATTGCATGTTGAATTGGTATAAAAGTGACATTAATAATGGAATGATTTCGAGGTAGCACGAAGCTACTGCCACTTCATCATTGTTTCACAAAGGTTTCCGTAAATGATTTGCTATTTGGCAACAAAAGGTGAATTACATAGGTGCCTACCGGCAATTGGTCAATTTTAAGGGCTCTTTGACCGAATAAAACTATTCCGGTTTCGCATAGGCCGGATTGGTCAAAAAATCCTGGTCTGTGAGGGTTTTCATAAACGCCACCAAATCTGCTTTTGCCTGGGCAGTCATCTGTAACCCACCTGGCTGCAGGTTGTATTGGAGGATAAATGCAACATTGGGGGAGTTTTTCACGCCATGGTCGTAATGATCCACCACTGCTTCCAGGGTAGCAAAGCGTCCATCGTGCATAAATGGCCCGCCGTGTTCTATGTTGCGGAGTGAAGGCACCTTGAATGCCGCTTTATCTGCCGGATCCATGGTCACTTTCATGCGTCCATTATCGGTTTGTTCTGCCTCCATGTCGAGGCCATTGTTCATAAATTCGTCGTTGGTAAAATTGTGGCCAGCATGGCAGTGGAAACACTCCGCTCCTTTGGTGCTGCCAAACGGATCGTATTCCGTGAAAAACAACACCCTGCCCCGCTCTTCTGCATCGGTTAAAGTTGCTTCGCCCCGGAGATACTTGTCGTATTTTGCATTATGGGAAACCATGATCAACATGAATTGCTCCAAAGCCAGGCCCATACGTTCGGGGGTCACGGTGGCATCACCAAAAGCGCGGATAAACTGATCCGTGAATTTTTTATTGGCAGAAAGCTTGGCCACTACACTGGGCAATGTTTCGTTCATTTCCAGCGGATCCTGAATGGGTTTCAGCGCCTGATCTCGCACTTTTGGAGCACGACCATCCCAAAAAAGACCGTTTTGATGCCAGGCTAAATTCATGACCGACATCGCTTGGCGCTTCCCGGGGAGCTTTTCTACACCTATGCTAAACTGGCGTTTGTCTGAAAATGCATCCTCTTGTTTGTGGCAGTCGGCGCAGGCTTGTGAGCCATCTTTGGAGAGCGTAGGCTCGTAAAAAAGCATCCGTCCGAGCTGCACCCCTGCCATGGTCAAGGGGTTATCTACTGGCAAGTCTGGCGTTGGAAAATCTCCTATTTTCAATTCATAGGGTGTTGGGTCATACGTTGCTGGTACTTCTACCGGGTCATTTTTGTCGCAAGCAAAGAGGATTAGGGTAATTGTTAAAAGCGCGAGTATGGTATGCTTCATGTTTTTTCGTTTTAAAAACCTAATGATATTTTTCGCTGATTGGGGTTAATGGGCGTCACCTAAAAGCTGGATTTTGAACAAATGTCATATCTGTCAAACTTCCCAAAAAGGCCAACAATGCCGATTTCTCCAGGTTGCTCAAGGTAAATGGTTTCAATATTGGGCTTTTGTTAGGATGCAGTTTCCCGCCCGTTTGATAATGATCGATCACTGCTTCCAAGGTATAAATACTACCATCATGCATGTACGGAGCGGTCAGGGCAATGTTGCGCAGGCTCGGCACTTTGAACAATGCCCTGTCACTTTCCAAGCCCGTGAGCCGGATTCGACCGGAGTCGGCATACACGTCAAACAGGCCATTGTTCATAAAATCCTGGTTGGTAAAAAGGAATCCCTCATGGCATTTCGAACAATTCAAGCGATCACTTTGAAAAAGCTCCAGGCCTTGTTTTTGTACCGCTGACAGCGCATTTAATTTTCCTTGATTCGCATATTTGTCATACGGGGAATCGCCGCTCAACAGTGTGCGCTCAAAAGCAGCGATGGCACGCGTGATAACAAAAGGATCTGGGCTGCGACCATAAGCTGTTTCCGATAGCTTGGTGTATTGGGGTAATTTCCGGAGGCGATCTGCCACCAATAATATGTTGAAATCAAATTCATTGTGCTCCTGAATGGGCACCAATATTTGCATCTCAAGCGTCGGGATACCTCCTTCCCGTAGTAGGCGTTTTTGATACGCCACATTCGCCAGCGTTGGCGAATTTCGGGTTCCAGGCCGATTTTCAATACCCAAACTTACCGCAGTGCTATCTGAAAAAGCCAAATGGGCGGCATGGCAGGAAGCACAGGAGCGGGTATTATCGGCAGACAAAATGGGGTCGTAAAACAACAGTCTCCCTAAGGTTACCCGGCTTAATGTCAGCGTGTTATCCAGCGGAATGTCGGGGGTTGGAAAACCCGTGGGGATGCGCAAGGTATAATCATCAGATGCCGGTGGCATTACAGGCTCCGGGTTCTCTTTCTGGCAGGAGGCCAGAAAGAGAAATAAGGAGATGATGTATGCCAGGAATATGCGCATGAATTAAAAGGGCTACTTCTCTTCGTGTGGTAAAAACCTCGTAGGTCTAAAACCTCTGTACCTCCCCAAAAAAAACTTTGTTTTTTTTGGGGAGGGTTCAGAGGTTTTAGACCTACGAGGTTTCGCTTAGTGCTTGACCAGCAATTGTTTGCGTGCCAGCAAATTGCCATTATCGTAAAAAGCATACTGATAAATGCCTTCAGCCAAGTCAGCTGTTTGCAAGCGCAAACTGCCCGACGCGGATATTCCGTTCAAGCTGCGCACGGTTTGTCCCAATGTATTTGTCAATAACATGGTCAGTGAGCCCGTTGCAGGAAGCTCAAATTCCAGCAGCGTTTCAGCGTTCGCTGGATTTGGCGATGCTTTAATGTTGAGCGAATTGGCCAGTACTTCATGTGTAGCAGAAGTAGAGCTCATTGCTACGAAATTCTGGTTCGCCGCATTGTTCATCATGCTGATGTTCATGCTTGCGCTGCCATGCTGGATCAAGTTGCCCGTCATGGCCATGTTTTTAAAAAGCTGGGCGTAGTCAAGCACAAAATGCAAGTGTAGCACCCCGTTTTCTGCCATCCGCACGCCCGAAAGCGTGATAGTTTTGTAGAGTGCGTCGCCGAGGTTGTGAAACTCTAAAGTAGTTTCTGGAACGCCATCGTTGTTGTTGTCAATTTTGCCTTCAATGGCCATAAAACGATAGCCAGCAGACCAGCCCCAGTGCATGGTTGGGTTTTGTGGTGCCAGCGGGTGGTCTGAGGGCCAAAGCGTAGGATCGTTGTGGTTGACCGATGTTGGCACACCCAGGTGCAAGGTTGCGCCGTGTGCTGCATCAACGGCCCAGTTTCCCAAATCAAATTCACGGGCAGGATCATTGGCATTCACCAACAAATACTGGTTGGTTAAAGGCATCGCTGTACCATCTGCATGTTGAATTTCAGCTTCAGAAATGTAAAATTCTGCCCGGGAAAGGACGACTTTTTTGTTGTTCCAAATGGGAAAAACCGTCTGGTTGAGCAGCATCGGATTTGCTCCGGCTTTGTGCTCAAAAGAGACAACAACCTGGTTCATTTGTTGGGCGAAAGTGGTGGCGGCGAAGGCAGCCAAAAGCAGGAGAATAGTGGAAAAACGCTTCATTTTTTTATTAATGAGTAATGAGTGATGAGTTATGAGTTATGAGTTATGAGTGATGAGTTATGAGTTATGAGTGATGAGTTATGAGTGATGAGTTATGAGTGATGAGTGATGAGTTATGAGTTATGAGTTTGGACGGCATTTGTTCTTGGAATTGATTCAGTTTTTCATTACCCAAACAAGTCTTTGGGTTTAGTGCTGAAAAACGCCAACCAAACTAAAGCTAAAATGTCGTGCCCACTCATAACTCATAACTCATCACTCATAACTCATAACTCATCACTCATAACTCATCACTCATAACTCATAAAGATAGGTTTATACCCGCGCGGACGCCCGTGAGGTCGGGTGCTGCGCTGTTGGATTTTTTCCATTGTCGCTGGTAAAAGCCCTGCATGATGAAATTGATGCGGTTTGATAAGGAGATTTCAAATCCAGCATTGATTCCCATGAGATTTTTTAATTGCGTTTTCGTGGTGACGTTGAACACTGCTTTTTCAATTGCGCCACTCGGCTCGTGTTGAATTTCATATTCAATGCTGAATGGCTTGAGCGTCTGCCCGCCCCAGCTCAGGCCAAAAAATGGCCGGGATTTACCCAACTGAGCAAAACTGTAGCGAAGCCCCAGGCCAAACTGCTGAATTCGTTGTCCAGTTACATCCATTTCAAGATAATGATGTCCTGTTGTAGGCAACATTGGAAAATCAGGTGTGCCTAAAATTGCATCCGGGCTATGTGCTTTGTAATGCATTTTCCCGATGCTATAGTCAGCCATTAGGCGCAGGTGGGGCGACAATCCTATTTCAGCTTGTAGGTTATAGGCAATCCCACCTTCGTGCATCAATTGTTTGCTTGCCGCATTGAGCCAACCTGCGCTGGCACCAATTTTGTAAAATTTAGGCCGGAGGGTATGGGCAATTTTTTTGGTGAAAATTTTAATTGGCGGCTCAGATTCCAATGCAGTAGCAACGGTCAATACGTTGGCAATTTCAAGACGGCGCTCAGGAATTTCCAAAGGCTGTAGCCCGGGCAGTTCCAAAGGCTGTAGCCCGGGCAGTTCCAAGGGTAATAATACGGTGTTTGAAACCCCAGTATTCGTGGCTGTTTCTTGCTTTTCTGTTTTTGGAATAGCCCTTGGTTCCTTGTTTGTGGTATTGTTATTCTGAACTACATCCAATTGGTTTCGGGACGTTCCTGGTATTGCTTCACCTGTTGTTGAAATGGTTTTTTTCGAGTTATCAACTGTGCTAATTGTGCTGGTTCCTATGTTTTGGTTTGGCGCCTCACGCCTACCCACCGGTGCTGCCAAGCATTTTATCTGCCATACGGTGTCCCGTTTTATGATCGTTTGTGGGGCAGTAGCACTTTGTATTGTCGATTCCATTGCAGCCAGCTTCGCTTCCACGTGATCCAATGCCACCTGGGTGCCGTGGCTGGAATGCCACCAAAGAGCATTGGTGGACAAAAGGGCAGCGAACAGCAAGACAGGTAAAACGATCAGTGGTCGACGTTGCGGCTGCTGAGGCACGGCAATGTCGAGCTGGTTTTTGAGGGCTGCCCAACCCGCAGAACGTTGATCCTCCCTTGGCCGAAGGGCAGCCATTTTTGCTTTTAACAGGTTGAAAAAATTCTTGTCAGACATAGTTTATGGAATGCGGTGAATCAATTCGTTGGTCATCATGTGCTTCAGTTTGGCCCGCGCTTTTGAAAGGTTCGACTTCGAAGCCCCGACAGATATGCCCAGCATTTCGGCAATTTCAGGGTGGGAGTAACCTTCGAGTGCAAAAAGATTCAACGTAAGGCGATAGCTTGGCGGTAATTTTTGCACCATACCCAACACCTCATCGGCGGCCATTTTTGACAGATAATCATCTTCTACACTAAAGTCCAAGCCCTCCGTCATATCGTATAACACCAAGTCGTTCAGGTGTTTGTGGTAAAAATTAATGGCAGTGCGCACCACAATTGTCCGCAACCAGGTATTAAAAGTGAAAGCTTCGTCGTAGCGGTCAATGCTCGTGAAAATTTTCAGGAAAGCATCGTTTAGCACTTCGTGGGCTTCTTGTTCCCGGCTGCAATAGGGCAACGCCACAGACAGTGCATAACCATAGAAGCGGTCATACAATGCTTGCTGGCTGCGCCGATCGTTGTCCCGGCAACCTTTCAGGATTTTTTGCAACCCATTGGATTTCACAGTACTAGTCTATTCAATAAAAAATCCCCAACGGTTGCCTGTCGGGGATTTTTTAATTGGTAAAACTACAAATTCAAGTGAAGCTGTCCTCATTTTCGGGCATAAAAAAACAAAGGCTGTTGTGCGCTTTTCGCCTGTTCCGTTGACGTAAAGAAACCACCTCCCCACAGGTTGAAGCATACCGCTTCTCCTTGTGTTTCAGGCGCATAAGGTATCAGCTACGGGTTATTTTTCTGTAAAACATCTCCCAGGTTTTCTCCGGTTGGGACCTTCCAATAATAAATCTTTTTTTTGGTTTTTATCAGCACCTCGCTGCCATCAGGCGACACATCGCCGGCAGTAGCCAGGTCGATGGGAAAATTACTCAAGCGCTCCAAGGTTGTTGTTTCACTGGCCTTTTGCGGGTATGGGAACCTGAAAAGCGTCGCCCCGCCATGCGCTTTGGTCATGATATACATGTCTTGCGTATTGGGATCAAACAGCAGCGTTTCAGCATTGATGCGCTCGCCATCGGGGTATTGAAATGCAAGGGTCTCCGTGCTCTCAGCATCTAACATCTGCGGAAATAGCAAGCCACTGGGCATTGCAGGTTCTGGAATACGATAAATGTAATGGGTTGGAAAAGCACTGTTATTATCGCCTAAATCTGCAAGATAGACATAAGAAATGCCTGTTTTCGGATCTACACCTACCGCAATATCCTCGCAATCCTGGGTTTTTGACAAAGGTAATTTGCAGGTAGCCAGGTGGTTACCCAAGCTGTCGATCAGGTAAATTTCCGCAACCTTTTTACCATCATTGTGTGTCCAATATTTCCCCGGATTGCGGTGGCTGGCAGCGAGACCTGAGAGTTCTTTCACAAACCCGTCGTGGATAACACCTGTTTCTTTGCCTTCAGCAAAGACAGTGCTGGTCGCAATGCTGGAAAAATCACGGCCTTTGAAAGGGTCGGTTTGGCAACTGCTGGCGAATGTAACGATACAAAGGAAAAGAAGCTGTTTCATAGTGTTCGATTTTTGCAAAGGTAGGGCAATACCCCACCATTATGAGAACACTCGCTGGATAGTATCCGAGAGGCTGGTTTTGTAAATGGTCAACCCCCTGCTGCTCAATCTTTCCCCTCAGAAAGCAGGTTACCGCTTGCATCAAATATCATGTCTTTGCGCTTTACCTCGGCTTCATAAACCGTTGTACCGTCCGACTTTTGGATTTTGGCGGTTTCTTTTACCTTTTTGCCTTTCAATGCGGCCTGTACTGGGGCTGGCAATTCAGCGAATTTGATTTCGGTTTCTGTCTCCATCCATTTGCCATCCGCGCTGAAGTTGGCCGACATTTCGACTTCATTTTGTTCAAACTCGGCTTCCCATTCTCCGTTTTTCTCCTTTTCCCATTGTAGTTCTTCTACGTTCTTGAACATCTGGTTGAAAGTCGCAACTGCTGCTGCGGGAGGAGGCGTCTTTTGCGCACAAGCCGTTAGGCTCGCACCAAGACAAAAGGTGAGCAATACCATTAATTTTTGCATAGATCATTGTTGTTTTAGTGAAAGTATGGTGCAAAGGTGGTGACGAATTTTGGAGAGATTTTGGAGCGGTACAAATGTGGGGAACTCCTAAGGGCAGTAATTTCCATAAATCTTGGGGTTGGTTTACACTTATTGGTCGGACGAAGAAAAATCGAGACCAAATGGCCCTCGTCTGACCACTTTTCGTGGTCCGACGAATAAGTAAAGACCAAATGCAGCTTTTTTCCAAATCCCAACCTGATCCAAGCAGGCACCTAGTGGCGAGTCCACCGTATGTACACAAGTCAAAACCCAGCTAAAGTCAATTGGCAAAGCAGTTGATCCTATTTTATTCTATCTTGAAAGCCAAGATGTGTACATACGCTAGATGCAGCCACTTGCCCATCCAAGAAACATTTTTCGGCTAATCTAAATGCGCCAAACCAACCCCAAACCCTGCGCACTCCCATAAATACTAAGCCCCGTTTTCTGAAATCGTCCATTATAGTGCAAGGTTGGCACCAGCCAGCCAATGGCAGCCCCAACAACGTAGCCCGTTGCAACGTCCGTGAAAAAGTGTTTTCCCGCCCGCATGCGCAGAAACCCCGTGACGGCAGGTAGGGTAGCTGCCAGGCCCCACACCAAGGGTTCCCAACGACTTTCCCGGTGGAAATCAGACCATACCTTGGCAGCAAAAAAACAACCTGCAGCACTGGCCGATGTGTGTCCCGAAAAAAAGCTCTTTCGGGTATCCCTGCTTTGTTTCGCTGCCAGGGACGCGCCAGGGTTGTATCCATAAGGCCTTGTACGCAACACCAGGTTTTTTGTCAAAAGTGTAAGCCCTCCGTTCAGCAACATGGTTTCCGCATACATCAAGTAAAGCACCCCTGCTTCTTTTCGGGCAGCGGGCAAGGCCATCAACAAGAACGGCACGGCTTCTCCTGCGTACATAAAAACATCACTGGCTTGGCCTGCCTGGCGGGAATTCCAATAGGTAGCCTGTCGGTCAATCGGAAAGACTGTAAAACGGTTGAGCGCGCCAATGGCAGGTATGGTCAATGGTTTCACTTGATTTCCGAGGATAAAGCCCGTGGCAGCGCTTGTAAGGCCTAGCCCGGTCAGCGTCAGATCCGTATTGTAATGAAAGATGTAGCGTTTTTGGCCAAAAAGGGCACTGCAAAGCAGCAGGGGAAAAATGATGGCAAATAATTTTTTCATGAAATACGGTTTTTAAGATAACGTGAGTTTTGGATAGCCGGGACATTGTAGGATACCATGATATATGATCGGGACAACCTGAGTAATCACAGGGTAGACGATGCTTTGTCTTTCGCCATTTCAACGCGCTTGCGGCCCAAGTTGATGACGGCGTTAGGGGCAATTATCGCGCTCATGCCCCTGGCATTGGGCATCGGGACGGGAGCGCAGTTGCACCAACCCTTGGCCATTGCGGTGATTGGCGGCTTTTTGGCGGCGCTGCCTTTGTTGTAGGTGGTATTGCCGGCGGGGTTGAGGGTGCTGCATGGGGGGAGGTTTTGGCGGGCTTAGTGGATAATTATCCTGCACTACGACCAAAAATTTTCAGTAAAATCGACCACGCATATTTGTAAACAAGCGTTACATCATCCATGAATATTTCAATGCTGAGTTGAAATATTCATGGATGATGTGCTTTTAGTGTTGGAATGTTTTTTTGTACTTCCCTTCAATCCGTGTTCTAATACTTCAAGGACAGACCATTATCCTAAAAACAAACCTTGGTTTCCCAAGCCCCGTCCTCAAAACCTATTTCTAGCCCCCACTCATATTGCTCACAAATTTCCTTGACAATCGCCAAGCCCAAGCCCAGTCCTTCTGATTGTATATTGCTGCGCCGAAACCGTTCCAGCAATTCTGTTGGGGGCACTTCAGGGGTCAGGCCGCTGTTTCGGAGTATCAGGGATTTTTCGTTGAGCTGAATAGAAATCCAGCCATCGGCAGCAATATTGTGCTTCACCGCATTGCCAATCAGGTTTCCAATCAGCGTTTCGACGAGAAAGGGATTGAGCGGAAGGTTGAGCGGCTTGAGTTCCGTCTGAACACGCAGGTTTTTAGCCTCGATAAAATCTTCGAGCTGCTCCAATTTACGGGTAATGAGCCCGGGAACATCTACCATTTCCAGGGCTTGAAACTGGTAGTTTTCGATTTTTACCAGCAGTAGCAGGTTTTGTTGCAAACGGGAAAGCCGGGCGGCGGCTTGCTGTGTTTGGTGCAGATGGCCCAGTTGTTCCTTGGTTAGTCCTTCGGATTGGAGCAACGTGTCGAGCTTGGCGCGAATCACGGCCAATGGCGTTTGTATTTCATGGCTGGCATTTTCCGTGAAACGTTTGAGGGCGCGGTAATCCTGCCGGGTTTTCTCGCTCCATCGTTCTAGGGTGGTGTTTAGTTCAGCAAATTCATCCGTGTTCGTTTCGGGAAGCACCATCGGATCCTGTTGATTTAGCTGGAAGCCGCGCAAGCGATCAAGGGTTTCGTAAAATGGCTTCCAAAGCTGCGCTGACATCCGTTTTTGGGCCCAAAACAAAGCGAGGAACATGGCTGCCAAAAGTGCAAGATTGAGCAACAGTACGGTTTCCGCAATATCTTCCGTCTCCACAGCTGACTGCAAAATATCGACTTGATATGGTTGGCCGTGCACACTCAGGCCAAAGCGCAGTTGCCGGAAAGGTTCTTCTTCTTGTTCGAATTCGTTCAAAAGCATGGTATCCTGGAGGCTGCGGGAGGGTAATATTTCCACTCGATGTGCCAAAAGCTTCGCGCTGGTGCTTTGGAAAAATACGGGTAGTGTGTCGTGTGTCTGCGCATACGCGACAATTTCTGCCTCCAGTTCCTCCAATCGCTCGTCGGCATAGGCATTAAAAAGCGACCGCACTCCCAGGAACAAGGCTACGCTGCTGACCATAAGGGCCACCAAGGAGATCAGCAGATATTGTTGGTTGGTTTGTGCGAGTAGTTTCATTTGTTTGTCGAGAATTTGTAGCCGATGCCATAAACGGCTTTGAGGTAGTCATCGGCGCCCTTTTCCGTGAGTTTTTTGCGCAGGTTTTTGATATGGGAATAGATAAAATCGAAGCTGTCCATCTGGTCGGCATCATCGCCCCAAAGGTGCTCGGCAATGGTTTCGCGGGTGAGCACACGGTTTTTATTGGCCAGGAAAAACAGCAATAAATCGTATTCTTTGCGCGTCAAATCTATAGGCACATCGCACACAAGCACTTGCCTTTCAGCAGTTTGCACCTTTATTTCAGCAAACACAATTTCGGCATTGCCGCCAAACTGCCGCCGCCGCAGAATGGCCTTGATGCGGGCATTGAGCTCCGCCAGGTGAAAAGGCTTGGTCAGGTAGTCGTCGGCGCCGAGTTCCAGTCCGTTAAGTCGGTCGTCGAGGGCGTTTTTGGCTGAAATAATGAGGATGCCTGCGGGTGATTCCTGCTTTTTCAGTTGTGCCACCAAGTCCATGCCATTGCCACCGGGCAACATAATGTCAACCAACACGCAATCGTATTGGTAGACTTGGATTTTATCCAGTGCCGAGGCATAGTCAGCACAGTGTTCCACCAGGTAGCCATCGTCGCGGAGGTAGGCGGCGATGCTTTGGGCGAGGGAAGGCTCGTCTTCTATGAGTAGGAGTTTCATGTAGAAAGTTGTCAAATCAAAAAATGTCCAATTTCCAACAAGGAACGCCCAATTTCCAAGTGGGTGGAACGCTTGGTCATATCATGGGACAAGCCAAATATAACATTACGCTACGTTTACCGAGTGAATGAGGTGTACGCTTAGTACTTGGAAATTGGGCGTTCCTTGTTGGACATTGGACATTACTTTTTGCGCAAATATCCAGTCTAATTCTGGATACATTCTGGATTTCAGCCTCAACTACCCTATCCGCATACAATCCTCCCCCAGCACCTTCTCCAGCATTTCCAACAAAAAATCCGCGTCCTTTTTCCCAAAAACCATCGGTGGCTTGATTTTTAAAACGTTGTGGAAAGGCCCGTCGGAACCCATCAGGATGCCCAATTCCCGCATGCGGTTGGCCAGGCAGGCTGTTTGGGCGGCAGCAGGCTCCAGGGTTTCGGGGTCTTTTACCAATTCAAACCCGAGGAAAAGACCTGGGCCGCGCACATCGCCGATGATGGGGGATTTTGTAGCCAATGACTTTAGATGGGCGCTCAAATAAGCGCCTATTTCCAGTGCATTTTGCTGTAACCCTTCATCTTTTATTACCCGCAACACTTCTAGGCCAATGGCACAGGATACCGGATTTCCACCAAATGTATTAAAATACTCCATGCCGTTGGCAAATGCGTCGGCGATGGCGCGGGTAGTCACAACAGCTCCCAGCGGGTGACCGTTTCCGATGGGCTTGCCGATGGTGACAATATCTGGAACCACACCATGTTCCTCAAAAGCCCAAAAATACTGGCCGTGGCGACCGCAGCCAGTTTGTACTTCATCGGCGATGAACAGGCCTCCGGCTGCGCGCACATGGGCTGCTGCGGCTTTCAAATAGCCGGGCGGGAGTGGCACTTGCCCACCGCAACTGATGACTGATTCGCAAATAAACGCAGCGGGGTTTCGGCCTTCAGATTGGATTTTGGCTACCGCGGTGGCTACATGGGCGGCGTATTGTTGACCTGGTTCAGAAGTATTTCCTTTGTACATTCCTCGGTAGGTATCCGGGATGGGCGTTACATGCACTTTCGGCGGCACCCCGCGCCCGCCCGGCCCATCGAATTTGTAGGAGCTGATGTCCACACAGCCCTGGGTATTGCCGTGGTAGCCGACTTCCACGACGATCATGTCCTGTTGCTGAGTATAATTTTTGGCCAGGCGCATGGCCAGTTCATTGGCTTCGCTGCCGCTGTTGACGAAAAAAGCGACTTTTAATTCGGGCGGAAATGTTTCCAGCAGCGCTTCTGAAAACTGGGTGATATTTTGGTGGAGGTAGCGGGTATTGGTATTCAGCACGGCCATTTGCCGCTGTCCGGCGCGCACCACGCGCGGGTGCTCATGGCCTACGTGCGCGACGTTGTTCACCGTGTCCAGGTAGCGCCTGCCTGTGTCGTCGAACAGGTATTGCCGCCAGCCGCGTAGCATGGTGAGGGGTTTGTGGTAGGAAATACTCAGGTTTTTGCCCAGTTGGTTTTTTCGGGCGTTCAGGATGTTTTCTGTCGATACTTGCTCCACGCTTGGCGAAGGTTTCCCCGTCAACAGCAGCCAGGGATCCGGGCAAATGCTCGTCCAGATGGCGCGTTTTTCAGGAAATGCCACGCCGGGGAAATCTCCCTCTTTGCCTAGCATATCCAGGATTACCTGAAAATGCAGGTGTGGCGACCAATTCCCATTTTCGGGCATGGGGCCGATTTGGCAGAACGCATGTCCGGCAGCGATTGATTGGCCGATTTTTAAGCCATCCAGCGACGTGCGGGTGAGGTGTCCGTACAGGGTGTAAAAAGTCAACGCATCAGACACCTTGTGTTCCAAAATGATGGTCGGGCCATAATCGCGGTCGTGGGCATTGTCTTTAAAACTGTGTACCGTACCCGCGAGGGGCGCGAATACAGGTATGCCAGCTTCCATAAAAATATCGAGGCCAATGTGCACCGTTCGCCATTCGGAGCCGTTGTTGCCGCGCACTTCGTACGCATCGCTGGTGTAAAATGGCCGGGCCTCGTTGTAGCGGCCGATGCCGACTTTGCCGTTCATGGCATCGAGGATGCGGCGGTGCAGGATGTCAGCGTCTTCGATATCGGCGTAATTGCCCAGGTCGTAGCTGCCCACACTGAGGTCGAGCCAAGTGGCCTGGGTCAAATCCGTAGCAACGATGGGCTGAATTTGCGCTTGGTTTTCTTTCAACCATTGTTCAAAAGCAGCTTTTTTAGGGCATGGTTCCCAGCCGCAGGCGTGACGAATCGTGGCCAGCGCCAGCACAGTTGGGATGTCCCGCAATTTTTCCATCAAATCCCAGGCGGGTCGGTCGCTGATTTGCAGGTAAGTATTGGCGGGGTTTTCTGCCAGGTTCATGGCTGAACAGGTGACACTGATGAGCAGGCGGGCACCAATGAGGGGCAATAAGGCTTCGGCCTCTTGTTCCGTTATAGGGAAAATGCGGTGATAGCCACTGGTCAATGCTCCAATGGCCGACAAAGGATCGGGCTTGTCCATCGCCAAATAGGCCGCCGCCACCGCCAAATCGTTGATGGTATGCGAAAACACCGCATCGCCAAAATCAATAACGCCCGGCACCGATGGGTTTTCCAAGTCATAATCAACCAGGATATTGTAGTCGTTGGCATCGCCGTAAATGACGCTTTGGCGCAGCGCGGGAAGCAATGGGATTGCCTGTTTTTCAAATAATTGCAAAAAGTACTTAGCGAGTTCCTGCTTATCCGCGCCCGTAATTTTGGACAAATGCTCCCGCGTCCAGGCAGCTTGCGATGCGTCCCATTTTATAAACCGATGGGCTGCGGGGTGCTCAAAACCTAGCATCGCCGCGCTGAGTTTCCCGCATAGCTCCCCTACCCTTTCCAGTAGTTCGGGGGTATGTGGGTTCACGTCTGCGATGCAGCGTCCTTCTATCCAGGTCAGCAGGCGCATGAGGCGTTGGGAACCATCGGGAGCGGTGATTGAAGTGATTTGTTGACCTTCAACCGTGTTCACCACCACAGGCACACCCAAACCTGTCGCTGCCAGTTGCAGCATCATGGCGTTTTGAAATTCCAGGCTTTCCCGGCTTTCGTTCGGGTTGGCGATTTTTAGGGTGAACACTTTGCCGTCGCTGGTTTCGAGGCGGAAGTTTAGGTCGATTTCGCCGGGCAGGGGGTCGGGGGTTACATCGAGTCCGTAGAGCTGTTTGGCGAGGTGGGTGATTTGTGCGGTGGAAAAGGTCATTTTTTAGTTCATCGTTGTTTGTTGATCGTTGTTCGTTCGCGTTGCGTTTGGCCAAGTGGAATAAACCTCGTAGGTCTAAAACCTCTGCTCCCCTCCCCAAAAAAATCGTCGATTTTTTTGGGGAGGGGAGCAGAGGTTTTAGACCTACGAGGTTTTCGGCCCACGCAAAATTATACCTTCTTCCAGCTACGCACTTGCATCAACCAAGACTTTCTTCGCATTTTTGCCCCCGTACTTTTTCTTTTTTGCTTTTTGCTAATTTGCACACTTGCATTTTGTTTTTTTGCCCTTTGCCTTTTTGTCAACTTGCCCTTTTCACAACATGACACCACCCACCAGCACCTGGCGCATCCTCACCACCATCATTTACCGCAAACCCCGAGATTCCAAAATTTTCGGATCTGTGGAATTTGATGTGACAGAAGTGGAGCAATTCATCACGGAGCAGCGGAAACAAGGTCTGAAAATAACGCTGACCCATATTTTTCTGTTGGCCTTTGCACGCGGCGTTGCACAAGTAGCCCCGGAGATCAACAGCTATGTGCGCCGCGGCCGCATCATCCAGCGCAAGTCGGTAGATGTATCGCTTTCGGTACTTGTTGGAGAGCAAATGACCTCGGTTAAAGTCGGTAACGTGGAGAAGCTGAGCCTGCGGGAACTCAGCGAGCACCTTCAAATTGAAATTCAAAAAGCCCGAAAAAGAGTTAACGAAAAGGGCTCCGGCACAAAAGACCTCATCACCAAAATCCCCTGGCCATTCCGCCAATGGGTGTTCGATTTTATCCGTTGGCTGAGTATTGATTGGGGCGTTCCGCTGCCTTTCCTGGGGGTATCACCCGAAAGTTTCGGCTCTTTCGTGCTCACCAATCTTGGCAGCATCGGACTAGACGTGGGCTACACCGCCCTGGCACCGTATTCAAATGTGGCGATGGTGCTGAGCCAGGGCAAAGTGAGCTGGAAGCCAGCGGTGGTGAATGGGCAGGTGGTGCCGCGACGGATGATTACGATGAGTGCGGCGTTGGATCATCGGGTGGTGGATGCGGCGCAGGCGGGGAAGTTGTTTCGGTGGGTGGTGGGGGAGTTGCGGGGGATTAACCAGCATCACCCCAACACATGAGGCTTGTCACCATGACTGGAGGTGATGTTATACTATTTTTGAGACTGTTTAAAAAAGTGTGTCAAAGATAATGCGCACAAAACTGAACTTTGCGGATGACAAAAATTAAAACAAAACAGAGAACAGTTCCGGAACAGGAGCCATTTGATTACGCTTCGTTT
>Ga0105053_10001478_pt1 | contig 37634 bp, 29 predicted proteins | sample BON01_FD_78093 | JGI IMG/M metagenome (GOLD analysis project Ga0105053, IMG submission 78093) | Freshwater microbial communities from Lake Bonney liftoff mats and glacier meltwater in Antarctica - BON-01 | ecosystem: Environmental > Aquatic > Freshwater > Ice > Glacier meltwater | place: Lake... | reverse complement strand
CAACGGCCACACTCGACCTGATCTTCTTCCCGCTGCGAGCTATAGCCTCGCAACTAAAATCAACGATCGCGGCGTCCACTCTTTCTGCATGTGCCCCGGAGGTTTCATTGTCCCCGCCGCCACTGAAAATGATGAAGTCGTCGTCAACGGCATGAGCCTTTCCCGCCGCGATTCACCCTTCGCCAACAGTGGTCTTGTCGTTTCCGTGGAGCCCGAAGACACCGCCGCGTTTCAAGAAGAACACGGTGTGCTGGCCGGAGTCGCTTTTCAGAAATCGCTCGAACAAGCCACCAAGCTCGCGGGCGGTGGTGGACAGGTCGCGCCTGCCCAACGCGTGACTGATTTCATGGCAGGGCTGCTTTCGCCCGAGCTCAACGCAACCAGCTATCACCCCGGATTGAATTCGTTCCGAATCGACAAACTTCTCCCGGGCCCAATCTCGTGGCGCATTAAACAAGGCCTCAAACTGTTCGGACAACAGGTGCCCGGCTACCTGAGTGACGACGCCCAACTCATCGGTTCCGAAACCCGCACCAGCTCGCCCGTGCGCATCCCTCGCGGCGACACCACGCTGCAACATCCCGAAGTCAACGGGCTCTTCCCCTGTGGAGAAGGAGCCGGTTACGCCGGCGGCATTGTCAGCGCCGCTCTCGACGGCCTGCGCTGTGCCGACGCCGCTGCCGAATCAATTAGTAGCTAGAGTAGTTGTAGGGCGGGATCAGCGCCCCTTACTTCGCATTCACTCGCGCCAGAAAAGGCACGAGTTCAGCGGCGCCGAAATCGGCGAGTATTTCTCCCGACCAATCAAGCACGGGCGCTTTCGTCTGACCGGAAAGCTTTTCCATCTCGGCAAACAACTCGTCATTCCCCGTCACCACTTTCTCATCATAGGCGATGCTCTCGCGATCAAGCACCTCGCGCGCTTCCGCGCACCATGGACAGCCGGTTTTCGTATAAAAGATAGGACGGATCATAGACATGTTAGGAAGCTAACACATGTTGGCAGCGCGTAAAGCAGAGCGGAAATCTACTTTGTCATTGCGAAGGAGTTCCGGCTAGCGGGGCAGCTGTGGCAATCCACGATCCCCCATCGGCCACATCATCCTGTTCGTGAATCGCCACGTCCGACTTAACCAGACTCGCAATGACAGAGCGGAATAATTCAGCCCTTCACCGCACCGCTGGTGAGCCCCGAAATAAACTCCTTTTGCAGGAGCAAAAACAGCGCCATCACCGGCGCGATGGATATGACTGTGCCTGAAAGGATCAAGGTGTAATCAACGCCATAGATGCCACGAAGATTATTCAGTGCCACCGAAAGCGGATGAAGCTCGGGGGATTGTAGAACGATCTGCGGCCCCACGAAATTATTCCATCCTCCCAAAAAGCTGATTAGCAAAAACGCTCCGACCATCGGTCGCACCAACGGCAAGGCGATCTCGAAGAATATACGGATATCTCCGGCCCCATCCAACCTCGCCGCTTCGACCATCTCCGTGGGCACACCACGTAGCATCGCCTGCCTAAACAGAAAAATGCCAAACGCCGGCACGAGTCCCGGAATCAGTAATCCAGCGTAAGTATCGAGCAGTCCCAATTGATAAAGTAGCTTGAACCCCGGGGCCAGTAACAGCGGGCCGGGAATAATCAGCGCGGCCAGCACCAAGCCAAGCACCAGACTCCGTCCCGGAAACCGTAGCTTGGCTAAACCGAAACCTGCCATCGCGCTCAACAGCGTCGAACCCACGACATGCACCGAGGCGATGAAGATCGAATTGATCAACGCCCGACTGATATCGAACTCGAGAAAGAGTCGTTTAAAATTATCAAACGACAGCCGATTCCAAGCGACCCCGAAGAGCCCTTCACCCGAAGGGAAAAATAAGCTTTCTCCAAAATCCACCTTCGTCTTCAGCGCCCCTAAAATCATATACAAGAAGGGCACCAAGGTAATCGCCGCGTAAGTCAACAACACCACGTAAACCGCCACTAATGGTAATCGCTTCACGGTCATAGATTAGTCCTCATCGAAAGCCTTGGATATTTTGCGATGCAGTAGCGTGATTGCCATCAAGAACATCGCGAGCACCCAGCCCACCGCACTCGCGTAACCCAAATCTCCCGTGATAAAACCGGTTTGATACAGATACATCACGATCGTTAAACCCCGATCAGATTCGCCGCCGATATTGTTCAACAGCAGCAGGCTGAGTTCGAATATCTGGAAACTAGCGATCACCGACAGTAGCGTCACGAAGCCTGCCACTGGCCGGATCTCCGGCAGCGTGACGTGCCAGAAACGTCTCCATGCATTGCAGCCATCCATCTCCGCCGCTTCCGTTAATTCCTTCGGCACGTTTTGCAACGCGGCCAAAAAATAGATCATGTTAAATCCCGCGTAGATCCAGAGCGCGGCCAGAATCAACGCCGGCATCACGTAGTGCTGCAGCCACGCAAACTCGGGGTCCCACCAGCCCCCCCCGTCAAGGCATGCAAGGCGACATTCAGCAATCCGATCCGCTTTTCGAAAATCGGGGAAAACAAAATAGCGACAAACGGCAGCCCGACCAATGATGGTGAAAAGAAGATCAGCCGCAGCCACGAACGGCCCACCAGTTTCGGATGATTGAGCAGTAGTGCCAGCCCCAGCGAAACGGGTAGCTGGATGAACAATGATCCGAGCGTAAAAATTGCCGTATTTGAAACCGCGGTCCAAAAATGCACATCAGAAATTAGATAGGAGAAATTTCGAAATCCCACCCAGATAGTCGTTCCCGGTCCATAGGTTTGCTGAAACGCCAGAATCAGAGAACTGATCAGCGGCCAGACCACAAACACGCTGAATAGAAGCAAAAAAGGCCCCACGAAAAAGAGCGGGCTCCAGTTCCACCGGGTGTGATGCGACTTCATGCTCACGATTCATCTCCCTTCGCTAAAAACATATTACGCCCCATTTCCCTCTGCAGTCTCACCTGTGCCTTATCGAGCAGTCGTTGGGCTTCCGGCACCAACTGCTCCTGATCAAAAAGCTCATTTTCATCCGCATAAGCGCGCAAACTCATCAGCGCATTCCCCAAGAATGCCTGCGCCATATTTGCGTAGGGCGATGAAGGACGCAGCGGCACATGGGGCGCTTGTTCGATAGACATCCGCCCCATCCTCTGGCCTGAAAAATAAGGATCAGGCTCATCGTAAAAAGGCAGTGACCACATCGTCTTAATCGGACTGATGATGGACGACTTCCGGAAAATTGCCTCGGTGTTTTCTTCCGACAAATAAAGGTTCTTCGCAAATTCCCAGGCCTTTTCCGTATGCGGTGAATTACGATTAATCGCAATCATCGTGCCGCCTTGCACCGATGTGCGCCGTCCTCCTGCTTCCCACGCCGGCATCGGCATCAGCTTCACTTTTCCTCCCAATCCCGGCATAGCTAACTTCCACGCCCCCGCGGCCCAATCCGCCAATAACGTCGCCACGACCACGCCATCAAGACGCTGCTTCAAACTCATCACTGGATTAACCGCCAGATCCGTGACCCTGCGCTCGGGCCCCGTAATCCAAGTCACCAAGCGAACCAGAAAAGCCGCGTGATCAGGGTTATTTAACTGCGCTTCTCCTTCGTCGTTAAAATACGATCCACCCGCCTGATAAAAAAGGATCTGAGTTACTTCGTTATCCGTATCCCAGGCATGCAGCAGCCAGCGGTCCACCCGGCCGTCTCCATTCGTATCCTTCTGCATCGGCCGAAGCACCCGATAGAAATCATCCCAAGTTTCGATCTGCGAAACATCGATTCCCGCCTCTTCAACCAAATCCGAGCGATAAGCCAGCAACACCGGATGCACATCATGCGGAATTCCAAAAATTCGACCACGGCTCATCCACGGGCTAAATGAAGGCTCGTTGATCTGCTCGAAGAACCCGCTCTCCCGCATACGATCCGTCACGTCGAGAAACCCCACATCCTTCAGCGGTCCCGTAAACGCCCGAGACGCAAGTCCGCGCTCGATTTCAAAAACATCTGCCAACGGCGCGCCGGAAAAAATCCCGATACCATCCGACGCTCCAGCACCTGCCCATTGAGGATGCGCATCTGCACCTTCTTGTCTGGATTGTCCTGATTCCATTTCGGAAGCGTATTCAGGTAAGTCTCATAATGGGTGCTCGCAAACACCCAAAACAACATGCCATCGCGATCAGCTGGTTTTATTCTCCACACCAAAATGCTGCTCACCAAAGCCAACAAAATGACCGAGGCCGCACCGGGAGAAAGCACGCGGCGTATACTAGAAAAAGGGTCGCGCATGATGGGGTAAGATCATCGAAAAGATTCCAATAGCTCACGTCCTCGCTCCACGTCTAGCAAGGCAAAGCTGCTATTCACTAAAGCTGTAGTGGTGGGTCTCCGACCCACCATCAAATGCCTAACGACTCCGAAGGCGGAGAGACCCTCCCTACTTTACAGCCCCTAACCTAACATTCGGAATGTTGGACGAGGATCAGTTACCCAACACCCAATTAAATATCAACGGGGCCACGATAGTCGCATCGCTTTCGACGATAAACTTGGGCGTCGATCCCGCGAGCTTGCCCCAGGTGATTTTCTCATTCGGCACCGCGCCGGAATAGCTGCCATAGCTGGTCGTCGAATCGCTGATCTGTGCGAAGTAGCCCCACAGCGGCACATCTGTGCGCTCCAAGTCCTGATGCAGCATCGGCACGACGCAGATCGGGAAATCACCGGAGATGCCGCCACCGATTTGGAAAAAGCCGATCGATCCTTCACCATTCTTCAACGGCTTCGCGGTCTTCGTATACCATTCGGCGAGCCATGTCATGTATTCGATCCCGGTGCGCACGGTATGCACGTTCTTGATCTCACCCGTCACGCAACGTCCCGCAAACATGTTACCCAAGGTCGCGTCTTCCCAGCCTGGCACGATGATCGGCAGGTTCTTTTCGCAAGCCGCAATCATCCACGAATTCTTCGGATCGATCTGGTAGTGCTTCTTCAGCTTACCTCCACGAATGATCTTATACATAAACTCATGCGGGAAATATCGCTCGCCGGCCTGGTCCGCTTTCGTCCATTCATCCGCGACGACTTTCTCGATCCGGCGCATCGCTTCCATTTCGGGGATGCAAGTATCCGTCACGCGGTTCATGTGCCGATCGAGCAACTTAACTTCGTCCTCCGCCGTGAGATGACGGTAGTTCGGCACGCGTTCGTAGTAATCGTGCGCCACCAGATTAAAAATATCCTCTTCGAGATTCGCGCCGGTGCAGACGATCCCGTGCACCTTGTTTTTCCGGATCATTTCCGCGAGGGATATGCCTAACTCCGCCGTGGACATCGCACCGCCCAACGTCACGAGCATCTTGCCGCCCGCCTTCAGATGATCCTCATAGCCCATCGCCGTATCAATCAGCGCCGCCGCATTGAAATGACGGTAGTTATGAGCGATAAATTTAGAGATCGGACCCTTCCGAGCCGCGCGCTTCGCGTTCACATCCTCAGGCTTCACCTTGGCTTTTTTTGCTTTCATGTAAGTTCGACCAATAGCAGTTCATCGCACCTAGTCGCGACAAAAAACACGTATTCACCCAGCCACCATCGCCAAGCTAGGCGTCGTGTTCGGTCCACCGCACATCGATTTGTTTCGCGACGCGACGAACTTCCCAAGCTGCCCTCATGACCTCGAAACGTTTCCAGATAAATGGTCCTATCTCTCCGCCCTTGAGATAGGCTATCAACTTTCGGAATCCAAAGGGCCGGTGCATCAATGCAGTTGAAGCGATCATCGCCCGAGTTTCATAACTGTAGCCACGCATTCGACCGAGCTTAGCGAAAGCGTATTCACTCGCCTGTATATCTCCGGTATTCCGAGCCCAAAAGACCTCCCAGCGATCAAGCAACTCCGCCTTTTCTCTAACACTCAAACTGATCTTCCCTCTAAATGGTGGGGTCGATTCAGCATACTCAATCGAGGCGATCAGACTCTCTCGCCAGGTCTTACCAGTGACTGTTCTTTGATCGGGGTGGAGTTGTAAAACCGCGATGATATCGCGAAATGCATGAATCGGATAGAGATGCCACGCTCGATACCACAGATCGAAATCAGAACACATATCGACCTCACATCGCACACCGCCTAATTTAAGAAAAGCCTCGGTTTTGATAAACGTCGCATGTTGCGGCAGCCCATGCCTAGCCAACCTGAAAGGTTTTACGACGCCATGTTGGCGTTCCACCCATTTTATCTGATGATCCAGATCAATACTAACATCGCTCCCGGAAACAACGGTGGCTCCGGTTTCTAGAAACGCCTTTTCAACCACCGCAAAGGCCCCGGGCAGATAGTAATCATCACTGCTTTGAATCGCGACGACCTCACCAGTAATGTGCGGGATAGTCTTGTTCACCGCGTCCGCGAAACCCTCGTCACGTTCTGACCACCACATAATGCGGTCGCCGTAGGATTTGAGCACCTCGACGGTTTCATCCGTCGAGCCTCCATCGGAAACGATAATCTGTGCGGCGTAGCCGGCTTGGCCCAAAATACTATCGAGCGTGCGGCGAATAAACCGACCCTGATTATACGAGGGGATAATGATGGTGAGCGTCATAATTCGAGCAGGAAAATAGGCTTTTCAATCTCAGGCCGAAGCGGGGAAACAGGCTCGGTAGGCATCCCAGAAACAAAGGGCCCTATCCGGGATACCGAGCGGTCGCGAGGAAAGCCCGGTCGTCTGCTTTTGCCACGCACGGACGAGTGGCAAGGTCTGGCGATAACCCAGTATTTCGTTTTCGAGATTGGTGATGAGGTCCTGCTCGTTGCGGTCCTGATAAACGGAAGCGCGATTGTAGATCAGGGAATCAGGGAATAGGGTCTGAACGAAGTAGCTTGCCCAGATGTCGTCCATGCGCCCCACGTCAGGAAACATCGCGTAAAAGGGGATAACTTCACGTGCGAGAAACGTGTTTTGGCTGTTAAACGGGGAAATCCGGTTCGAGCAATAGGGTCGCGTAATCTCATCGAAGGTGACCTCGGGACGATGCACGAGACGGGCCATCGCGTCGACATCAGGGTCCCCATTCCAAAGATCCGCCTGGATCAGAACCTTCCGTTTGGTCGTGCCGCACGCCACGACCTCATTCTTACGAGCGAGGTATTCGAGTGGAAATCCACGATGCCACAGGTGGTTGTTTTTGGTGACTGAGAGCGGATCAAAAATATCATCGGTAGGTTCAAAGAGATCGGCCTCGACCTCTTTCCCCACATAAAGATCGGTGCCCCAGTCATCGAGGGGGATATTATCGTCATCCACGGTGGCCACGACTTCCGCTCCCCGGCGGTAAGCCTCCACGAAACCGATATTGCGACGTTGGATCGTGTTCCAACCGATAGCCGCGCTCAGTTCCGGATACTTGAACTCCTGTTCCTCTGGGAGGAGATAGATGCAGTCGAGATTTTGATATTCATCGTGAGGGGTCTTGCGGTCGCCCACGATGATAACCTGCCAGCCCTTCATTCCACAAAAGCGCTTGGTCGCAATGGAGGGCGAATAGATCGTGGTGATGACAATAAATTTAGAGGAACCAGACATGAGAGCTAAACTTCAAAGGTCCAGTCCGATGTCGAGTGTCTATCAGCTACAAGAATCGTCGCGTTATGAACAACGTCATCATCTCGTTTCGTAGATCACTATGCTCGCGGCTCTCCTCACTACCGCCTTCTTTTCGTTTTCCATCATATTTGCTCAACGCAGCCTGACTGCTGCCGGGCAGATGCGGGCCAACCTTGGCCGTCTCGTTGTCGCCGTAGTTGTGCTGGGATTATATGCCCACACTATCGGCACAGGTCTGAGTAGCGTGAGCACCGGCTGGCTGGTAATCAGTGGCGCAGTCGGAATGGGATTGGGCGACTTGGCTCTCTTTCTCGCGCTGCCTCGTTTGGGCTCTCGACTAACCCTACTCGTCGTGCAATGCCTCGCGGCACCCATCGCCACGATTTGCGAATGGCTGTGGCTCGGCACCACCATGGCAGCGACACAAATCGCGATGGGCGGGGTGGTTCTGACCGGAGTGGCGGTCGCCTTTCTGCCGGATTGTAAACATCCGGTGCGTGTGAAACTGCATTGGAGCGGATTCGTGCTCGGGTTTCTAGCCGCAGCTGGACAGGGCATCGGCGCGATTATCACCCGAAAAGGTAGCCTCTTAGCGTTCGCCGCGAGTGAAGGTCAAATCGACGGAATCAACGCCGCCTATCATCGTATTCTCGGCGCCATAGTTTTGACCGTGCTCTGGTTCGTCCTCTTGCGCGGGCGCAAATGGGGCCGCTCGCTTTTTCACCGCCCCACCCAATCCGCGCTACGGTTGGGTGCTCGCCAATGGACTCGCTGGTCCCGTGATCGGCGTGAGTTGCTACCAATGGGCACTCGCCACCACTCCTAGCGGAATCGTTTTGCCCATCGTCGCCACCTCACCGCTTCTCGCGATTCCCGTTGCGTGGTGGCTTGAGGGCGATCGACCAACCCTGCGCTCCTTCCTCGGCGGAATCGTCGCCGTCGCCGGTGTGATCGGCCTCACCCTCGCACACTGACAATCCTCACTCACTCCTGAGTAACCTATGGGGTTACTTTCAATTCGCGGGCGATGGTTGGTCACTGCCACAGCAGGCATAGCTAGCAGTAGGCGGCTTTTACGCAAATTCAGAATGCGGGATCCATTGTCATGGCGAGACGACAAGCCAAGCCTTGCTGTAATGGCGAGGAGCGTAGCGACGTAGCCATCCACGAATTACACGTCTACCCACTCGTGGATTGCCGCGTTATCCCGCCATGTCGGGGCTCTCTCGCAATGACAGACTGGGGGGGATCTGTAGGAGCAGAGCCACCTTATCCGCCTTAACCTTGGAGAAGGCGGAAGCAATCAATCCATGAGGGTGAAATATCAGGGCTAGTATTGACGAGAGCCCCCTCTGTCCGGTTTGCTTATCCTTTATGCTGACCATAGCCAACGTTTCCAAGTCCTACGGCACCCGACAACTCTTCGGAGATGTGTCGCTGTTCGTCGCGAGGACGGATCGTTACGGTCTCGTCGGCCCCAATGGCGCGGGCAAATCTACTCTCTTCAACCTCATCCTCGGCGAAGAGACTTCCGATACTGGCACCATCGAATGGGAACGCGGCGCGGATTTCGGTTTTCTTCCGCAGGAAAGCGCCCCCGTTGGCGACGAGACGGTTCTCGGGATCGCCACTGACGGCGCGAAACTCGATATGATCGATGACGACGATGAGGACTGGGACATCGATTGGACCATCGAACCCCGCGCGCGAAAGATCCTCTCAGGCCTCGGTTTCAAAGACGCTGAAATGGATCTCCCCGCCAAATCGTTTTCCGGTGGATGGATCATGCGCGCGCATCTCGCCCGTCTCCTCGTTTCCGAACCCGCCCTCCTTATCCTCGATGAGCCGACTAATCACCTCGATCTCGAAGCGCTCATTTGGTTTCAAGATTACCTCACCCGTTATCCCGGTGGTCTCCTCGTCGTCTCGCATGATCGCGCGTTCTTAAACGTGCTTTGCACTGGCATCCTCGAACTCCGCTCCAGCACCCTTCATCGCTATCACGGCAACTACGACGATTTCCTCATCGAAAAGGAAGCACGTAAGGAGCAGCTCGAAGCCCAGTTTAAGAGCCAGCAAAAGGAAATCGCTCACCTCCAAAAGTTCGTGTCGCGCTTCGGTGCCAAGGCCTCGATGGCCAGCCGCGCCAAGTCCAAGGAAAAACAAATTGATCGCCTCAAGGATGTCGCCATCGAAGAACCCGGCGAGGCGCTAAAACGAATTCATTTCCGCTTCCCACAACCTCTTCGCACCGGCCTAAAAGTCATTGAGCTCAAGAACATCGATCAAGCTTATGGAGAACACGTCGTCTATCGTGATCTTAACTTTGTCGCCGAACGTGGACAGAAACTCGTGCTCGTCGGCCCCAATGGCGCTGGCAAATCTACCCTTCTAAAAATCCTCGCAGACGTCGTCCCCACTCAAGCCGGCACGCGAACTCTTGGCAGCAATGTGCTCCCAGGGTATTTCGCGCAAAACCGGGCCGACAATCTCAAGCTTAACGCCACCGTTTTCGAAAACGTGATGGAGCTGCGCACCGTCGAAAACCAACTCACCGAACAGCAGGCGCGAGCCATTCTCGGTGCATTCCTTTTCCGCAAGGACGACGTGTTCAAGAAAGTATCCGTGCTTTCCGGTGGGGAGAAATCCCGTCTCGCCCTCGCCCGCCTCCTCGTCGATCCACCGAATCTCCTCCTCATGGATGAGCCCACGACTCACTTGGACATCCAATCGATCGACGCGCTGATCACCGCGCTCAAGGACTACGCCGGCACCTTCATTTTCATCAGTCATGATGTGCATTTCATCCGCACCCTCGGAGCCCACGTGCTTCACGTGCACAGCGGTCGGCTCACCAAATACGCCGGCGACTACGATTACTATCTCGATAAGTCCAACGCCGGCGATGCCCGCGAGGCGTTGACTGCCGGATTCACCAACGCCCGACCCGAGCAGGTCGCACCCGTCGAATCCAATCCAAAATCAGCAATCGCTGATCCCAAATCTTCTGCGGCGGTTCTCACCGCTAATCAGATCCGCAAAATCCGCTCCGAAGTGGGCGAATTAGAAAAACGCGTTTCGGAACTAGAGGAAACCCAGTCCGAGCTCACCGCCCAGCTGGAAAGCCCTGAGACTTACCAAAACGGTCAGGCCCAACACCTGAACCGCGAGCTCTCCGTCGTCGTCGATCAACTCGCCGCCGCCACGAAAGACTGGGAATCCGCCGCCACCAAACTAAGCGAAGCCGAAGGGTAACCGCCTTTTCGAGTAAGCAAGTAGGGTGTGACCGCTGGGCGCGCCGAAACAAGCACTGAGTTCTCTCCCGCCTCATCGGATTTAGGCAGGGTCAGTCATCCTTCAACGACCTCGTTCATCAACCGAAGGGGCAATTGCACCACTAGCCTAGTCATTGCGAGAAAGCCCCGGCTATGCGGGGCAGACGCGGCAATCCACGATTACCCCATTGGCTGCCGTTTCGTGCCTTTCGCGGTTAAACTTTCGCCGCCTTCGGCAATCCCAACGCGATCAACGCTGAGATCAGCGCAAAGACAAATGCGCCCCAGAGGCAACCCGGCAGACCCGCGACTTGGTAGAGAATACCCGAGAGTAAACACCCGATGAGCCGTCCACCAGCGTTGGCCATGTAATAGAAGCCGACGTTGAGCGCGACCTTATCGCCATCCGTGTAATCGAGAATCAGATAGGAATGCACTGCCGAGTTGAGAGCGAAGACCGTTCCAAAAACGGCGAGCCCAACCACCAGCACCATCGCTGGTGGAGCGCCGAATCCAAAACTCAACGGCACTGCCGCCGCGACTACCGCGAGCGCAAACGCGGCACCCGCAGCCGTCGCGCCGCTAGGATGTTTCCCTCGCAAAATATTCGGCGTGATCGATTGCAGGATACCGTAGCCGATCACCCACAGCGCCATGAACGTGCCGACCTGGGCAAAGCTCCAACCGAGCGTGCCTTCCAAAAATACGGGCACGCCAACGACAAACCAGATATCACGCGCGCCGAAGAGAAAGAGTCGCGCCGCCGAGAGCACGTTGATCTCGCGCGTCTTGGAGAAGAGTTGATTGAAGCCCACCTTAGTTTTCGCGCGGCCCATGTTGGCCGGCAAAGCGATCCACGATCCCACCCAGATCACGAACAGCACGCCCGCCATCAAATAGAGCGAACCTTCGAACCCCATCGTGCCGAGCAGGAAACCGCCGAGGAAAAAGCCCACGCCCTTGAGGGCATTTTTTGAGCCAGTGAGAATCGCCACCCATTTAAAGAGCGTGCTTTTTGCATCGGCGGGCACGAGCACTTTGATGGCGCTCTTCGAGCTCATCTTTGTGAGATCCTTCGCGATTCCCGCAAGCGCCTGCGCCGCCATCACGAAAGCGACCGAGCCCCACTCTGGCCACATGGGATTGAGCAGCGACAGAAGCACCAGCGCCGCCACTTGCAGGATGAGCCCCGAAAGGAGTGTGACGCGTAGCCCCATTCGACTCGCAATCCAGCCGCCGAGCAGATTCGTGACGATCCCAAAGAACTCATAAAACAAAAACAGAAACGCGAGCTGCACCGGGCTATAGCCCAGTTTGAAAAAGTGCAGCAACACCAACAGTCGCAGCGCCCCATCCGCGAGCGTAAACGCCCAGTAGGCTCCGGTGACGACTACGTAGTTGCGGATATTCACGGGCGTAAATTCAGAGTGAAGCAGTTACCTTACGAGTGAGCTCAACCATGCGATTGGAGTAGCCCCATTCGTTGTCATACCAGGCATAAATCTTCACGACCTTACCATCGACCACCATGGTCGAGAGCGCGTCGATAATCGCCGAACGCGGATCGCCCTGATAATCAATCGAGACTAGTGGACGTTCCTCGTAACCGAGAATCCCTGCGAGTGGGCCTTCCTGTGATGCCACTTGAAGGAGCGCGTTAACCTCCTCTGCAGTCGTCTCACGTTGCACATTGAAAACACAATCCGTGAGCGAGGCATTGAGCAACGGCACGCGCACTGCATGACCGTTGAGCTTACCCTGAAGCTCCGGATAAATAAGCCCAATCGCCGTCGCAGAACCAGTCGTGGTCGGAATCAAAGAAAGCCCCGCCGCGCGCGCTCGACGCAGATCCTGGTGCGGTTGATCAACCATGCTCTGCGTATTTGTCACGTCGTGGATCGTGGTGATCACCCCGTTGGCAATCCCAAGTCCTTCGTGGAGCACTTTCACAATCGGCGCGAGGCAGTTGGTCGTGCACGACGCATTCGTGATCAGGTGATGCTGCGCGGGATCATAGAGGTGATCATTGACGCCCATCACGATGTTAAGCGCACCCTTTTTCACCGGAGCGGCCACGATCACTTTCTTCACTCCGCGATCAAAGTAGCCCTGTAAGTCTTCCTGCGTGCGAAACTTCCCACTGCATTCCAACACGATCTCGACTCCATGATCGTCCCAGGCCACGTCGCCCGGTTTCGTTGCTTCACTAAAGGCCATCGTGTGATCGCCCACCGCGATACCATCCGCCACCTCTCTCGCCTCCTGTGACCAACGACCTTGTAATGAATCGAAGTTGAGCAAATGAGCCGCACAAGCCGCCCCGCCTTTCACTTCGTTAATCAGAGCCCAGTCAAACTCCGGCCAATCCCACGCCGCGCGGAACGACAAGCGACCGATGCGACCAAAACCATTAATACCAATTCGTGTTTTTTTCATGTGATCAACCCCTCTTAACAACCGCACGGACTGTTCGCTTCGATGCTCTTTGCACAGCGTTTCAACTTGGCGATATCCTGCTTAAAAAGCCGATTCTCTTGCACGCAGTCCTGCAAACAGCGCAGATTCTTATCGAGCTCCAGCGAACACTTCTTCGGCAAACGGTAGATCATCCAATTACCCTCCCGCTCAGCTTCAACTAGACCACGCTTACGCAAATACGCGAGGTGCTTGGAAATCTTCACCTGCGGCTCATCGAGTAATTCCTGAAAGTGACACACGCAAAGTGGCCGCACATTCAGTAGATTCAAAAGCCGCAACCGAGTCTGATCACAAAGGCATTCATAAATCGAAATCAATTCCACGCTGCAATTTATATTCCGATTATGGAATATACCTCAAGCGGTATATTGTTACAATTCGGTTACCGAACATTCCGAGGTAATTGCGGGGAAGGTCTCCTAACCCCGCATGATAAGTCTTTGGATATTCGATGGCGGGGTTCGGTGACCCCGCCCTACAATCGATCCATCGATTTCGCCAGTCGGGTATTTCTAGCCTTCCAGCTTTCCGCATTAAAAATATTCATCCCCCAGTCGACATACGCCATCCACGCGGCGTCACATCGAACGCGCGTTTGAACTGCGTGCTGAAATGTTGCGATGAACTGAAACCGTAAGTCAGCGCGATCGTCGTCACATCGTAAGTGGGCTGACGCAGAGCTTCGCGCGCGGCCTCTAATCGCAGTTGGAGGTGATAAGCCGCCGGGGTCACCCCGACCTCGCGTCGAAATTGTGTGCAAAAATGCGGCACACTTCGCGCCGTGGCGACCGCTGCCAAATCCGCTAGCGGTAAACGCGACTGCAAATTCTGGCGCAGAAACGACAAGGCCTTTTGCACACCATAGGAATACGGTAGATGCGGCTTGGCCGGTGTTTGGTCCCGACCCTCGAGGGTATCGAGACGTTGTTCAAGCAGCGTCACAAACATGGCTATACAAGCGCGAATCGCTGCGGTGCGGCGCGCGCGAGGCGACACAATCTGCCGCATAAAACTACGCAAAACCGGCTCTAGCTCATCGCAGCCCGGCACGAGTTGCGGACGCGACTTGCGCAATCGCTTCGCCAGCCGTTTCCCCGCAAGTCCGTATTGATCAAGTTCGATGCCTACCCAGAGATGCTGGCTTTCGGGATTACCTTGGCCGCCGCTGCCGTGGCTTTCTCCAGGATAAGCCACATAGAGATCACCCATCCGCTGCACAGTCGTTTGGCCCGCTGCACTCCATGTTGCGTATCCCCGCGACAGGTAAAGAAATTCGAAACCCGTGTGCTTGTGCGCTTTCAGATGATGCCCGTCGCAGCACAGCGCCTCGCCGCAATGCGTGAGCTCCGGCAAATCATCCACCGGATTCTCATAAACAAAACCACTGATAATCTGGGGATCGCGAAGAACTTGCATGACTTGATCTTCGGGAATCTATCTGTGCACATAATTTTTTCGAGTATAATTTTCTATACGAATAGACGAAACCCGATGGACGACTTTCAGCGAAATTCTTCGTAAGATACCCCTTCAATTTTCTAAAATCCTTAAATCTAAAAACTCATGTCCACTCATCAACTCAGCGAAGAGCAAAAAGCCTTTTATCACAAAAACGGCTATCTCCTCGGCCTCCCTTCAATTTTCACTAAGGAGGAAATGGACAAGATCAACTCCGAGCTGCCCGCCCTCCTCGCCCTCCTCAAGGATGGCGAATCCACCAAAGATATTCGTGAGTGGCACGAGACTAGCACCTACCTCAACGACATCTGCCAGCACCCCAAAATCCTCGATCTCGTCGAAGACATCCTCGGATCTAATTTCTACTACTGGGCCAGCAATTTCTTCATCAAAGAGGCTCACACCATGTCCACCGTCGGTTGGCATCAGGACTCCTATTACTGGCCCATGTCGCCCAACAACTCCGTGACCGTCTGGCTCGCGTTTGACGATGTAGACGAAGGAAACGGCGCGATGAAACTGATCCCCGGTTCGCATCTGGGTGGGGTGATCAAGCACCGCAAATCCGAGCAAACCGATTCCGTGCTCACCCTCGAACTCGCCGACGGTTCCGATTTCGATGCCGACAGCGCCGTGCAATTCAAGCTCAAGGCAGGCGAATGCTCTCTCCATGACGACCGCGCCATCCACGGTTCTCAGGCCAATCCCTCCAATCGTCGCCGCGCCGGTCTCACGATCCGCTACTCCGGCACCAATGTGAAGAACGACCTGTCCGTGAACCCGAACTTCAAAGCCTACCTCTGCCGAGGGGTAGACGAGTTCAAGCACAACCCTCCCGGCGCTGATCCCATCCAACGCTACGGTCGCCCCGACTTCAAACCCGTCAGCAACGAAGAAGCCGGAAAGAGCTGAGGGGTTAATGAATATTGGTTATTGGTTATTTTCGGAGCGAAAACCGTAGATCCTGTGCCTCTACGACCCAAGCGATTCGACATTCGGTTGCCCGCACTCCGCAAATAACATATAGCCCATAAGCAATAACCGATGAGCGGTGGTCTCGCCGCTCACTTCTTCGTCTTAATTCCGCGCTTTCGATCGGGCACCACGGTGCGGCAAATCTCACAAACCGTGCCATCGCAACCTCGCGCGGTGCAGTGTTCGCGACCGTAGAAGATGATCCGCAAGTGTAGCGCATTCCAATGCTCGCGCGGGAAGAGTCGTTTCAGATCCTTCTCGGTCTGTTCGACATTTTTGCCCGAGGTCAACTTCCACCGCTGCGCGAGCCGGTGAATATGCGTGTCCACCGGCACCGACGGTTCGCCAAACGCCTGCGCCATCACGACCGAGGCCGTTTTGTGGCCAACACCTGGCAACGCTTCTAATTCAGGATAGGTCTGCGGCACTTCCCCAGCGTGATTATCGATTAGCAATTTCGAGAGCCCTGAGATCGCTTTCGCTTTCTGCGGCGACAAACCGCACGGCCGGATTACGGCCTGTATTTTCGCGACAGGAACTTTCGCCATGTCCGCCGGATTATCGGCCAACGCCCATAAATACGGTGTGACCAGATTCACCCGCTTATCCGTGCACTGCGCCGACAACAACACCGCCACCAACAACGAATACGAATCGGTATGATCGAGCGGCACGGGCGTCTCCGGATACATTTCCGCCAACCGCCGATCAATAAAGGCGGCCCGCTCGAGCTTCGTGCAAATGGGTTTCGAACGATCCATGAAGAATGCACTAATCCACACTAATGAACACTAATCAAGGACGCGCGGCCCGCCCCCAGGTCAGCGCCCCCCTATTCGTTCCGACATTAGCGCCGATTAGCCAAAACAAGCGGTTACCCCCTTCCCAATTCAAATCACGATTGCGCCCGCCCGTGCCCCGACTACGTTCATACATATGGTATTGCAACGCGACTCTCTCGCTCCACTCGACACATTTGAACGCCGCCATACCGGTTCTCCTGGCGCCGATGTTACGGAGATGCTTAGGGTAACCGGCTACCCGTCAATCGACGCGCTCACTGATGCCGCCGTGCCTTCGCATATCCGCCTCGACGGCCCACTCAATCTCCCCGCCGCCGCTGGTGAGAACGCTGCGCTAGCTGAACTTCGCGACATCGCCGGGCAAAACAAAGTCTTCCGCAGCTTCATTGGCATGGGTTACTACGGCACCGCCGTGCCGGGCGTCATCCAGCGCAACATCTTTGAAAATCCCGGCTGGTATACGGCCTACACACCTTACCAATCCGAGATCTCCCAAGGCCGACTCGAAGCGCTGCTCAATTTTCAAACCGTCGTCTCTGATCTGACCGGTCTCGAAATCGCCAACGCCTCCATGCTCGATGAAGGCACTGCTGCCGCCGAGGCCATGATGATGTGCCACCGCGTAAAAATTGGCGCGCGCCCCGACCCCGGATCGTTTTTCGTTTCCGGAAAATGCCATCCACAAACCATCGATATCGTTAAGACCCGCGCCCAGCCTCTCGGCATTAACGTCATCGTGGGCGATCACCTCGCGTTCGATTTCACGAGTATCGACGGCAAACTATTCGGGGTGCTCGTGCAGTATCCCGATACGACCGGCAGCCTCCACGACTTCGAATCGTTCTTCGCCAAAGCCCATGAAGCCAACGCGCTCACGGTCGTCGCCACCGATCTTCTTGCGCTCACCTTGCTGCGCGCGCCGGGTGAGTTCGGTGCGGATGTGGCCGTGGGTTCCTCGCAACGTTTCGGCGTGCCCATGGGATTTGGCGGACCTCACGCTGGTTTTCTCGCCACCAAGGATGCGCACAAACGCCAGATGCCCGGTCGCCTCGTCGGCGTTTCCAAAGACGTTCATGGCAACCCTGCCCTGCGTCTCGCACTTGGCACCCGTGAGCAACACATTCGTCGCGACAAGGCCACGTCGAACATCTGCACTGCGCAGGTTCTCCTCGGCGTGATGGCCTCGATGTATGCCGTTTATCACGGCCCGGATGGCCTTAGGCAAATCGCGCAGCGCATCAACACGCTCACTAAGCTCCTGTCTCAAGCGCTCACTAAGCTCGGCGCGACCGTGAACCAGGAACCAGTTTTCGACACCCTCACGATTGGTAACATCGCCGCGGGTCGCGTGCACGCCGCCGCCGCCGCGAAACAGATCAACCTTCGCCCAATCGACGCGCATACCATCGGCCTATCACTCGACGAAACGACAACGGTAGCTGAGGTCGAAACCCTCCTCCGCTTCTTCAACGAATCGGCCACGCTTCTGGATCCAAAATTCGACTTGTCATGGGAAACGGAACCGGGGTCAACGACCCCGGCTACATCCCCGAACTCCGACTTGTCCGCCGAAGCCTTGGCGAAGGAGGATCTCCCATCTCGAATCTCCAAATTCGATTTCGCGCGAAGCTCGAAATTCCTCACTCACGAAACGTTCAACCGTTTTCACACCGAACACGAGATGCTGCGCTACATCCGTCGGCTCGAGGCGAAGGATCTCTCGCTCTGCCATTCGATGATCTCACTCGGTTCGTGCACCATGAAGCTCAACGCCACCAGCGAGATGTTTCCCGTGTCGTGGCCTGAGTTTAGTAAGCTTCATCCCTTCGCTCCTACCGAGCAGACGCGCGGTTACCAAAAGCTCTTCACCGATCTCGAAGCGTGGCTCTGTGAAATCACTGGCTTCTCCGCCGTCTCACTGCAACCCAACGCCGGCTCCCAAGGTGAATATGCGGGGCTCCTCGCCATTCGCGCGTATCACGAATCACGTGGTGATACGCAGCGTAATGTTTGCCTCATCCCCACGAGCGCGCACGGCACCAACCCCGCCAGCGCGACTATGTGCGGACTCACCGTCGTGCCCGTGGCCTGCGATGAAAATGGTAATATTGATGTCACCGATCTCACAACTAAGGCCGAGAAGCTCCGCGATAATCTCGCCGCGTTGATGATCACCTATCCGTCCACGCACGGCGTTTTCGAAACGTCGATCAAAGACATCTGCGCCACGATCCACGAGCACGGAGGCCAGGTTTACATGGACGGTGCCAACATGAATGCGCAGGTCGGCCTCACCTCGCCCGGTCACATCGGCGCCGACGTTTGCCATCTCAATCTCCACAAAACCTTCTGCATTCCGCACGGTGGCGGTGGCCCCGGCATGGGCCCAATCGGCGTCGCAAAACACCTCGCGCCCTTCCTCCCCGGACACGTCACTACGAACTCCGATCTCCGAACTTCCATCTCCGAACCGATCGGAGCCGTATCAGCGGCCCCATTCGGCAGCGCCAGCATCCTCGTGATCTCATGGATGTATATTCGTATGATGGGCCCCGATGGACTCACCCGCGCCACACAAGTCGCGATCCTCAACGCCAACTACATCGCCAAGCGTTTGGAGAATTTCTTCCCGGTGCTCTACCAAGGAGCTGGCAACCTCGTCGCCCACGAATGCATCTTGGAATTCCGTCCCTGGAAGCAGAAAGGCATTGAGGTCGAAGACGTCGCCAAGCGGCTAATCGATTACGGCTACCACGCGCCGACCATGTCTTTCCCAGTGCCCGGCACGCTCATGATCGAGCCCACTGAAAGCGAAACCAAGACCGAGCTCGATCGCTTCTGCGATGCGCTCATCGCGATCCACGGCGAAATGTCTGCTGTCGCCAACGGCGAGATCGACGCGAAAGACAATCCCCTCAAAAACGCACCGCACACCGCCCCCGTCGCCACCGCCACAGAATGGACGCATCCCTATTCACGCGAAACGGCCGTCTATCCCGACGCCTGGTCACGCGCCTCCAAATTCTGGCCAGCAGTCGGCCGCGTGGATAACGTCTACGGCGACCGCAACCTCGTCTGCTCCTGCGTCGGCATGGAGGCCTACGGTGAGGATTGATTCACCACTAATGACATGAAGATCACAAAACCATGGCACAGATAAAAATCTACGGACACCTAGCACATTTGAGTGCTCATCGCACCGCCATCTCAGATGCGATTCACGCGTTCGCGATAGCTAAGCTAGGGCTTCCTAAAGAGAAAACGGTTTCACCGTTTCATGCCTTTGTAGGCCGAAAACTTCATTCATCCCGCTGATCGTTCGGAGAACTACACGATCATCGAAGTCAGTTTATTCGAAGGCCGCACGTTAGAAACCAAGAAGAATTTCATCCGTGCGCTCTTCACAAAATTCGCCGAAAGCGGATTAGCCCAAAGCAACGATCTCGAAATCACTCTCACGGAAACACCCCGCCACAACGAGGTATTCGTGGTGTTGCCGCCGACGAGCTCAACCTGAACTACAAGGTCGAGAAATAGGCTGAGAGTTGATCGCCCAATTAGGGTCGAAGACCGGCTGGGCCAACCGCAGCAGTTACCGAGCCGCGTTTTCAGAATGGCGCTGCTGTTTGATGCGACGTCGATCATGCAGCTTGGATTTTAGAAAAATAAAGAGACCTGGAATGAAAACCGGCAGACCAAAGTAGTCTTGTGACAGAGGAAGTTGTAAACGTCTCATATACTTCCAGCGCAAAACGAAAGGACAGCCCGGCATGCAAACGAGGCAGAGCCAATATCGCTTAATCCTGAGTAGAGTCGCAGGATCAAACTCGTCAAATGTAAGCCCCTCACGCTGTGGCTCATATTCGAGTGCAGCCTTAATCCAACTGGCATTGAATCCCTGCTGATGCTCCTTGGGCCTTACTTCCCTAACCCGGAACGCAGCACGTCGAACACGCCGTCGCCTGCCGCAGTGCCCATCAAATAAACCCCAGCCCAACCTTCGTTCACCAATCCGCGAATCTGCTCGGCCGCAAACTCCAGACCCAGCTTAGCCTGATCGGTAACTTGCGGGTAAGCGGCGAAGCGCTGCAGGAGCGAATCAGGTATCACCACTCCGGGCACATTCGCCATCCGTTGAGCGTGCTCGTAGTTAGAAAGCACCATCACGCCGATGATGCATGCGGTCTGATCGCGAAACTTCTCCAACGACATCAACGGCTCGGGACCGAACGCCGGCTGCGTCATGATGTAGTCCACCCCGTGATCAATCTTTAGCTGCAAACGAGCCAGCTCGCGCGTCATATCCTGCGCCTCCAATTCGACTCCACTCCCCATCGTGAAATGCGTGCGCGGGTCTTCATGTTGACCGAGTTTCACACCGCCGAAATCCACTCCGGCATTCAGACACGAATGCGTCAGCCGGATCATGGCCACAGAATCCAAATCAAACACCGCCGTGGATCGCGGATAGCTCGGCGACATCTTCGGCGGATCACCGGTCACAAAAAGCACATTGTGAATTCGGTTAGCGTGGTAGCCGGCCAGCCGACCTTGAATGCCCATCACGTTTAGGTCGCGCCCCGTGAAATGCGGGATGAGTTCCAATTGATCTCCCGTCGTCGTAGTCCAACCGAGACGTTCGCGCACGAGGTGAATGAAATCGCCCGGCGGAAACAGCGGAATTCCCCGCGAGCCATCCGTGATATCAACCGCATCCACCAGGCCGCTCTCCGCCAGCTTGGCGATTAGATCAATCTTACGTTGAGTGATCTTGTCGTTCGTCCCACGAGGCGGCACGGCCTCCAAGGATACGACAAATTCGCCCGATTTAAGCTTACGTGAAAACGGCCCATTCGCCCTCTTCTCATCATCACCGGCTGGAGAAAAAGGTGAGACCACGGCCACTGCCGCAGCGCGAGTTTCTGCCGCTCGCGATTGGAGATAATTATTCATCTCCTCGATATGCGGCGGATGCATCTCGCAACACCCGCCCAACAGACGAACCCCGCAATCGGAAAAACTCCGTGCAAGCTTCCCTGCCGCCTCGGGATTCACCGTCGTCATGAAGCGACTGCCAACGCGTTGAAACCCACCTGCATTGGGCATCACCACCAACTGCAACGTTCCCTCGCGAACGACTTCGGCATCCTGAACGGCTTCGACAAACGCGCTTGCATCCCAGGGCGCACAGCAATTCACGCCCGCTACCGCCACCCCCAAGGCCGCCATCCGGTTTATAAAATCAACAGGATCCGGATCGTCCGCCATGCCTCGGATCGACACTTCCGCGATCACTGGTGGCATTCCCGGTCGCGTCTTAATCAAGGCAATCAACAACTCCAACTGCGGCAACGAAACAAACGTCTCCAGCAAAAGCGCATCCGCTCCGGCTTCCGCCAGCGCGTCCAGTTGCTGGTGATAACATTCCGCGACCGCAAATGCCGTGGTCAACGGTTCGCTGGTCGGCCCCACAGAGGCCAATACGAAAAAGGGACCCGTATCCGGATGCTGTTTCTCAAAGGCGCTGATCGCCTCGCGCGCCAAGCGCACGCCATGTCGGTTAAGGTCGGCGACCTGTTGCTCTAAACCAAACGCCCGCAACTGCTGCGCATTCGCACCAAAGGTATTGGTTTTCAAACAGCGCGCGCCCGCTTCGAGGTAGGCGGTGTGGACCTTGCGGATCAACTCCGGTTGCTCGCTGTTAAACGCCTCGTAAACGTGGTTGGTCTCCGAAAGGCGACCCGTCAGTTTGAACAAATAGGAACCCATCGCTCCATCGACGAGGAGCGACTGTGATTTCAGAGCAGCGAGAAAGTCAGACATAGCGCGTATCTGTGCATACTGAGGCGATCTGCAAAGTCAAAGCCCGCCAAAGTCATGTTGGCTATAAAGTGCTTTGTCATCGCGAGTCCGTCCCGCCCTGGGGACGGATGTGGCGATCCACCCAGATAGATTAGCGCGTCATCCGCGCCTTGAATACCTCGCAATAAACTCCGATGGTTTGTCATTGCGAGCCCTGCTAGGGAGGGCGCGGAAATCCACGAACAGGCAAGTGTAGCCGATATATAATGCGTGGATGGCCACGGCGCTACGCTTCTCGCCATGACAGCAGAGGCATCCCCAGTTCATTGACCTCTCCATGCGAGCCGGAACAGCTTGGTTTGTCGTCTCGCAATGACAAACGATACGATGACACCGAGTCATCAGCCTTATGCCTTAGAACAAACCGATGATCTGACCGGAGTCATCTATATCGATAGACTCGGCGGCGGGCACCTTAGGCAGACCGAGCATCGTCATGATCTCACCGGTCAGCACGACGACGAATCCAGCACCGGCGGAAACTTTCGCATCGCGAATTTCGACTTCAAACCCCGTCGGCCGTCCACGAAGGGCCGGGTCGGTGGAGAAAGAATACTGTGTCTTGGCGAGACAAACCGGCAGATGCCCAAAGCCCGCCTTTTCGAACTGTTTGAATTTAGCCCGCACTCCCGCACTAGCGGTAATATCATCCGCACCGTAAATCTTCTGCGCGACCGTTCTTACCTTTTCCAACAGCGGCATATCGTCGGGATAGAGCAGCTTGAAGTCGGCAGTGCCCGAATCGGCAACGTCGACCACGGCACGTGCGAGGTCTTCCGTGCCCGCGCCACCATGGGTCCAATGTGTGGCCGCGACTGCTTTCACACCGAGCGCCGCACAATGCTTCACCACGACCGCCATTTCCTCATCGGTATCTGCCGTGAAACGATTAACCGCGACTACGGCGGGTAAGCCATAACCCGAGATGTTTTCCAGATGCTTTTCCAGATTAACCATACCGCGCTCTACCGCTCCGGTGTTCGGTGAACTCAACTCTTTGAGAGCTACCCCACCATGCATTTTCAAAGCACGGATCGTCGCCACCAGCACCACGGCGTCGGGTTTCACTCCTGCTTGACGGCATTTAATATCGAGAAATTTCTGCGCACCGAGATCGGCCCCGAACCCCGCTTCCGTGATCGTATACTCCACGAGCCCCATCGCGAGCTTGGTCGCCTGCACGCTGTTGCAGCCGTGGGCGATATTCGCGAAGGGGCCACCATGAACAAATGCGGGATTGTTCTCCAAGGTCTGCACCAAGTTCGGCTTGAGTGCATCGCGCAGCAGCACCGTCATCGCGCCGTGGGCCTTGAGATCCGCAGCGGTGACCGGCTTCCGATCAAAAGTGTGTCCGATAATAATGCGACCTAGACGTTCTTTCAATTCTGACAGCGTGCACGACAAGCAGAAGATCGCCATGACTTCGGAAGCCGCCGTGATATCGAATCCTGATTCGCGACACGCCCCATTAGCGACTCCGCCCAGTCCCACGACAATCTCACGCAAGGCGCGATCATTGATGTCCAACACCCGCCGCCAGATGACGCGGTTAGGATCCAAACCAAGGGCATTCCCATACTTGATGTGATTGTCTAACATCGCCGAGAGCAGATTGTGCGCGGAAGTGATCGCGTGAAAATCTCCGGTGAAGTGGAGGTTGATATCCTCCATCGGCACGACCTGCGCATAACCACCACCGGCGGCGCCACCCTTCATTCCGAAGCTCGGCCCCAGGGAAGGTTCGCGCAGACAGATGACCGCGTTCTTACCGATTCGATTCATCCCATCTCCCAAACCGACGGTCGTCGTCGTCTTCCCTTCACCCGCAGGCGTGGGAGTGATCGCAGTGACGAGGATTAACTTTCCGGGAGGATTGGCTGCCTGCTTCTGGCAGAAATCTAAACCGATCTTTGCCTTATATTTCCCGTAATGCTCCAAGTCGTCATCCGGTATTTTGAGCCGGGTCGCGATCTGATTAATCGGCAGCATCGCGGATTGTTGGGCAATTTCTATATCAGAGGGGACAGATTTCATAGGGTAAGATCGACCCATAGGGTAAGATCGATCAATGGTTGGGGTTCTCGAGACGGCAAAGTTGAACTTCGCTTTTATGGCAAAATAATCCTCCAAGTCGAGGACGCCTCAGTCTGGTCCGCGATTGTGACAAAAAAATGGCGCGATGCGTTTTCACACATCGCGCCATCGGAGAGTAGCACCCATCGCCAACCAGCAGCGATGTTGGGTTCTATTTCGAGAACAGAATCGTTTTGTTATTGTTCACCAGAACACGATCTTCGAGATGGTAGCGCAGTCCACGAGACAACACGGCGTTTTCCACATCCTTACCCAAACGTATCATGTCCTTGATCGTATCGCTGTGTCCGATTCGGGCGACATCCTGTTCGATGATCGGCCCCCCATCGAGCTCTGAGGTCACGTAGTGACAGGTCGCGCCGATGAGTTTCACGCCGCGCTCTTCCGCCTGATGGTAGGGCCTAGCCCCGACAAATGACGGCAGAAAACTGTGGTGAATATTGATCACGCGATGCAGATAGCGTTCACACAACCAAGGCGGAAAAATCTGCATGTAGCGCGCCAACACAATCGTATCGGGCGACGCTTGATCAATGAGTTCCGCTGTCTTATTCAAGGCCGCTTGTTTGCCGTCAGGATCTTTGGGAACCGGAACGTAATGGTAGGGAATCCCATACCATTCGACCAAGGAGCGCAGATCCTCGTGATTGGAAATCACACAAGGCACGTCGAGGTTCAGATCGCCGACCTTACGGCGGTGCAGCATGTAAGCTAGGCAGTGATCAAACTTACTCACCAACATCACCACGCGGGGCCGACGATTCGCATCGACCAAACGCCAGTCCATCTGCAGTTCATCCGCGATGGGTTTAAACTCTTCTTCTAGTCGTGGTAGAACTTCAGCACCGCCGTCGATCCCGAATTCTGAACGCATGAAGAAGGTCTGTGTGACCGCATCTTGATACTGGTTGGCCTCCGTGATGGAGACACCCCGCTCGGCCAGAAACGTGGCCACGCGGGCCACGATTCCGACGCGTTCGGGACAGGAGGCAATGAGCCTCAGGCGGGACTGTTCAGGAGTCTTCATTCAAGCGTTTGTAGGAAACTGTGGCGCGAACCTCAGTTTGGATATGACTCTCAACACAAGGACGACGAGGGCTACCCTTTTCTTCACCCCAAACCACTTTCACTTCGGAACCATCGGCCACATGGTCATCGACCATTGCGAGAGAGAACCAGCCGCGCACGTTGGTCGTGTAAACGGTGTAGGTCGCGAGGCCAGCCATCTTGCCGTCTTGGAGGATCGTGTCGAATGGCAGGATCGAGTAAAACGCGTTGGGCATTTGCAAGTGCTTGAAGGGCTCGCCGTCCGTCAGCTCGCTGGCGTAGATCCTCATCACGTCATCGTTGTTCCAACGCAGCCAGACCTTGCGGCGATGGGGCTGGTCGGCGAGTTTTTCGAGTGCCTCGCGGCCGATGAATTCGTGGTCGAACTTCACGTGGCGACCGTAACCGAGATCCCATGGAGTCTGGTAGTAGTCTTCGATGTTGTCTGAAGTGAAACTACCTCCAAGAGAAGCGTTGGCCTCGAAACCATTGGCTGGCAGCCATTCACGATAGGCCTTCATCTTATCGCCCCAAATGGCAGGCATTGGAGAAGGAATCCATCCGCTCTCTGGCGAGACGGTCGAGTAGGATCGGCTACCGCCCTGCACCAAGCCGAATTTCGCACCGGCCGCGAGAATCGCGTTGCGAACCTTTTCACCTTCTGCGGCTGGACCGTGTAACTCGAGTCCACCCATGCGGGACATGTTGTGATTGAGAGCGCGGACCTTGCAGCCTGCGATCTGGAGATCGCCGAGGTTGAAGAACTTGATCTCCGGGAATTCGCCTTCGTGAACGCTCTTGATGAGGTCGATGGCATTGGGGCCCTGAATCTGGAAACGATAGATCATGCGGCCACGCTCATTGCTGACCGTGCGCTCGTCACGTGTGACCGTCACATCGTAGTCACCAGTGCTGGCATGGAAATCGAGCCAGTTTTGGACGGAGGGACGACCCACCACACTGATCTTGTTTTCGCCATGACCGAAGAGGATCGCATCACCGATGACGTAACCGTCGTAGTTACAGGTCACGATCTGCTTGGCCTTGTTGGGGCCGAAGTTTTTCAACGTGTTCACTGCCAGATCAGACAGCAGACGCATCACGTCCGGGCCTTCACAGTAGACGTCCTTCATATGGAAGGATTGGTCGAAGAAGACGACGCTCTTTGTCCAAGCGGTCTGTTCATCACGCCAGTTGCTGAATTCAGGCTTATCGGGGAACTGGTAGCCGCCGACGGGGGCGTTGCGCAGCATTTCGACGGGGCTGGAGTATTGTTGAAGCTTAGCTTCGAGGGTCTGTGGTTTTTCGGTGCTCATAATGTAATTTGTTATCGGTTATCGGTTATTGGCTATTTGTTAAGGACGGATGTGTTAAATACTTGGGTCGATTGGAAAGGTAGGGACGGACCGCTGTGCCGTCCGTTTGCACGGCGGGCCCAGCGGTCCTGCCCTTCCTCGGTTAAGTTTTCGGCGGGGTCTTGCGAGATGGGGGTGCCGGTTTCTTCGTAAGATGATCGCGGCCCAGCCATGTGTTAGCCCAGCTGGAGGTGCCGCGTAAATTTTGATCCTGCACGACAGGTGCGTGAGCCAGTAGGTCTTGCTCGCGGCCCTCGTATTTGAGGCGGTCGTAAGCGCGCGACCAGATGCACTCGAAATCGTCGACCTCGCATTTACCATCACGAGTGCCGCCACAGGGACCGTTGCGCTGGTTCTTGGCGCAGGCCGATTCGGGACACAGAAAAGCAATATCAGGCAGCGAACAATCACCGCAATCCTTGCAGCCAAACATCATGCTTTTACCGGCATGCTCCAAGGCGTGCATGCCCGGAGGTCCCTGCATCGTATCCTTCGCACTGCCGCAGAGCTTGGCGCCCAGTTTCCACAATCCTTTGCCGGGCGTGAACATCAGGTCGTGGGTGAATTTAGAAAAGCGATACGAGAGGTTCACATTGCGCGTCTTGGGGCGCGTCTGCAGCGAACCTTCGTAGTCAGGATGCAGCTTTTCCGGATTGGCCAGCCCGGTCTCCTTATCTTCATCAAAGACAAAGAACTCGCCGGGACGGGAGTAACGAATCTCGCGGGCAAACTGTTTCCAATCTTCTGGGCCGAAGCTCTTTTCGATTTCCAGCACGCGCTCGATATCCGCGATCGTGTGAACCCCACCGAGGTAAGCTCCACGATAGCCCAATCCGCGATAGATCGCGACCTGCTTGGCCGCGAGTTCGAGGAAAAACTCTTTTCCTTTGTCGGCACTAGCGCGTTGCTGTTCGCAGATCACCGTGAGTTCTTCTGAGACCACCACACCGGGAATCTTTTGCGCATTAAATACCTTCGCCACACCCGGACTGAGCACGTAGACATTGCCAATCAACGGCACGTCGCCGTGACCGCGACGCTTCATCCAGACGAGTAACTCGTGAATCTTGCGCGAATCGTAACCGATCTGGTTAATGAGAAACTTAGCCCCCGCTTCGAGCTTCTTCTCCATCTTCAGGAGCTGAGGGATGACTTCGTTTTCATGCAGTTTGAAATTAGTCACGACTGCGCCTGGATAAAACTCCGTAGGGGCGAGATGCGCGGGCTTTTTCGCATTCGGCCGGGTAACATCGAGACCGCCATTCATCTTATCGAGCAGCCCTAACAAGCCGATCGAATCGATGTCGAAAACGGGTTTACCTCCGCCACTCACTCCTGTTCCGGAATAGTCTCCCGTCAGCACCAGGATGTTGTTGAGGCCTTCACTCGCCAGATGCCACGCCTGGCTCTCGAGGCCATTACGATTAAAATCCTTACAGGACAGGTGAATGATCACCTCGCATTTAGAATCACGAAACGGAGCTGCTAAAGCCGCCGCGGCCAACATGGGATTGCCACCGGCATTATCAGTAATCGACACCCAATCGATTTGGGAAGAGGCCGCGAGCTCATGAGCAAATGCGACGGTCTTCTCTGCGCGCGGTTCTGCCACCGTCCCGCGGGTGGAAACCAATTCCGCCCCGATGAGAAAATTCTGCGAGCGCTCGAGTTTATCTGCTAGGAGGGTCATAGGCAAAGTAGGTGGGAAGGTGACTCATTGCTTCGAATTAAGCACGAATGGCAGCAGACGCAGGCGGTGTTAATAAAGGGAAATAAGAGGAGTTGGGTAAACGGGCTAAACAGAATAGCAAAACAAGGGTTGAACGTCTTGGCGCTTTGGGCTTGGTAATTATGGCAGATCGGGCACTCGCCTAATGAATAATCCTGTTTCACGACCCATTGCCGTCACCCTTCCCTCGTCAGGGATCGCTTTCGCGGAGAGCATCCACGGGCCACGATTTCGGATGGCAAAAAGGGCCGATTCTTTCCACAAGATCATCTATGTGCTGCAGGGTGACGTCGTGTTTTCAGAAACCGATCAGAATAAACCGCTCCGCGCGACTGCTGGTTCCGCGCTGTGCGTGAACGCCGGGGTGCGCCACCAACTCACCGATTCGGAACCGCCTACCCTGCTCCTGCTCTGCTTCACCCGCGATTTTCTGGCGCGCGATCAGGAGCTGGAAAAATTGTGGTCGCGCCTCACCGGATCGAGCCCGGCCGGCATCCGCCCCGGAGGATCGTGGGGCTCACGATTCGAAGCGCTCTGGCGAGCCGGAATCGTGGAGCAAACAGGTGGCCAACCCGGACGAGAAGTTGCTCTGCGAGCCGCTTCCGAAAACATCCTCGTCGCGCTCGCGCGCCTGCCCATCGACCCGCCGGATGATGCGGCCACCCATCGCGTCTCCAACGTCGCACGTGAGGTTGCGGAAACGTTTTACGAACCCTGGAGCCTGGAACGGGCCTGTGCTCGCGCGGGGATGTCGCGTCGGCATTTCAGCAAACTGTTCCGCGCTCAACTCGGCCGCACCTTTCTCGAACACCTCACCGAACTTCGCTTAACCCACGCCGCGACGTTACTCGAAGAGCATCACCACTCGATCATCGGAGCCGCCTTTTCGAGCGGTTACGGCGACCTGTCGCATTTCTACCGACTATTCCGCGCCCGCTTCGGTCACCCGCCCCGAGCCTGGCTCGAAAAAAGAAACGGCGGGGACTTGCCCCCCCAAGACAGAAACGACTAGCTAAGGGAGCTTCATGAAAATCATACGTCACCTCACTGTTCAAGGTCCGGCCTATGCCGCACTCCAATCCGATGGTTCCGCACTCGAAATCACCGGCGATATTTACGGCGTCCATCAGGTCACCGAGAACGTCGTTGAACCCGGCAAGCTGCTCGCCCCAATCGAGCCTGCGCAAATCCTCTGCATCGGCCTGAACTACGCCAAACACGCCGCCGAATCCGGAGCCAAAGTTCCCGAGCGTCCCATCCTTTTCGTCAAGGGCATCAATACCACGCAGAATCCTGATGATCCCATCGAGATCCCTACACATCTCGCCAGCCACGAAGTGGACTACGAATGCGAACTCGCGGTCGTGATCGGCAAACCCTGCAAAAACGTCAGCCGTGAAAATGCGCTCGACTACGTGCTCGGCTACACCTGTGCCAATGATGTTTCCGCCCGCGATCACCAGATCAAACTCGGCGGCGGCCAATGGTGCCGTGGCAAGTTCTTCGATACCTTTGCGCCTCTCGGTCCCTGCCTCGTCACTCCTGAAGACATCCCTAATCCGAATGCCCTCAAGATTGCCACGATCCTCAACGGCGAACGCGTGCAGGATTGGACCACCAGCGACATGATCTTCGATATCCCTGCGATCATCGAATACCTCAGCGGCAGCACCACCCTCGTCCCCGGCACTGTCATCCTGACTGGCACCCCTCAAGGCGTCGGCATGGCGGTCAAACCCAATCCCCTCTGGCTCAAGGCTGGCGATAGCGTGTGCATCGAAATCGAAAATATCGGCACGCTCACCAATCCCGTGATCAACGAGCCTTCCTGATTCTGATCTCTCATCATTTACACTGGGCGGGATCTTCGGATCCCGCCTTTTTAGTGCCCTCACTTCACATGTGCCCAGCCAGCAGAAAGCGACGATTTTAGCGGGCGGCAAATGTGTAACCCTCAGCGACCAAAACAGCCCTTACCGTCGGAGGAAACAGGGATTAGCCTACGATCCTCAGAGAGCCAATGTGGCCTCAAAGAATTAACCGTCATCTTGCGGGCCGACTCCTTTTCTGTTTGTAGTCCGTGATCCTAATCACGACTGAATTCAATTTTTATTCGAGCCAAGGGATGATCTAGATGGACCAAAATATGATATTAAATCGACCAGAGCCAATCGTCTCTGAAATTGAAGTGATTCCATTCACCAAAAGAATGGATCCTCAAACTGCCATTGATGATCTCGTGGCGGGTAATTATGTTTTGATCCGGGATTTTTACAGCAGCGGGCTTCTTGTTCTGAATGAACTTAAGAAGGATGTAAGGCATCGTCATTCCGATAAATCCTATCAAGGGCAGAGAGCAAATAGAGCGGTATTTCGGGATCTCTCAAATCGGCTTTTACTGCGGGTAAAAGACCACAGGCTGATGGTCAGAAAAGCACCCGAAATTGGTTGGCTCAAAATACTATATCCTGAGGTTGATGAATTCCTAATCTCCTTTACTCAAATCCAAGGCTTAAACAGCGCCTGGCAATGGTTTCTAAACGGGGTTTCGATCCCCGTTTTAAGGGATAAAGTATTTCCGTTTTATGGGACCTATTTTCCCACTCGTTTTGAACATTTACAGCTTTTCGATCAATGGCTCAAAACATATGAAGGAAGTAAAGCCTCTGCCATCGATGTCGGAGTGGGGAGCGGAGTGATCACCTATCAGTTGCTTAATCATGGCTTTGAAAAGGTCGACGCAACCGATTCAAACCCCAATGCCGTATATGGCATGGAGGATGCACTCAGGAAGAAAAACATCACCTCGCAGGTTGATCTGTTTTTTGGCGACCTATTTGCCAATTGTGATCTTCAAACCGACTTAATCGTTTTTAATCCTCCCTGGTTACCCCTAGCCAATGACCATGAAGGCATTGATAAAGCCATGTATTATGATGAAGGCTTATTCCCCCGGTTTTTTGCGGAAGCGTTTAAGCATTTAACCCCCGGGGGGGAGCTTGTGCTGTTATTTTCAAACTCAGCGCAGGTGAATCACCTCACAAAAACTAATCCGATTGAAGAGGAAATCGAGAATGGTGGCCGCTTTCAAAAAGAGTGTCTTTTAAAATCAAAAGTTAACGCGGCTTCGAATCAGACCCGTAGGGATCAAAGCTGGCGTGATGATGAGCTAGTGGAGTTGTGGGTGTTAAAGCATATTTAATTTTTACTGAATCACTGCGCGATGCATGAAGATCTTGGCGCGAGAAGTGCTATCGGCTGGCTAGGCATCGATTTTCCCGGTCTGCCCGCCGCCTGATCAGCTTCCTGCTTTCCCTAATCGCGCCCGAATTTTGGGTAGAGTGTCATCAAATTCAAAACGCCCTCCCCAACCGAGGAATCAATGACTGACCCACAATCTTCAGAGAACCAAACTGACAGGAGGGAATGAACAGATTAGTGCGGCCTGATTCCTTTTCTGATGCTTCAAACCCTGTTATTTCAGACCGACCCCATGCCAAGGCGAAAGAGTCGGCACCGAGGGCCAGCCCTTCGAGTCATCTTGACAGCCGACTCGGGATTGACGTGTTTAAATACGAATGGAAGTCATCACAATCTTTCACATCGGCTGCCAGTTGCTCATCGGCCTAGGCATTCTTAATGTCTGGGTTTTGCGATCGAGCAAGAAGACGGCCTATCGCGGTGGCGCTTCCTCCAGCTTGAAGGAAGAATTTACCGCCTACGGGTTGCCGGTCTGGATGTTTTTTATCGTGGGGATCCTCAAGGTGGGAGCCGCGCTCGCGTTGCTGGTGGGAATATTCGTCCCAGAACTGGTGAAACCCGCCGCGATGGTCATAGCTGGCCTCATGGCCGGTGCCTTCGTCATGCACTTGAAAGTGAAGGATTCGCCGAAGAAGTCTTTGCCCGCCACCATCGTGCTGGCGCTCTCACTTGTCCTGATCTTTACCTGAAAAACTGGACGCAGAGCCAGGCGCTGATCAACAGGTAGGCAAAGGCTGGAATACAGAGCAGGAAGGGATCCCGAATTTTTAGTCTGACGCCGAACCCCACCAGCATTTGCAGGGCCAAGCCTCCCGCTGCGACGGCCCCGATCAGCGGAAACCAGAAGCCGACGAGCAGACCAGCCGCTGCCAAGAATTGCAGTATTCCGGTCAGTTTTCGATATTGGGGAAGTCCGTATCGTTCGAACTCCCGGACCATGTGTGCGGTCGTCAAACAGCTCGCGCCGTATCCAATAAAGGACACCGCGCAGAAGAGATTGAGAATGAGAAACATCACTGGGCTATGAGTTCAGGCCAAACCCGTTATCTGGTAGGTAATTAGGTTTGGTCGCCTGATTATTTCTGATCGCTCTCTAGGGGAGCGTGGTCCGGTTCATGAGGAAACGATCACACTCGCGGGCGGCGCCACGACCTTCATTGATGGCCCAGACCACGAGGCTCTGACCACGCCGCATATCACCGGCGGCGAAGACCCCTTCCACACTGGTGGTGTATTTTTCGAAAGGGGCGTCCACATTGGAGCGGCCGTCTGTTTTTAGCCCGAGTTTTTCGACCAGAGTCTGTTCAGGGCCGAGAAAACCCATGGCGAGAAGCACGAGATCGGCTTTGATCGTGCGTTGGGATCCGGCGACGTCTTGAGGGCCCATCCGTATGGTGACTTCGTGGTGCTTCCATTCAACGTTGCTGAGTTCAAGTTCGCAGACGGAGCCGCTGGCATCTCCGATCATACGCTTGGTGGTGACCAGGTATTCACGAGGATCATCGCCTTGAATCTCTTGGGCTTCTTCCTGACCATAATCGACCTTGAGAGTGCGGGGCCATTCCGGCCACGGATTGTTGGGCGCGCGTTCCCCGGGGGGCTGCGCCATGATCTCGAGTTGCACGACGCTGGCGCAACCGTGGCGCAACGATGTGCCCACACAGTCGGTGCCGGTGTCGCCACCGCCGATGACGACCACGTGTTTCCCTTTGGCGTCGATCGCCGGTCTGGTGTCATCGAAGTCGTGATCGAGCAAGGACCGGGTGTTGGTCGTGAGAAATTCCATGGCGAAGTGAACGCCGGTGAGATCGCGCCCTTCGATGGGAAGATTGCGTGGATTGGTCGCACCACAACAGAGCACGACGGCATCGGATTTCTGGCGGATGTCCGCGATGTCGTGCGAAACTCCGATATGGGCATTGGTGACGAACGTGATGCCTTCATCGCGCATGAGGTTAACGCGACGTTCGACGACCTCGCGCTTGTCCAATTTCATGTTGGGGATTCCATACATGAGCAGCCCGCCGATCCGGTCTTCCCGTTCATAGACGGTGACGTCATGCCCGGCCTGGTTGAGCTGGTCGGCGCAGGAGAGACCCGCGGGGCCGGAGCCGATCACCGCCACTTTTTTACCGGTTCGTTGCTCAGGAGGCTGAGGAGGGAGCCAACCTTCTTCCCAACCTCGATCAATGATAGAACACTCGATGTTTTTGATGGTGACGGCAGGTTCGATGACCCCGAGGACACATGATCCTTCGCAAGGGGCCGGGCAGACGCGCCCAGTAAATTCGGGGAAGTTGTTTGTCTTGCGCAGGCGCTCCAGCGCTTCCTCCCAGCGGCCGTGGTAAACCAAATCGTTCCACTCCGGAATCAAGTTGTTGACGGGACAGCCGCTGGCCATGCCGCTGATGTTTATCCCCGTGTGACAATATGGGGTGCCGCAGTCCATGCAGCGTGCTGCTTGAGTGGATACGTCGTCGTCATTCCGATCGGCATGCACTTCCTTCCAATCTTTGACCCGCTCGAGGGGGGGACGATTGGGGATTGGTTGGCGTTGATATTCGAGAAATCCGGTGGGTTTGCCCATAGTGGTCAGAAGTTGGGAGTTGAAAAATGGCGGTTAGAGACGGGCGCGGGATCAGTGTCCGGCCTTCACGTTTTCTTCGAAGGCAGCTTGGATGGCTTCATCGCCTTTCAGTCCCTTGCTTTCGGCGCGGGAGATGGCGTTGAGGACACGTTCGTAATCGGTCGGGAGCACTTTGATGAAGCGAGGAAGCCAGTCGTTCCAATCGTGAAGAATCGTGGTTCCTCTGACACTGCCGGTTAACTCGACATGGCGTTCGAGACGGGCGCGGACGGCGGCAATCTCTTCATCTTCACACTCGATGAGTTGGTAGACTCGAACCATGGCGGGGTTGAGCCGTTTACTGACGAAGTCGCCTACTTCATCAAGGACGTAGGCGGTGCCGCCAGACATGCCGGCTCCAAAGTTGCGCCCGGTGGATCCGATGCAGATGACTTCGCCCCCGGTCATGTATTCACAGCCGTGGTCGCCTACCCCTTCGATGACGGCTTTTGCCCCACTGTTGCGCACACAGAAACGTTCGCCCGCCATGCCGGCCAGAAAGGCCTCTCCGCCGGTGGCGCCGTAGAAACCGGTGTTGCCAGTGATGATATTTTCGCAGGCGACAAATGGAGATGTCTTGGGTGGATAAACCACGATGATTCCGCCCGAGAGGCCCTTGCCGCAGTAGTCGTTGGTATCGCCTTCCACTGTCAGAGTCATGCCTCGTGGACAGAACGCGCCCAGACTTTGACCGGCCGAGCCATTGAATTTCAATTGAATGGTGTCCGCGGGCAGCCCCTCACCACCATGCCGGCGGGAGATCTCCGATCCGACGATGGTGCCCACCACGCGGTCGGTGTTAGTAATAGGGAATTCCCCGGTGACCTTTTCGCCTGTCTCGATGGCGGGTCGGCAGACGTCGAGCAAATGGGTGTTGTCGAGCGCCAGTTCCAAGCGGTGATCCTGAGTCTGGGAACAGTAGGTGCCGACATTTGGGCCGGTGTCGGGGCGGTAGAGAATTTTAGAGTAGTCGACGCCTTTGGCTTTCCAGTGGTCGATGGCATCGCGCATCTCGAGATGTTTTACTTTGCCCACCATTTCGTTGACGGTGCGATAACCGAGCTGCGCCATGATCTCGCGAACCTCTTCGGCGATGTAGGTCATGAAGTTCACCACGGCATCGGGAGCGCCGTTGAATTTTTCACGCAGGCGTGGATCCTGGGTGGCGATCCCGACAGGGCACGTATTTTTGTGGCAAGCCCGCATCATGAGACAACCGAGGGTGACCAGCGGGGCGGTGGCGAAACCGAATTCTTCCCCACCCAGCAAACAGGCAATCGCGACATCGCGACCAGTTTTTAATTGGCCATCGACTTCGAGCACGACCCGGCTGCGAAGGTCATTGAGCAAGAGGGTTTGGTTGGTCTCAGCGATGCCGAGTTCCCACGGGGCGCCCGCATGTTGAATACTGGATCGGGGCGAAGCGCCGGTGCCGCCATCATAACCCGCGATCAGGATGACGTCCGCCTTGGCTTTTGCCACGCCGGCGGCGATCGTGCCCACGCCCACTTCCGAGACCAACTTCACGTTGATCCGCGCATGAACGTTGGCGTTTTTCAGATCGTGGATGAGTTGCTGGAGATCCTCGATGGAGTAGATATCGTGATGCGGTGGCGGTGAGATCAAACCAACGCCAGGGGTGGTGCCGCGGGTTTTGGCGATGGCGGGCAGCACCTTGTGCCCGGGCAATTCGCCGCCTTCGCCTGGTTTTGCGCCCTGCACGATCTTGATTTGAAGTTCGTCCGCGTTAACGAGATAGTGACTGGTGACGCCAAAGCGACCTGACGCGACCTGCTTGATGGCGGAGCGGCGGAGATCGCCGTTGGCATCACGCGTGAAGCGGTCGGCATCTTCACCACCTTCGCCAGTGTTCGACTTGCCGCCGAGCCGATTCATGGCGATCGCAAGCGCCTCGTGGGCCTCTTTACTGATCGAACCGTAGGACATCGCGCCGGTCTTAAAGCGTTTCACGATGGCGGTCACTGGTTCGACCTCTTCGAGCGGGATTGATTTCGCCGGGTCGAACTTGAATTCCATGAGACCGCGCAGGGTGAACATATCGCGGGTCTGATCGTTGATCGTTTTGGAGTATACCTTGAAGAGGTCGTAGTCGCTCGACCAAGTCGCTCGCTGCAGTTGATGGATCGCGAGGGGACTGAACAGATGCTTTTCGCCGCCGGACCGCCATTGATACACTCCACCGGAGTCCAAAGGGTTATCCTGGGCATCTTGCCGTTCGCCAAAGGCGTCCTGGTGACGTCGGTAGACCTCGTGGGAGATCGTCCCCAGGCCAATCCCACCTACTCGAGAGGGAGTATTGGTGAAATAGTGGTCGATGACCGCCTCATCTAATCCGATCGCCTCGAAGATTTGGGCGCCGCGGTAACTGGCCACGGTCGATATGCCCATCTTGGCCATTGTTTTAGTAACACCTTTGATGTTGGCCTTGATGAAGTTGGCCCGAGCGGTGGCCGGATCCAAATCGATTTCGCCATCCACGATCAGATGTTCAACACACTCGAGAGCGAGGAAGGGATTGATCGCGTCGCAGCCGTAGCCGAGGAGAAGGGCGAAGTGTTGCACCTCACGGGGTTCACCCGATTCGAGGATCAACGAAACCTTACTGCGAACGCCTGCCCGGATCAGGTGATGATGCAAGCCAGACACGGCCAGCAGGGCCGGAATACCCGCGCGATTAGGGGCCACTCCCCGATCAGAGAGGATGATGAGATTGACGTCATCCCTGATGGCGTCGTCCGCCATGGCAAAAAGAAGCTCGAGCGATTCGTCCAACCCCTTGCCTTTTCGCGCGGACAGAGGTTCGTCGATCGCTCGGTGCCTGGAGCTCAGCCCTTCGTAGTCCGTAGTGGGATCGAACAAGATAGGGAGGGTGGCTGATTTGAATCCCGGCGCCCGAAAGTCGCGAATGCGGGCGAGCTTATCATTGTCGATGATCGGATTCTCCAACTTGATCATGCGGCAGTTTTCAGGGCCGGGATTGATTAGATCTGCCTCGGAACCCAGGAAAGTCGTTGTGGCGGT